>SDBT01013011.1_pt1 | contig 13346 bp, 12 predicted proteins | sample 2277101 | NCBI WGS metagenome assembly SDBT01 (sample SAMN10404973, study PRJNA504765) | marine sediment metagenome | isolation source: marine sediment core GS10_PC15, 103 cmbsf | place: Arctic Ocean: Southern Knipovich Ridge | collected 2010 | reverse complement strand
TAGCTCTCTTGACTTAAGCTCTAATGCACCAGCAGACTTCAGTGAACTCGCCGCAGTTTGGGCACAGGAAACATCAGGAAAAGAACCAATTTTAATAGTTCAATTTACAGTATAAGGAGAAACACTATGGATGAACGAGCTAAAATTATGCAGGGGTTATTAGATTCAAAAGAGGGAACACGGGGATTACCTATTGATGATGTTATGCAGACATCTCAAGATTGTCCTCGCTGTGGAACACTGGGAACACCGGAAGATAAGAAACTTATTGTTGATAGGGAAACTTTAACTTTCAAGACAAAGTGTTGTGGGATAAATGGCGGGCCGGTAAGTTATTTACAAATTATGCGAGGAATACCAGCAGAAAAGGCAATTAAAATACTTAAAGGAATAATCTAAAATGGGTTCATTGCTCTCGGGCTTAAGTTCAACAAACTTCTGGGATTCGTGGATTGGCGGAACTCCTCGGAGAATGGCTATTGCCAACGGATACAATAGAAGTCTCTCCGTGGATGGAATCGCCGCTTATGAAATGGGAATTGATGCGCCTCCCTCTGCTCCGACCAGTAATGCACAAATAGATGGCTCTCTATCAGCCGGAGATTATTTATTTAAGTTTGTTTATAGACGGAGTGTTCACGGAATAATCGGAAATGGTTCTTCTGCTTCGGCGGCCATTACGGCGGGGGCAGACCCTAATGACGGATTAAGGATAAATATTCCTGCGGATACTGCTTTACAGACAGGAGTAGATTTTATCCGAGTTTATAGAACTTTAGTAGGAGGTTCTTCTTTCTTTTATGATGGAGAAAAAGCATATACGGGTTCAGCGATTACTTATGATTCTACTATTGCGGATTCAGCTTTAGGAGCATTACTTTCTGATGATAATGGAATACCTGATTCAAGACCTTTCGGATTAGAATGGAAAGAGCAATGGCACGAATGGGGTTCACTTACCTATAAAACCGGAACAGTAACAGTTACTAATGGTTCTACTGCGGTAGTAGGTGCAGGAGGAGCGGCTTTTACTAAAGCAATGGTAGGTCGGCAATTAAAAATATCCGGAGATAGCCAGCAATATCTTATTCTTACCTTTACCGATAGCACTCATTTAGTGTTAAGTGAAAACTATTTAGGCACAGGAGGGGGCGGTCAAAGCTATACCATCGCCCTTAATCCTTTATTTACTCGCTGGTCAAATATAGATAGTTCGGCTAATGCCTTAAGAGAGAGTTTTCCTTCTACGAATGTAGAAACTTTTTCCGGAGGCAGAAATAATGAGAAAGCCGCAGGGCTGGGCCACGCCGGAGATTATAAGGTTCTTTTGTCTAACTATTCAGCTTATGCTCAAGCGTGGGTATCGGCTAATGTTTATCGGAAAGTAAAAGTAAGGTCAGCAATAGGGTCAGGAAATTTCCGGACTATCGTTAATGACGGTTCAGATAATTTATACTATATGTCCCCAGACGGTCAAATTCAAAGAATAGATAATGCGTTAAATACTAATATTATGAGCGAATATGTTCGTCCTATTTTAGACGAAACTCATGTCGGAACACACCGGAATTTAAGACAAGATTTATCTGATATAGACAAAGCCCACTCTTTATATTATCCGGCCCGGAACTGGTTAATGTTTTTCTTTGTAATGGGAACGACAGCTACTTATCCCAATGCTTGTTTAATAATGGATTTAAACATTAATCCTTCTGGAAGTTTTGCGCTTCCCTCTCCCTGGATGCTCTGGACGGGATTTACTGCGGTAAGTTCTACCTTGAGGAAAGATTCTGATAGTATTTTAATACCTCATATCGGAGATGACCTCGGTTTTGAATGGAAAATGGATTCAGGAACAAATGACGGTGTGCCTTCGGGAACGACTACCGGAACGGTAACGGGGGCTAATGCAACGACTATGACGGATTCAACCGCTTCATTCTACACCACAGGGGACGGACTTAAAGGAGTTCACATCAGAACTTATAATAAAACTACCAAAGTATTAGAAAACGATGTTGTTCTTGCTTCTAATAACGGAACTGTTTTGACTGTTGCTTCCTGGCCGTCTAACACTCCTGCCGTCGGAGATACCTATTGGGTGGGAGGAATTGAGGACGAAAGATATACAAACCTAATTCACGAAGGAGTTCCGGACTTAACTAAAAAGACAGCTGAATTCTACTTAACTTGTGTAAAAGCGTCTTCAGCCCGGAACCTCAATATAAAATCTTTTGTAAATGGAAGTTCTACTGCGGAAATAACTGCCGGGCAGGATATAGATGTAAGCGTTAAGAAGCATAATCTTCTGGGAATAAAAATGCGTGGCCACGAATATCAGTATTTAATGGAAAACCACGGAACAGATTTACCGATTACTGTTTTAGATTTTGGAATTAGCTCTAAAATAGGTGGGAAGAAATGAGTAATCTAAAAATAGCTAAACTTCCGGGGATAGCTGAAGACCGCTATGTGGAAGAATCGCTTTACGACATTTATGAACAATTAAAGCGGGGCTTTATTGATGATTGGACTTACGCCGGAGAAATAACTTTTGAAGGAGATATGACTTTTGAAAGCGAGGTTACCTTTGAAGATGAGGTTACTTTTAATGAAATAATAAATGCGGGCGGTGGGATAAGTGTTGGCGGAGATATAATCCCCGACACAGACAATACCTATGATTTGGGTTCTTCGTCTTTAGAGTTCAAAGATTTATTTATAGACGGAGTTGCTAATATAGATACCCTCGCTGGAACTACTATGTCCGGCAACCTCGCTATGGGCGATAACAATATTACTGAAATGGGCAACATCACAGGCACAGATGTAGATATTTCCGCAGGGACGGGAACTTATACTTCCACAGGCACAATTACTTCAGGCGACATAACAATTTTTGATGCTACGCCTATTCTTGTTTTTAAAGATAGCAATAGTCTGGGGGCGGCTTCGGTTGGTTATATTGAGTGGAGAGATTCAGGCGGGGGAAGGGCTGGATTTTTTGGTAATAATTCTGCAGGTAACGATGATTTATTTTGGAAGAATGAACAAGGAGGGAATATAGGAATACAAACAACTGGGGCAGGTGAAGTTCAAATCACTTCTAATGTCAACATCACAGGAACTCTCGGAGTAGGAGCAATTACCCTTAATGACGCTACTGGGGTAATTTTATCTGGTTCTTCCGGCGTTTTCACTATGCAAGGAATAGGAGGAAGTAATAATGAGAATTGGACAATAAATTTGGAAAGCATAGCAAACTCTATATTATTCTCAACAGGAACGGGGGTTACTGGCACAGATTGGAACGCTGACTTCTTTGTAGGGGGCAGATTTGGAGAAGGGAATAGGACGCTACCTGCTGCGGGAACAGACCACCGCATAAGAGTATATAGCGATGATACTACCGTTAATACTGATTATATAGAGTTTTTTCATAATCAAAGTGATGCAATTATTGCAAATGGAAGTGGGCAAATAAAGTTAGATTCTGCGAGTAGTATTATAATAGATGCTGACAATAGTGCAATTGCATTTGCGGATAGTGGGGTTGATGGATTCGCCCTTGGCATATTTGATTCATCAGACCAATTATTATTTGCCACTTACGACACTACTGGGAATCAAATTGTTATAGGAAATGTAAATAATTTTTTTAAGGATTTTGACCACGCACTCCAAACAAACCCTACTCTATTCGTCCATTCCGACTTAGACCCTGACATTTCCAATAATCAATGGGGTTCTTTCGCACACGACCAAGAGAATTTTGTAATCACAACAGGGGTAAATGTAGGAACTGGTTCATCGCCGACTACTGATGAAAACGCTATTATATTCGCACCGAGGGGAACAGAGCGTATGAGACTTAGCGGAACGGGTGACTTGTTCTGGACGGGTGCTGGGACGGGACTTCTTTATGCTTGTATGTATGTTGACGGAACGCAAGCAATAGAGGTAGCTCTTACTTCGGGAGTGATAGCCGAAGTAAAAGACGACGGGACAACCTCGTTAGACGATGGGTGGTTAGCTGGCGACCTTAATTTAATTACGTTTCCTACAGGTGGGGATGAACATTATTTATCAATTACCAAAGCTGGATTTTACAGGGTTCAATGGAGTTTAAGTTTTAATACAGCTAACCCCGGCGCTAATGTAGAAATTCACGGAGGTATAGCAGTTGATGGCACAGCAATAAGGAATAAAGCGGAAGCCCATAGAACGATAGCAAATAATACCGATACAGGAAATATGAGTGGTACAGCTATAATAGATTGCCCCAATGGGACTGAACAGATAAGTATATGGCTTTTAAATTCTACTAATAATGCAGATGTAACGGTAGAGCACGGGAATATCAGTATGGTTATGGTAGGGGGAACTTGATTTTGGAATGTTTCTAAGTGATAAAATGGGTCAAGCGAGTTAAACAGCGAAAGGAGGCGATTATGGATAAAAGGAAATAGGCGAATAATGAGCAGAAAAAATTAACCACAATTAACCTAAAATGAGGAGGTCGTAGGAATGAAGACTTTAGATTTGAATAGCGTGGAAGTACCGGAGATGATGATTAAGCGGGAAAGAAACAGCCGGTATCGGGATATTGACCAGACCGGAATGACCGATGAGGATTTTAAGCAAGCCACAGAAGCAATTAAAAAGCAGGAGATTACTCCGCTGGAAGTAACGATTAAATGGATTGGCCGCATTATAGTCAGGCACTTAAACAAAGCCGATGTGAACGGCAAGCCCACTACACAACCCATACTTCAAGAGCACGAGAAATATTTTAGGATTGCCAATAAACTTAGAGAAGGAAAAGAAAGCGGAAAGGTTGAACTTGATGATGACTTTGAGTTCCTTGAAAAAGCCGTAAAAAACGTTTTATTTCCTATTGATGAATACCGGAGCGAACTTTTAGTTAACATACGGAAAATGATTTCAAAATCTCAGAGTGAAGCAGATATAGCAGAATAAGGAAGGAGGTAAATATGGCTTTTGAACCGCTTGATTTTACTAAATTATCAGGTTCTACTCGTGGTGGGTCAGCGTTAAGCTTAAGCCCTTTTAGAACTCGTGTTACCAGAGGGGGGGTTCTCGTCGGTGGTAGTGATTTTCAAAAAACGGCATTATCTACACTTCGGCCGGCACGCAACGCCTCTGGCCTTTTAGCGTTTGCTCCTGGGGAAGCGAGGAAGTTTCAACAAAACCCAGAACTTTTTCCCAGACAAGCACAGTTAATAGGTAGAGGGCAGGGGACTGCTGGAGGAACCTCTCAAGGCGCGCTTTCAGATACTTTAGCTCAACAAAGGCGAGAGATAGAGGATTCTATCCAACAGGCATTTGAAGCTAACCTATTGTCTGAAGCAGAAAAGAACCAACTATTAACTGAAAGCCGGGAGGAAATTGAAGCCCAGGTTGAACGGTCCAGACAAAGATTAGTAGAAAGTGGTTTCGGTAGGGCGAATATCGGGGCTGTAAGAAGAGAATTAATCGGTCTTGAAGGAACAAGAATAGGAGAAATCGCGGGAGCGCGCCGAGACATTAACCAACTACAACTAGATAGAGCGAGACAAGCTGCCGAAGGAAGAACAAGAAGTCTTATAGACATTCAATCTCTTCCGCCTGCGGGTTCTTCAAGAGAGGAACTTAATATAGCTCAAGGTTCAAGACTGCCTACCTCAACTCTTAGGGAGCGACTATTGCAAGATGTTTTAGCTTCCCGAGAAAGATTTGGGCTATCAACGGCCTCGTAAGGAAAGGAGGGAATTATGGCGCGTCAATTACCAGCTGTTTTTAACTTTGAAAGACAGTTTGAAAGAAGAAAAGAAGAAGAACGGCTGGAAACAAAAAGGGCCAGGGAAGAAAAAAAACAGGCAAGAAAGACAAGCAGACAGGAAATATTAGACCGCTTGCGGACAATTAGTTCTTTAGAAGCAAATTTAAGAAGCCGGGATATTGCTGTTCCCGCTTCTGCCCCGGTGGAATTGGGTAAAGTAGATGTTCTTCAACAACAAACAGAAAGATTGCGTCAATTAACTGATGTCGGGGCAGTTCCTGAAGAAGCCCAGATTCAACAGGATGTAGAAGGGGAACTTAAGCGTCTGGGAGAGAGAACAAGAACCCTCCGGGCAAGTAAAGCCGGTAAAGAAGAAATGGCTAAGTTTGTTACTGGCTTTATTGCCTCTAATGCCATCGGAAAAAGTTTTACTATTGATGGCACGAGAATAACAAGTTTAGATAATGTAGAAGAGGTTCACGATTTCTTTGAGTTAAAGGCAGGGAGAACCGCAGGAGTTAGTTATGACAGATTTGACCCAGCTAACAGAGAATTGGTAGAAAATGCGGTTAATAAATTTCTTGCCGGAAGACCAGAGGGAGAAAATGAGTTAAAGCTTGGCGAAGAAATGCTGGAAGAGCAACCGAAGGAAACTTTCTTTGTTGCTTTACCCACCGAAAAAGATAAGGGTAGAGGAGTATTTGGCCGAGCATTTGATGAGAAGACTTGGCACATTATGCAACAAATTAAGTCTATGGAAGATATAGACCGGGTTTTAGAAGACAGGGCGAAGGGTGTTCCACAAGCGCAAGATATAGATATGGAAAAAATTATGAAATGGTTTGAGGAGAACAACCCGAGGTTCTTTGAATAATGGCTATCACTTATTTAGGTGAAGAGCAAAAAAAGAAAATAGATTATCTTGCCCCTAAGAAAAGGATAAATTATCTGGGAGAAGAAGAGAGGAGAGATGTGTCTGGTTTTAGTGAAGTTCCTACCGGAACACCAAGACTTGAAAGACCCGAAATTTCACCAAAGACATCTACCGGTTCTTTTGTAACAGACAAAATAAAAGGATTATTAGAACAAGGAACTCCTCTTAGGGCGAGCATTGATACCAAAGCAGATTTTTATGGTAAGCCGTTTATAGAGGCAATTAAAACCCAGAGACTTCTCTATGGTGCTTTAGATACTCCCGCTGGAGAACCAGGAGCTATTGAGGGCAAATTGAAAAGAGGGGTTGTCCACGCATTAGCTCTTGGCGCGCCGATATTAGGCCCGTGGGAAGCTCTTAATAGTGCTACTGCCGAAGCTCTTCTTGGCGCACAACATTCTTTCCGGGGAGAATTTAACTATTCTATTCCACAAGCTATGGCAGATGCGTGGTATGAGGGAAAACCGAGAAAAGGAACCGCAGAAGAAATAGTAATGAATATGGGTATTCCCCTTGATAATGACAAGTGGATATTAGACCATCCCGTCCTTGCATTTGGAGCCGCGCATTTGGTCGCTTGGTATGAAAGTTTTGGAACAGACCCAATTTTCCTTGCAAGTGCGGCTAAGGGATTTACCCAGCTCCAAAAAGTCAAAATGGTTATTGCTACCAGGGAGGGATTAAAAAGTGCAGGAGTTCCCATAACTAGAGAAATGTTAGTACAAGCAGGGGTTTCTAATGTAGACGACACTATGAGGGTTATCCTCAATCCAGAAAGAGTTGTTATTGGTAAAACTGCCCTAACGGATATTGCCAAAATACGGAGTTATTCTAAATTAACTCTTAAAGTTCCGGATGTGGCTTATAAACCGACAGGGCTTTTAAAAACTCCCTCAACAAAAGCAATAGCTCCATCCAGATTAAAGTTAAGTTTGGAGGCGGGGAGACTAAATAGGCAAGAGGCCGTGGCTCAATTAAGACTCCTTAAGTCAAAGGTTTTTAAAACAAATAAACCTTATGTTCTTACAAGTTCAGGCAGAAGAATTGCCGCAAAGGGGCCATTCAAGATTGTGCCGGCAGAAACACCAGCCCATTTAAAAGGGCAAGAGTTTGTAAAGATAGTAGATGCACAAGGAAGGACAGTGCGTAGTACAATAGATAGTGGCAGTATATTGAAAGCCCCCTCTGCTATTATAGAAAAAGCCAGCGTTGAACATTTGCTGAATAATAAGGAAATGGTAGTTAGGTTATATGAAGGTATGTTAAATGTAAAAATTCCTCCCGCCCGAGCACAAAAGTTAATAGCCGCTCAGTTTGGTACAGAAGTAGGAAATATAGTTGCTCCTTTAGTTAAAGCATCCTTGGCAGAAGCTGGGCAAGTAGCAAAACAACCCCTTGCCCCCGCACCTACTCCAGAGGTAATTTCACCTACTACCGAGGCCATACCCACACCCCTAGAAGCGGTTGAACCCTCCCCAGAAGCCCCTGTCTCCCCCGAAGCCATACCAGAACCCTCGGAAGCAGTGAAAGCCCCGGCGAAAGCCGAAATTGCTCAAGTTACCAAAGAATCCGTAAAAGAAGTATTAGATACCAGGCTTCAGGCAGAAGTAAAGGCACTTGAAGCAAAAGAAGGCAAAAGAATTTCCCTCTTAGATAAGTCAAAACTTGAACTGAAAAATATAAACGCCACATTAAGAGAGGTAAGGGAAATTCCAGAAGTTGCCGAGACCGGAGAGGTTCTCTTTGAAGGCAAGCAGGAAATTATTAAGGATTTAATCGCCCAGAGAAATTTTCAGCAGGAGAAGATTACAGAACTTCAGCCGGAGAAAATTGCACGCGCTACTACCGCTATATTAAAAGATAAAATTAAAAATGTTCAGCGGGGGATAAGACAAGGCAAAACTATCGCTAAAGTGGAAGTAAAATCTGTTCAAGATGATGCTATGAAATTATTTAAAGAAGCCGATATTGATATTCCCGTTTCTATAAAAAGTATTCAAACTCAGGAACAACTAGAGAAAGCCCTGCCTGACATTAAAGAGAGAATTGCCCGCATTGAGGATAAAAGAGCAAGAAGAGCGTTGGTAAAAGACATCAAGAGCGAAACTAAAAAAACACAACTAAAAAAGCTACGCCCTGAATTTAGAGATAAAATAATTCCTTTAGTGGATAGCATTGACCTTGTTAAGCGCAAAAGTTCAACCATTAAAAACTTAGAAAGTTTAGCTGATTTTATTGAAAGAGAGCCGGAAAATCAAGTTCCCGCCAAGAGATTAAGCCAGTTGAAAACACTCAGCAGAAAACCAATAGACGAAATAACCACAGAAGAACTTCAGCTAATATCAGATAGCATAAATCATTTTATCAAATTAAATGAATTAAAAGATAAATTGATTATAAAAGGCAAGCTCAGAGAATTTAAAGAAGTTACCAATAAAGCGATTGGGAATGTTAGAAAAAAACACGAACAACTTAACGAAAGTCTCGCCGGGCTTGATTCCTTCCAGCAGGAGAGGGAAACTAACCTCTGGAATAAAATTTTTGGGGTTGATTCTTTTAACGCGGAATTAAAAACCGAGGTTCTTGACGGAGCAGATAAAGATATAATTCAGAGAGTTGTCTACAACGAGATAGACGAGGGGGTTAGCAAGGGGTTCAAATACAAACACTCAACCGAGGACTTCTTTAAAGAGAAACTTAAAGGCATAGACACAGATAAGTGGAGTCATTCTTTCCAGATAAAGTCCAAAAATGTTGATAAAGTAAGTGTTAAGATAAGTGGCGATAGAACTATTACAATGACAAAGGGTGAAGCGATAGCCTTTAATCTCCATTCAAGAAACGAGAGAAGCCGACGACATTTGTTAAGCGGAGGTTTTGCTTTTACCACAACCCCTTCTAAGATAGTAAAACTTACAGAAGCAAACCTAGATACAATAGCCGAAAGTCTTGATAAGGATATGCTTACCGTCGCCGACGCAATGTATGAACATTATAATATTAGGCAGAAGGTAGCCATCAATAAAGTTTCGGTAGATTTGCTCGGATACGAAGTGGCAGTAGAACCCGACTACTTTCCTATAAGGACAGATTTTCTTGATAGGTTTAAAGACCAGTTAATAAAGTCCGGGAGCTTTTCCCAGAAAACCCTCGAGGGGCTGGGGATGTTTAAAGAAAGACAAAATGCGGCCAATGCCTTAATCCTTGAAGATGCCTTTGTTGCTACCTATAAGAGCATAGATTCTGCCAGTGCATATATCGGACTTGCCAAAGCACTCCGGGGAGCGAAAGCCCTGCTTAATGATAACGATTTCCAGATAGCGGTAAGAAATGCTGGCCTTAATCATTACCTTCAATCATTAAAGAATTATCTTAATAGGGTAGAGGGAGAATCTCTTAGGCTTGACCATGTTGACAAACTTACTCAAAACCTGATAAATAAATTAGATGTTGCTATTCTTGGCCCGAATCCTTTTGTTTGGTTCAAACAACCGATTTCCTATATGGCGGCGGCGACGGAAATGGATGTAAAATACCTAACAAAAGGTAGGCTAAAAAATGCAGTACATCGAGAAGAATTGGCAGAAATGAAAAAGTTTCATCCCCAAATTAGAGATAGGTTGGATGGTAATGTTACTAGAGAGGCAGGAGAAGTTGCGCAAGTCGGAAGGGTAAAGAGGTTCTTTACTGGGAAAGAAGTCCTCAGTGCCAAGTTTATGACTGGGCTAAGAAAGGGAGACCTAAGAGCAATAACCGGAATCTGGCGAGCTACTAAGGCGGAAATAGCAGAGAAACAACCCAACTTAAAAGGCGATGCCTTTTTAGAAAGAGTGGGAGAGAGAGCTTGGGAGGTAATCAGGAGAACACAGCCTACTTTCCACATAAAAGACCGTTCCACAATAGGGATGAGCAGGAATGTCTTTATCCGCTTACTGACAAAATATTCTTCTCAGCGCAATAAAAACTGGATGATAATCCGCAGAGCTTTTGAGAGATATAATAGAAGTCCAAAGACAAATAAAGATAAAGCAAGATTAGCAAAAGCATTGTTGATTATTGTAATTATATCCCCCCTGTTCTTAATGGCTATTGACGAATTAAGAAATAAAATATATGGCAGGAAAGCAAGCAAAAGAAGCTTGTTTAGACAGATGACAACTAAATATATTACGCTAAACTTTGGCAATATCTATTTTCTGGGAACGGCGATGAACTCACTTCTTAGCAAAATAGACAGGGGAACTTATGCCGGATATGATATAAACGATCCACTTACCTCTACAATGGATGACTTAATTGATACGGTCGCAAATGCAATTAGGGGTATTGAGCAAGCAATAACTGGAGAGGAATATACATCAGGGAAGAAAAAAGGCGATAAGAAGTGGAAGGATTCGCTCAAGAAATTTTTTATCGGTGCGATAGATACTTCGGGAAAAATTACTGGTTGGGGCATACACAATGTAAGAAAGATTATTACGGGACTTTTTAAATTAGTATATCCAAAATTAAAGGAAGAAAAACCTACCGGATTTGTTCCCCCTTCCAAACGCAAGGGAGCCAAAAAAGGCAACGGAACAACCACTAAAAGAAGAATAACCTACTTGGAATAATCAAATGACCCAAAATATAGAGGTAAGGATAAAGGATGTAGATAGGCGGATTAAGCTGATTAAAACTCGGCTTGAAGAAGATAAGCGTGAATTTCGGACTGCACGGCGGGATAGAACCCAATTAATCAAGGAAAGAGATGGCCAACAATAGGAAAGGAGGCGGAGATGGGGAAGAGCAACGGACAACTTATAAGGTGGATAATCTGGGGAACTATGCTATTGGGAGTAACCTTAGGATTATATGCCACCCTTAAAACAAATAATTATAGAATAGGACAAGCCGAAGGGGCTATTATTGAAATTGAAAAGAAAGTTGAAAAAATCCCTGTTTTTGAAAGCAAGTTAGAAGAATTTTCTACTGAACAAAAAATTATTCAAAGTGATGTCAAAGAGATATTAAGAAGGTTGCCGAAAGGAGATTAATGAAAAAATACTTGATATTAGCCCTCCTTCTTATAGTGGGGGGATGTTCGTTCAGGGTAATTAAAACGAAGGACGGAGTTAAGGCTAGGGGCAAGGGTATTTATAAGGAAACAGTCGCCCCCGACGGGGAGACTATACTTATAGAGGTTGATACAAAGGGCGAACCCATAATTAGCCTTCAAAAAATAGAGGTAGATAATTGAACCTCGCAACAGTAATCTTTATAATAATCGCTCTTGATATTTTAGCTATTATAATGTTATCCTTATGTGCCATATTTTGTAAGAAGGTTACTTATAGCGAATGGAGGGCTAAATGCCAATTAGACAAATTGACCCGAATAAAATGAAAATCGGCTATATTGTGCTTGTTGACACCGGCACGAAGATAACTAAATCTACCCAAAAAGCTCTCGGATATACCCCAGAAGCAAGCGAATACACTCATGTAGGGGGTAGCATAGGGGGGTTGGACTTGATAGAAGGGAAGTGGCCTAAAAGCCGTGTATGCAATATCCAGACTGAGTATATTGATAAAGGTTATCCTATTAAGGTAGTCTGCCCTAATTACCTAAACGAGAAGGATAGGGTCAAGGTCGCCCTTTGGTGGGCATCTCTAAATAATCTCCGTTATGACGTTTTGCAATTGATAGGAATACGTTTCCGGTGGTTAAGGAAGTGGGCCTTTATGTATAAGCAAAGACGGTTGATTTGTTCGGAGCTAATCATAAGTGGGCTAGCAAAGCAGGGCTACAACTATTTTGGCTCTCGTATCTTAGACACAATAGTCCCAGCCGACTTCGCCGATGATGAAAAATTCACAGAAGTAAAAGACATTTGGCTGGATTAATTAGACATCCCTATCATTCATACTATTGAGCGGTAGGTTAGAAAGGGGTATATCTTTAGCGGGGTATGCCCTTTTTGCTTTTCCGGATTTTCCTGCTAGCTATTTGCAAAACAGGGCCAAATCCACCCCCCCCTCCAAAATCCCAATTTCCCCATATTCCCTTTTATCGTCGCTGTTTCCATTTTAACCCCTTAATTATTCTCTTCCCATACTTTCCCAAAAGGTGTAAATTATTAGTATGAGCCAAAAAGCGAAAACCCAAAAGAAGAAAGAATGGTGCATTTTCAACAAACAATCTGATGAAGGTAGGCAAAAATAAAGGAGGATTGGAATGAAAGAAATTAAAATAGTATCAAGGTGGGATAGCGATAAAGTTATCATTTCTGGTAAATATGAAAGTATTAAGGATTGCTTAGAGAAAAATCGGGGTGCTGACCTTAGGGGTGCTGACCTTAGGAGTGCTGACCTTAGGGGTGCTTACCTTAGGGGTGCTTACCTTAGGGGTGCTGACCTTGGGAGTGCTTACCTTGGGAGTGCTGACCTTGGGGGTGCTGACCTTAGGAGTGCTTACCTTGGGGGTGCTGACCTTGGGGGTGCTGACCTTAGGGGTGCTGACCTTGGGGGTGCTGGCCATGGGGGTGCGGCCCTAGGGGGTGCAAACTAAAATGGTGTGACACTTAGGGATGATCAACCTAGAAATGGCCAACTAGACAAGTCATACCCTAAGACATCTATAATAGAAAGA
>SDBT01013010.1_pt1 | contig 13346 bp, 8 predicted proteins | sample 2277101 | NCBI WGS metagenome assembly SDBT01 (sample SAMN10404973, study PRJNA504765) | marine sediment metagenome | isolation source: marine sediment core GS10_PC15, 103 cmbsf | place: Arctic Ocean: Southern Knipovich Ridge | collected 2010 | reverse complement strand
CCCAATTGATCTATCCCTAAAAAATCTATCACTCCCGACCTAGTTTGAACTTGCTCCCCAATAATTAATATATCTTGACTTATAATATTAGAATCGCTTACAATCCATTTTTCTAGATCTTCTGCTTCTTTTCTTCCTGATCCAGCCAACGAGGTTTTGTTTTCTTCTAATTTACCATTGTTTATTTGCCATACTTTTATTTCTGTCGACATTAAGATCCCCTCCGATAAAATTTATTATTTTACATATTTATATTTTCTAAATAATTCACAAAATGCTTAGTGTAGAAAATTTATATAGTAAGCCTCCTATTTGACATACCATAATTTCTTAAAATATGATAAAAGCATAATAAAGTTGTTTCTCCCGCCCTATTCTAATTATTTGAAAAGAAATTGAGAACCTGAACTTAGCAAACCCTTTATAAAAAATTAGAATAAGTTACCGAATTATTTTCTTGGCATACCTTCCCCGTTTATCTAAGCGTTTCATTTAAAAGGTCTCTGAATATTGCAAGAAGTTCCTTTAAAGATAATTTCACTGTATCAAAATCACGTGTAACTGCCTTCCCTCGATGAACTACATTTGAGCGAACTTGATAGTAATACCTTATCGATTGACCAGGATCATTTGGGTCAAGTGTATATTTTTCCAAATCCGTTGCGCTAAATACTTTTCTTGTACTTATAACATTCCTCTTTAGGCTATCAATAAAACACTTTTCTTCTGCTATTCGAAAGACTTTTTCATTTACTTTCTTACCCAGATGGTATCTCAAACTTGCATATCTCTCAATAGCTGACCAGAGTAATGTGTAGGCCATTTGTATACGAAAAAGTGATCTATATTCCCCATTAAAATCAGGATTATCCCTTAGAATTACTTCGACTTCTTCCAAACCTTGTTTAAAAAAAGGGTCGCTCTTTCCATCCCATTCCTCAAAATTCTCAAGGTCAGAACTTCCCCTTTGTTCCCTTTTACCAAGCAATACATTTGCAACTATCCTGTCATTCACTTTTACTTCATCCCATTGATACACTTCATCTGGTTCAATTTCTATTATGTGATGATATGCATCATTTTCTTTCCCACTATAAAAATAAATAAGATACCCTTTTATCTTGAAATAATTATTCTTGATCAAAAGAGGTATGCCATCCCTTTCCTTAAGAATCCCGTCAACTACTCCCTCGATAGTTTTCTTTGTTAATTCTTTTATTCGAAAAAAACATAATTGACCAGGCTTGAAGATGCCATAAGCAAAAAACGGTAAATCTGTTTTACTTGGAATTTTCATTTTTTTAAAATCCTTTGTTGTATGATAAATGGAGTCAGGTAGTTACATTTGACATACTAGTAATAAATTAGTGTCAGCCACTATTCATATCCTATGTTTCAAGGGTCGATTCTGGATTTTTATGAATTACTACTCTTTGTAAAATTGGTTTCTTTCCACATGAATGATATATACCACAATATAAATATCCATTTCTACTCATTTCTTCCAATTTACTGGTTTGTTCAATACCACCCAACCATCGTTCACCTGGCTCAATTACATACGGCAATGGCGGAGGAAGTAGCGCTGGTGTTAGAACAATAACGCTTTTATCCTTCTTCCCTCTGATTTTTCGGAATAAGGATTTATAATGAAACACAATTAAATGTGTAATAGTGGTTTTTCTATTACCAATACTTGTAACTTCAACTGCGATATATTTTTTACCTTCTGGGTGATTAGGGATTTTACCAAATGGTTGCATATTGGGTGATGCAGAAACATTTATTATTGGTCCAGAACGCTCCCACTTATACATGTCCCATAGAAGCACCAGTGTAGCAATAATTGCGCCCCACCATGCTGCTAATTCAGTTATTTTCATCTTTTATTCTTCCTCACCGTTATTTACTATATTAGTGTCTTTAATTTAATAGGAACACATCCTGTTTTTTCTATAGCTTAGCTCTCTATTTTATGAGGTCTTCCTTTAGGACGTCTATCTATAATAATACTTAAAGCCTCAACCATCTGGTTAAGAAACTCCTCAGATCCTATAGGTTTTCCGAAAAAAGTTACCGAATTATTGACCTGGTACACCTTTTATTTATTTTAAAAGTAAAATATTAATTGTCTAAGAAAATGGGATGTGTCTATTTATTATCCATTATTTTTATTACCCAGTACCTGTAAATTTCCTCCTCGCCTTCTTTCTAATATCTTCAAGCTCTTTTTGAAGTCGGTCTATTTCATACTCCAACTCTTCTATGCTAACACAATCTGGAGTTATGAATATTGAACCTCGATTACTCTTACTATAAGATTTAATATATATATGTGCACGAGGCGGACCAGGAAGGTCTGTTTTCCCAGGTTTAACAAAGCCGAGATCAAGTGAATGTGTCATATATTCTTCCTCCTTTTCTAAACAGACTCTATTATTATTAAGTATTTTTCTCATTCCTGGACAATCAATTCCGCACCGACCAAAATCAGTATCAAGAGGGTACGCTCTACATGGATCAGGTCGGACAGTATAAATCTTACAATTTTTATCATTTCCTAAAAACGGACATGGAGTTCTTCTGTTCTCTTGATATTTCTCGATAAATTTCTTACCATTACATTTGACGAGATTACCATAATATCGTTCGATAATGTCATCCGCGTCCATTTTGAGAAACTTGGCCATTTCTTTGAGATTTTTACTCAATGGCCATGGCAGCCCTAATTTTTCACAACACTGCCCGCATTGTTGACATTTAAAAGATTCCCATAAAGAAAACGTCACATCATCATCCCCCATAAATAAAAATATATTTCATTCATAATTTCTTAACGATAAAGCCAATAAAATCAAATGAAAAGAAATGACAAAGGGTACGGAGTATCTGTATCAAAAGGGTGCCCTTTATCTCTACTATTTTAGATATTAAACCCTATTTTCTTTCTTTTAAAGCTTTCATAAAATATCTCCATTCATCAGGGAAAAAGGGAGTTTTAAAATAAATGTGAGTAAGTAATCTCAGATGTTGAAATCCAAATTTATCTGTTTTATACTCCAATGATTTCGTTTTGGGGACTTTTTTATAGAATTTTTCATATGAACTCAATTTCTCTTCTTCATTATCAGAAGTGTTTCTATCGCTATAAACATCGGTCTTTCCTTCTTCAAGTAGTTCTTTTTGAAATAAAATGTGCTCATTTTCGATAACATCCTCTGGGGGAAAGTATACTAGTAAATGGAGATCTTTAGTTAAGATCTCCCAAAACTCATCGAATAATTCTTTTCTTTCTAAAATCACAGAAAATTCAAAAAGGATATTTATTAAATAAGAAGATTCATCAGTATAATTTTCAGGGCGCTTACCGGTTGCACAATATTCTATTAAACTATCTAAATTGTTTGTGAGTTCGGGAAATCTACCATCTATGAGTTTTAAGAGTGCAATATTATTTAATATATCCCTTAAATACTTAGCAGCAAAATCTTTTTCGTCATTCATTATTAAAAAGATTAGAGTTAGCACAATAGGAACGGAATGATTGTCAAATAAGGGTCTGGAACAACCAGAATTATTATGAATAATTGTTTTTACTAATTCGTTAAAGTTGTTTGTAATTTCTTTTCTTTTTTCATTATCAGTAGTTGTTAAAAAATATGTTTGGTAATGGTAAATTAAGTAGGCTAAATACTCAAAACTTCGCATTGGATAACCAATTTTTTCAAAATATCCACCCTTTTCAGAGAATAAACCATCCTTTTTTTTAGCTATTGAAATTGTTTTTGTAAAATATAACTCTAGCATTTGAAAGTGAATCATATGTAATTTTCCAAATTCAGAGATAGCGATTTTTTTACTGTTAATTGCTTTCTTTTCTAAAATCCAGCCCCAAACTTTCAACAACATGTACGTAAGACAATCTTTGGCAGGATGCAAATTATCGGCTTCTTTGGCATAATGCAAAAGCATCGCTCCAATCATGCAGAAAGTGGAAATTAATTTTCTTATATTTCTTGGCGTATATTTGGGATATGATTTAAGCAATTTATCTACAAGTAATTTGAAATGCTTAAAATCATATTCAGGTACATCTAAAAATGCTAAAGACTTTTTGAAAAGATTTAATAATTCGGGCTTGACAAGTAAGTATTCATTTAAAAGATATTTTGAAAACAATTCGGTAAGTTTGTAAATATCCCAATGTTCAAATTCTATATCTGCGGAAGTAAATTCATTTTCGATAAAATCATTGAAGAGGCTTCTAAAATTCGAATTTAACTCACCGTTATGTGCCAGTATTATTTTTATAGGCAATTTATTTAAATTTGGTATCGAACTATCTCTAAAGACAGCATCCTTGGCTTGAAGCAAAGATTCTCTGACACCATCTTGCTTAAAAAAAACTGTATTATCAATGTCACCATCGTCCCCTGCTTTTAATTGAAAAATACACAGCTTTTCAATACCATTTTTTTCGGTTTTTGTAGCAATAATGTCCTTCCCGTATTCTGGCTGCCCATGGGAAGTTTTTGCAGTTTTCACTATTTTGTATTTCATTTGTTCAAGTAGAAATGGAAAGAGATAGTCTAATTCATCTCTTTCTTTTAGATTCCGTAAATAATCCCCGATCATTAAACGTATCATAATTTTTCCTCCCAGTCATCTGCTAACATCTGTCTACGTTTATAATCATATAGCTCGGGGAAAATGAAATATGTACGAGGCGAAGTAAAAGCTGCCTTTAATTCATTCATTTCAGAATATTGATCATTAGTTCCAATTTTAAACCTTCTACCTCTACTAATTGTAATTTTGGTACAGAATTGCATAAAAACACTTTGTTTTTCTACTGACTTTCTTAAATCTTCACTTTGTTTTTTATAGAAAAGTTTGTCAAACTTAGAAGCGTAGGTAGCCTGACTCTCATATGGGTCAAATTCTTTAATCTTATTTTTTCTTTTCCAAAAATTGACAATTTTTTCATAGCAGCTTTGGAATGAGTCAATAAATTTTTTTTCAAGAGGATTCTGGTTTTTAAGAAAAGTCTCAACGGTTTCCTTGACTGTCCCACCGTAATCATGAACAAGCCATACAAAACGCTGTAGAATGTATTTAAAAATTTTGTCATCTTTTTTATATAGCAATATCAAAACCAGTTTCATTCTTTCTTCGGGTTTAAAATTACCATTAAGAATTGAATTTATAAACTTGATTAATTGATTATTATCAAGTTTCCAAAGGTGTTCTCTCCAAATTTCTTTGTTTTTCTCAGCTACCTTAATGAAATCAGTATTATTGTTAGCATAAAACCGAACCTTCCCTTTTTTGTGAATGAGTAGAAAGAGATAATTCTCAATAAATCCTGCGGGATCCCTATTATATGCCTCATGTAACGGGTAAGAGAAAATTTCTTTATAATTTTCAACGGGATGATTCATTACCCAACTTTCAATGAATTTCAAAATTAGTTTAGGTTCTTTCAAGGTGTTGAGTGCAATTTCAATTTCATTAATTATACCTTTATATTTTTTATCAATCTTCGTAAAATTCATTAGTAGTTCAAATTTTTTTTCCTTATGAGTTGATATTTCTTTTCTGTAAACAGATATCAATATATTATATTGCATCTTTGAAATATCTCTTTTGGCTAAAGCATTGAGCTTTTCAAATATGTAATCTGTTTTTCCGTTTTCTTGAATCAATGGCTTGTGCACTAAATAACCATAGGATTTTGCGAGTGCAACCAAAATATTCTCTTCATCGGAGTCTACACTCTCAAACAGGTTTAATATATTTTCTATATATTTGTAATCTTCGTATTCAAATACACCAAAAGCATAAATAGCAATTTGACTGAAATTTTCCCTATGAAATAGTTGTTTTGTATATTCAAATGTTTTCTCAAAATCAACTTTGGATAAACCAACCAAAATAGAAACAATAAATTCTCTCTTCTTATTTTTTATCATATATTTTAAAAGTTTCCATCCGTCTATAGGTTGTTGATGGCTATATTCCTGAACAGCATTAAAAAAAAGTTCGCCAAATGATAAATCTTGGTTTTTTTGGAAAAACAAATGATAGAGTATCTCAGTAAGACTCTCTTCCGATATTTTAAGATAAGGTAAGGCTCCAGAAAAATTATACTTAAGGAAAAAGAAATTTCTGGACTTACTCTTTGTGTCAAATTTTAATAAGTATTCCTTGAAATCCCATCCTTTGATCTGGTTAAAATAAATAAACAAAAATATTTCAAAATTATTCCACGTATTAAAAAAGGGTTTTAATTTCTCAATTTCCTCTTTAGCTTTTATTAAGAAATCATCATAATCTTCATAATTGCTGATCTTAGAATATTCTAATTTTTCTTTCAAAAATAGAAAAAGAATATAGTTAAAATATTCATTTTTAATTAGAAGCTTTTCATTTATTTCTTCAAGAAGCTTGAATTTAAATATAAGCGGTGTGGTGTTTGAATCAATGATTTCTAATTGTCCATTTTCAAAAGAAGCTTCAATATATTCCTTAATCTCAGTGGAAATATTGGGATTATTCCTAAAAAAAGCAATTAAATCATAAACATTATACATACATTTTTCATCCCTTTTTTAGATGAGGAGTGATTATTTTTATCAATCTTGTTTATACGCAGGTTTTGGAAATATAATTTTTACTGGTTGTCTAAAAATAGCGTGTTGCAATAATAGTTCTCCCTTTGTTAATCTCGTTAAAGAAAGCTTTAATTCTTGATCGAGAAAACGATAATCTGGTAGCATAACTTCCGAGGATGATGTGCGTCCCAAAACTTTTGTAGCACAATTTCCTGTCACTCTTGAATGAACTGCACTCATAAATTGTTCGGCAGAGAACAATATAACGCCTAACGAACGTCCTCTTTCAGAAATATCTAAAATTTGTTCAATTAAAGGTGATTCCTTTACACCTGAGGGAGCATATTTATTTAATTCATCTACAAAAATTATAACCTTTTGCGGTAAATTGTAAGTTACATCTGATTCAGCAAACATTTCATAGATTGTGCGAATAATATCGCCAAATACAAAAGATTGTTCATAATCCTGCAACTTTGCAATGTCCATAACATAGGTGTGTCCACCTTCAATACCTCTTATTTCTTCTGAAAGGTGACATTCATTTCTTGTACGTTGTTTTGTAAATATTCCAGTTGTTCGAGTTTGTACTATTCTGCGAAGATGACGTCTGAATTTACCTACTGAAGATGCTCTAACATCTCCAATAGCTTGTGACCTACCTTTATCAGCTAATGGTGGACCGCTTAATAAACTATTCCAGTCATTCACACCAGAGAATTGCTTTGTACCAAATCCATTACTAATTTCGCCAACTAAAGAATCTATAGTATCTGTTGGATCGGGAATTCCAGAAAACAGTATATCTAATTTGTCTACACTATCTTCTAAAGAATATGCAAACATTTTATAATCTCGAGGAATAATATAAGAATGAGGTGTACCATTCTTTGCTCTTGGAAGGAAATAATGCACATTCTCAAAAGGTTTAGGCTCTATACCTAATTTAATCCAAAGTGCTTTTTGAGATTCATCTAATCTATTAGGAGGTTGATCTATTTGAAGCAAATCTCCGTGTTTTACATTTAATATAATAACGGCAGTTTCTTTAGAATCTATAGTCTGTAATAGAGATTGTAAAATAAACATTGCATAGCTTGTTTTAGTAGCTAATCCACTAATTCCAGAAATATTTAAGTGTGCAGATTCTGGACCGACAAGATAACGGCTATCCAAATACACAACTGCTTCAACTTCATTGCTCATTTTTATTAGTCCAGCAGGGATCCTATTCTTTTTTTCCATAGTGTCAATACCCAAAGCAAGATGTACGCCTTTTTCTTCTGAAAAATATACATTCTTTTCATTTTCAACAGGCATATATATTCCATTTTTTTGAGTATCATCCTCATTTTTTCCACCACCATCATTCATCATTACATTAACTTTTGCCATTGTAGCGCCAACTCTGGGAGTATTTGGTTCTTCCTCTACTGAACCAAAATTATTTGAAACATAATTTGATAAATGACTGGCTGCATCAGTGCGATGTTCTAATCCAGTCACTAAGCCAAATGTTCTGCTATTATTAAAATGTTCTGCTTCAACAATATCAAAAGGATTTACTATTTCACCTCCTGCTATCCAAAAGTTAAATTTATCTGCTGTATTTGGATCACGCTCAGTTGCTGAAGTTCTACCAATTATTTTTCTTCTTTTATCATTATCCATTTTTTATCCCCCTTATCGCATTACTTATACAACCTTGTATTACTTCGGTTGAAAAGAATAATTGTTTTGCCGACTGTTCAGCCTGATAAATCGGATATAGATGTGCATGCCATCGATCATCAGAACCATAAGGCGTTACAAATTGTTCTGCCAATAATGCGCTTGAAAGTTCATCTATGAATTCTGTTGTAATAGGCTGTTCAGCAATATTAGGAATTTCAATTTTTATCACCCCAAATAATGGGAATTGTAATTGGGTTGATTTTCTCAATCTTAAATACCAAAAACCTGTATTACCACCATACCCTTCAAAAACGGGTGTTCGATTATGTGGTGGTAAATTTGTCAACAAAGTAGAAATATTTTGCTTCGTTCTTCGAGCACCATCTCGGGTAGTAAATTTTTGAGTTGTAGTAAAAGATTTTGCTACAGCAATTATGCCCGGAAGAGACATCCCTGCGCCATAGCTACCCAATGAGAGCAGGCCATCTTTAATTAACCATCCATCAGGGAATTTCTCTCTAAATTTTCCAACGATATTAAATTCGGCTTTACTCATTAGGTATCTGGTTTTTCCTCTACCTTTTTCACGAAGGCTGCGTCCTTCTACCAGCTTCCCAGAAACAGGATCTTCTTCTCCAAGATCATATAATTCGAGAACAAGTTGAGCCCTTTTTGCTTCATCCATAATACCATTCCATGCCATATTTGATAGCTGTTTTTTTGCTAACATCATAATCCATTTATGTTCGTGTATAACTCGTTTCAACTTTCCCAAATCATTTCTTTCTAGAATAGAAAGAGAGGTCTGTGCCAGAAAAATAGGTGTTGAGCGGTCCTGTTCAAGTCCAGTTGCTATAAAATAATGTTTAAAAGAACCATCGAGAAAATATCGAAATAGATGATTTTGTGAACGGTACACTGGTTTTAATTCCCGATATGACCAATTTGGTGTTGGTTTTTCTAAAAAAGTATCCACATTAAGATGCTCAGCAGAGAAACGTGTGTCATCCCGTTCAGTATCATCAACATTAGTGAGTTCCTCCTGTGCTCCTTCTGTGGCCGGCAATAATTGGATATAACCCGATGCCACTTGTAAGATAATTTTTAGCGCTTCTGTAAAAGCCCTCATCAACGTAATTCCTCCAAACTTTCCTCAATATCTTTTAATTCTTGTTTTGTCAAACCCCACATTTCTGCAGTAAGTTCATCGATTTGTTCTTCTAAATCAGTAACGTCAATACCAGCCGATACTTTATCGTGGCACTCTTGAGATAAATATGATAAATCATTGTGAATTTTGTTTTCATTATTATAAACAGGAATTGCAATATTTGTTAAAATATGTGGTGCCAATTGAGTCCCTATACAATATGACTTTACAATAAAACGAGATATCGATGAATTTAAAATGCTACAAGCAAAATTTGCTTCATCTCTTTTTTTAAATGGTATTAACATTAATTTACAATCAGGTATAATCAATTTTTCACCGAGGAATTTATCAATTTTTGTTGATAGAACAGCACAAGTCATTTCGGTTGCAATATACTTCCAAACTACTTTATAAGGAGCAAAAGTATAAGGTCCAACATTATATATAGAATAAAAAGGAGAATTAAGTAAATATTTTTTATATCCGCTTCGTTTCTCTAGTATTTCACGAAAATGAGTTAAGTATTGTAATGTATTTGGTACATTTTTATTCATCCATATTTGATCATATCCCACTCTGGTTGAAGGATTTTGAGATACAATTATACTTAATTCAGACTTGGAAAACCACTTATCAATTTCTCTTCCACGTATTAATGGAAATACTAAGTTATGTTCAATTTTTACAGATAATTTATCAACTTTAATTTTACCGATATTCCATTCATTTTCAAAGTATATAAAATTATTATCAGAAACAGCTTTTTTTACTTTTCCCCAATAAACACCATTTAACCAGGTACAACTACCAGCAAATGCATTATAAAATGATTTTCTAATACAACGAGAAATAGCCTTAATCGCTTTGCCTTTTGCAGTTAACCATGGTGAAGTATTTTTTTGGTTAATTGGTACAGCATTGAAATTTATCCGCCTAGTTTTTTCTAAAACTTCGGTAAAAGATAAATCCATTGATATCGAGCCTTTTTCTCTTTTTTTCCAGTACATATAATTTAAAGGATAAGAAGTGCATTTCCCTTTTTGTAAAGTTACAACCGCTGTTCTATTTGTTGCACCCTCAAATGGTTGCAATTCCACCATATCATCGACTTGGATTATTTTGAATTTTTCTCCTTTTTCACCTAACTGAAATCTTCTAAAACCATCACCTGCACCCTGCGTTTTAAAAAGTGTTTGAGTTATAACGAAAGAAAGTTTACTATTTTCTTTTAAGTATTTATCAATAGAAACATAAGTCATTAACATCGAAATGTCTTTTTTACCGCCTCCAAGCCTTGCTGCATGTCCTTTAAGTGAAAACAAACCATATTTAATCCAGAGAGGCTTTGTTTCTTCTCGGTAATTATTAGGAAGTGACTCCCAATTAACCCAGGGTGGATTACCTACCACCATATCGAAACGGCCGACAAACAAAGGGGCAAACGCGTTTTTTATAATTCGTGCCCAAACACCATTAATACCACGTCTGTCTAATTCAATTAATTTGTCATATATATCTTCGAGATAGAGTTCTGATTCTTCAAATTCTTCTTCATTAAGTATAAGGTCTGTTTTAAGCCTGTTTAAAAAAATATCCTTATCAACATTATTTTTAATACAATCTTCTAAAATGTTGGTAAGTTGCTGTACACGTCGTTTATTAATTATACTGTGTGAAAGATAAAAGTTACCAACAGTTGTTTTTACTTCATAAGGTATTTTTTTGGGAAAAAGTGTCATTTCATCGGCTATACGTGCTTCCGGTGGATTAATAGAATCACATAAATAAATTGGAATGGTTATTTCTCCAGTATTATATTTAAGCAAATCTGCAATAGCCAACATATAATTAGTACGTGCGGTTATCACCGCCAGTGGGTTTAAATCAAATCCGTGAATATTTTTTAAGATATTTTTCAGTGTTTCTTCAGGCAGTATCTTTTTATCCTCAGCAAATCTTTTTGCCCTTTTAATAGATAGTATTAGAAATGTACCACTGCCACACCCCGGATCTAAAATGCGATATTTAGGATTGCCATTATAATTCAACTGATTCAGGCAGCGTTCTGCTAGCCAGTCAGGAGTGTAATATTCACCTAAATCATGTCGAATTTGCCGTGGCACTAAATATTGATATAATTTCTTCAAAATATCTCTAGTTTCATCCGGCGCCACTTCCATGGTTTCCGGGTCATAATCATTTAAATGGGCAATAATCTGTTTAATTGCGCGGTAAATATCATCATTCCAAGCCTGAGTATACCAACTGAATAAATCACCTTCAAGGAAATTACGAATGCCTACTTCACGAAATATTCCTCCTTCTTCCAACAATTCTAATTTTCGTTTCAGAGTTTCGCTATCAATATTCTCCCAATTATGCAAAGGTAACCCAGTTAATTTGCTAATGGTGTAATAACCAACAACTTGATAGCAAAGTAATTTTATTAAAAGGGCATAATAAGAATCTAAAGCAAAAAAGAAGGCATACGCATTAAATTCTTTTTGCTCTTTCTTGTCAAATCCATATGAAGTAAAAAGAGTTTTAGTATCAATCTTTTTTTGTTCTAAAGAACCATGCACTTCAGCAAATTGAAGTTTCCACTGTTCAAAGAAGACATGTTCTTTAGTATCTCGAACGTGACTGTGCTGGTTCACTTCATTGTAAAATGCTTTTATACAATTTGTTGCAACATAATTTCTTGATTCTCCTCCTACTGCAAAATCACGAATTAGATTCTCTGGAATCAAAGCTGCTTTTGATGTTAATTTTTCGAGATTCTTAAAGAAAAAGTCAATAGATTTTTCATTTAAAGGAATGGGTTCGTCTTCAATCCATCGTTTTGAGAACCTAAGATATAAAAAATAATTACCATCAAAAACAACCCCCAGCAATCTTTCCTTACGCCAACGTTCTTTTTCTGATAAATCTAATATATATCCCTCCACTTGGTTGATAAGTTTTCTATTCTTATTATTGTTAGGTTTGATTGTATGTGGTTTTTTATATTCAAGAATAAATCGATTAAAAACAGTATCTGCTCGACCATTAGCTAGAACGAGTTCATCTCGAATATTTAAATTTAAGTCAATGCGTTTTACTTTTAGATATTCTTCCCAAATCGGAGAAACTAATTCACGAAGCTTCTTTTCAGGAAAGTTTGGTGAATTTTCTGCAATATTCACATATTCTTTTATTTTTCTAATAATCTCAGATGCTGATATCATACGTAAAAATCTCCTCTTATGAAACTAAAGTTATTTTTTAAAGGGAATTACTTGTTCATAATTATATTTTAATATGCAAAAAATATTCATTATCAATTTTTAAAAAAGTAATATATTATATATATTCAATAAAACTTTCAAAAATCCTCTTTTTTGAGAATATTTTCAGATTATATTTTTAAGTTGCAAGTAGTAAGTCACGAGTTTTAAGTTTTAGCTAGTCAGTCAACAATATTTCTTATCCCCTCTTCTTTCCATTCCCCCCATTCGAGGTTGGTTAGCTCAGGTAATTGGGTGAGGTCTTGCGGGTCTTTGAATTCTTTCAGTTCGTCTCTTAGGGTTATTATTTTTTGAGCGAGGGGTTCGCTTATTTTTAATACTTTTATCAGTTCATCCTGGGATGCTGTGTTGATATTTATGGTTTGGACTTCCGGTTTTGGAGAAGTGGGCAAGAAATCTACTTTGGCTATTTTATATAATTCTCGAGTTCTCTCCAAACTGAATTTATCGAACCAGAGTTTTTCAAATTGATTCTGAAATATTTCAATTATTTCCGGGTCGTCTATTACCATTAGATTTTCGTCATTTCGGTTATTGGCGGAAAAGGTCCAGTTATAAGAACCGGCGAGTAGTATGCGGTTGTCAATAATGGCAAATTTGTTGTGCATAATATAATTA
>SDBT01013009.1_pt1 | contig 13346 bp, 5 predicted proteins | sample 2277101 | NCBI WGS metagenome assembly SDBT01 (sample SAMN10404973, study PRJNA504765) | marine sediment metagenome | isolation source: marine sediment core GS10_PC15, 103 cmbsf | place: Arctic Ocean: Southern Knipovich Ridge | collected 2010 | reverse complement strand
GTTCGGGATTGGTCTATTTCGCCCTTTCAGGGCTTTGGATTATGGGGGCGGGAGCTTACCCAGGGCGTTGCCCTGGGCTGTATTATTCGACCCCGTTGGGGTCAGCGGAAGTCCCGACCGGCGTCGAGTCGAGCAAGAAAATCTCGGGAGATCCCGTAATGCTCACGGATTTGGCGACGCGACAGCCACAACGGAAGTTCAGGAGTCTCCATTGCGATGCCCTTTCGGGCCGGCTTACCGCGCTCGGGCAGAGCCAGGCAAGTAATTACTCTTTTTTGATTCTAAATGGTTCAGGCAGGACCTGGCCATTTAGACTTTTCTGGCGGGCGGTCGAGCAGGCACAGCCCGAGAATCGTTCCCGCCTGCTTTTTTTCGCTTCGTCATAAGGTTCCTTAAAAAAACTGTAAACAAAATAGACCCAAACGCGGCCATTTCAACCTCTTTAAATAAAAATAGTTCATAGGCATCCTATGGAGTATTGGAGTATTGGAGTGTTGGGTAAGAACAAGTTAAACGACAATACAAAGCGCGGCAAAGTCCGAAGATCGTTTCCGGTGACCTTCGCCGAATTGGGAACCATGGATTCCGGACTTGAGTTCAAAACCATTACTCCATTACTCCACTACTCCAGCACTCCGTCATCCTGTGGGATGGCTGTGAAAATAGTTCATTTTTCTGTCGTTCCCTCAAAATAGCAAGATAACAAGAATATCGTGTCCCGATATGAGATACACTGAGCACAAAAGCCGCTGTCGCTTTACAGAGTCGCCGCAGGTTTTACACTATTTCTCGCCGCGGCTCTGTTTTTTGCCGGATTATACACAAATATGTAAAACATCCCCTCGTTCTATTGCCTGGCGCGGCCGCTTTGGGAGCAGCAGGCCGCCGGTTCGAATCCGGCCACCCCGACCAAACATTTCCCTAAAATCGCTTGTTTTGGCGCTTTCTGGCATCTTTTGCTCCGTCGTCTTCGATGGGTCCACCGCATAACGGCGGGGAAGCCAGTCCCACCCACCTTTTGCCAAAACGCCGGTGAGCTAAGATTCCTTGCAGCATTTAGCATCCAAGTGGGCAACGTGTTATGGATGTCGGCACCGCCACTGCTTCACCCGACAGTATCAGCGGCGAAAAACGCCCAGGTCGGCGCATGTTCTGCAAAATATCATTCCGTCGCCGGCGCCCAATCAAGTCTTTTTAATCAGGGAGCTTGATTATGGGCAGGGGTGGTGTAGTCTACCTTATGCAGCAATTGTAACGCCGATCAGCGATTGGCAAATCCAGGGAGACAACAGTCATGGCAGATCGAGTCACCGGCACCGTTAAATGGTTCAACGAGAAAAAAGGTTATGGATTCATCGAGCGCGAGGGCGATGAGGACGTTTTTGTCCATCACAGCGCGATTGAAGGCGATGGTTTTAAGACCTTGCAGGAAGGCCAGAAAGTCACCTTTGAAGTCACTCAAGGGCAGAAGGGTCCGCAGGCTGAGAATGTCAGCCCCGCTTAGCGATCAGCGCTAATTCCCAAGCCCGCTTCTTCGCCAGTCCCGGCGACCCTGGGGGTCGGATGACCCCTTGCCCGGTCATCCGACCGGGTCAGTATTTTTCCCAGCCGGTTCATTCCTGCTTGTCCTGCTTTGCCTTGTTCATTCTCACAGTATACGCCGGTACGGGCGCGGCGTCAACTCTCTTTCAATCAGGGAGCTTGATATCGGGCGGGGATGGTGTGGTTCAGCTTTCATGGGAACATGGTGAAAAGAATTGGCATTTCCGATTGCCAGATGTATTATAGTTGGCAATACAACAGGAGGGCCGAACAATGCGTACCAGATCATTCTTTACCCTGATCGAGCTGCTGGTGGTGATCGCGATAATCGCGATTCTGGCGGCGATGTTGCTCCCGGTTCTGAGCAAGGCGAAGCAGAAGGCTCAAGCCGTCCTCTGTATTGCCAACCTCAAGCAGCTTAACCTCGCGGTGCCGCTTTACACGGGCGACTATGACGATAACATGGTGATTCGCGCCGACACCTCCACAGGCAGCGCATACGATTGGGACCAGCCTCGTTGGTTCGATGTGCTGTCGTCTTATTTGGGCGCGTCGGGGTTCGACAATACAACGATGGCCAGTCGTAGCGCCAGCGCGGACGGAAATGGGGACGGCAAACCGGACCAAGTCGTGGATTTCAACCAGATGCTTGGGACGTTATGGTGTCCCACGGACAACAGCCGCGGCAGGCTGTCCTGGGATCGGCCCACCAGTTTCGGTGTGCCTGGGACCGTGGTAGTTGTCTACCGCATCGAATACCCCGGCGACGGCAACTGCAGCGGCGACGCCCTGTCGGTACGGGCGCTGGGACACAACTTCAACGGGGTAACGCAGGCTGACGCCATCTGTTTGTTCGGCGAGGCCGGCCACCGGTCCTGGCTTCACGTTTTTGCTTACTTGTGCGAAGACAACTCCGCGCTCGAGCTCTGGGACCCCGGCGATCCCGCGCTGGTCTACGATCACACCAAGGCACAGAACTACGCCTTTTTCGACGGCCACGTCGAGAGCCTCCGCGACGCCCCCCATAGCTTGGACGACCATCTGAAGAGCGGCGTCTACCGCGATGGCCGGCCGTGGGTGTCGCTGGGCACCCAAGGTTTCCTGGACCGTTTTCACAGCGGCGGGTGCCCGTAGTGGCATGGCCGTATTCACCAACGCCGGCTCGCGGCGTTTACAAGGGAGAAGCGCCGATGAAGAAGAATCTCCGGACTCGCTATACATCAACAGTTGAAGCCGATACTGCCACGCAATAGTGGTTCACAGACAACAACCACAAGACACCTTCCGGACCAAGGCGCGGGCAGTTGATCCCGTGAAGCCGTGACGATCACAGGTAAAAAGCAAAATCAAAACGGCAAGGACATCCAAGAATGACTAAGAGCCGACGTTGTCTCAGTTTCATCTTCATGTTTGCCGCGCTGGGCGTGGTGGCGCAACTGTACGCCGGACCGATGTTCGACCCGGCCAACATTCTGCCGTTGAAATGCCAGGAGACAACCAAGCAGTATCGCCTGGTAAAAGGCAACGCGCCCGGTTTCCTTTACTTCAAAGGGGAAAAGGTGAACCTGACCTTCACCTTCAAGAAAGGCAGAGACCAGCCGGGGCAGAACTACGTCATCGAGATTCAAGGCGTACACACGCGCAAGCCCAACAAGACCAAGAAATACATCGACCCGTTTGGCTATCCGGACATCCTGAACCTGGACGGCAAGCCCATTCGCCATCCGATCACGGTGGACTTTGGCGACCGGGAGGAGGCAACGTTCGAGTTGAAAAACCTGCCGGTCCCGGAACGCTGCGGCACTTACTGTCTGATTCTGATTAAAGGTAAAGGCAAGGAAAACCGCATTCTGTTGGGGTCCGTGGCCCGCCTCTTAAGAACCAGAAAGGATGCTGCCGTGGCGAACACGCCGGTATTCGGCGAGGGCCAGATCTTTGCCGGTTTCAAGCATAAGGCGGATGCGTCCAAGAGCTACTATCGCATGGGCGTGCGGGGTGTGCGCTGCGAGATCGGCTGGAAAGGCAATAGACCGGACGGTACCTACGATTGGCGGCACTACGACAAGCTGGCCAGCGATCTGAAGGCCGGCGGCATCCGGGCCATGTTCACCCTCGGCGGCGTCGACCCGAGGAAGTACGGCATTCCCAGCGTTCGAGGGCACCATCCCATCCCCGGCGCGGTCAACGCGAACTGGGACGGCAGTCCCTACTGGGGACAGGCCGACTGGGGTTGCGCACCCAAGTATTTCCCTGAGTACGAGGCCTGGGTAAAGATGTTTGGCGAACGCTACTGGGAAGATGGCAAGGGCGCTTTGTGGGGACTGGAGAACTATAACGAACCCTGGGAAGGCGGCGGCATCAGCGGCTACGCCCGCGACTGCATCAGTTACCGCGACTGGCAGCGGTGTATGGCCCGGGCAGCCTATTCCGTCAGCAAGGACATCAGAATCTGCGCCGCTTCATCCATTATGAACACCGAGGATAAATTCTATTCCGAAGGTCCTGACCAGGACGGCAAGTACGAGTTTGATCAGTATCTCGATGTGTTCACCGACCACTACGTGACGCCGAACATGGCCTATGGCCCGATGGTGGCCAAGAAGCACGGCAAATTCTCGATCGAAAACGAGACCTGGCTGGTAATCAGCGAATACCTCCTGCCCCAAGTGATGTGCCAGTGGATGGCATCCGGCCAGCGCGCGGTGTCGCCGTGGCATCCGCGGGTGTTGTTCGACAGCGTTGCCGGCGGGCCGCAGAATTACTTCTGTCCCACCACCGTGCCGGTGGCCACCGCCGCCTTCAATTATTTCGTTACCGGGTTGCGCTTCAAAAAGTTGGTATTCAAAGATCACCTGCCTTGGGTCTTCCAATTTGGCGAGGACAACGATCCCAAAGGCGTTTGTGTGCTGTTGGGCCAGCTCCTCACTCGCGGCGGGCCGACGCCCCAGGACAATCCGAAGGGCAGGCTCTGGGCGCAGGTGGATCAGGTCGACGGCGGCACGATCACCCTCAACAACCGCGACCGCGCGCTACGCTTCTATGACGTGGCCGGCAATGAAATTCAGAAAGGGCGGAAAGCCGTTGTCCTGTCGCTCAATATCCTGCCGGCCTATATCAAGTCGAAGAAGGGCCCGGCGCTCATTGCCAAGCGTATCCGGCAGGGCATGATGTCGGGCAAGTATGCGGCCGAAATCCTGCCGCACGACTTCACCCAGCTCATCACCAGCAGAGGGCTCACATTGAACGTGGAAGTTGCCAACCGCCTGAACCGGTCAATCCGGGGAAAACTTACGCTCAAACCCCCGGCTGGCTTCAGAATTCAGAACAATGGTCAACAGGTGACCCTCGAGGCCGGAGAGAAGAAGAGCGTGGCATTTTCTTTCGCTAAGGTGAGGCGGGACCCCACGAATCAGTACCCCTTCGAGTTCACCTTCGACACTGATGCCGGCAGATGCGCCTACAAAGAGGTGCTCAACTGTGCCGTGGCGGTGAAGGGCAGGAAGAAGATTGACGGGAACCTGCGCGACTGGCGGGACGTGCCGGGCATCACTTTGGTCGGCAAACAGAAAGGTATCCAGCCCGATGAGCTCTGCCGCAAGCCCTGGCTGCGGCTGCTCAAGGAACTACCCAAAGACGCCCTGATTGCCGAGCTGAAAATGGCCTGGGACAAGAACTACATCTACATCGCCGCGCGCGTAAATGATCCCACGCCGCAAAGCAACAAACCCCGGATGCAAGGCCGTGATGAAAACGCCTACTTCCACAGCGCCGAGTCGGACAAGCAGGAGCCGTGGAAATCCTGGCTGGAAAAGAACGCTCCCGGCCATAGCTTTGCGGAAGTGCCGTACATCTACAAGAAAAAACCGTTCAACAATTCCTATACCGGCGATCAACTGCAACTGGCCTTCAACGTTACCGGGGGTTGGCACGGCCTGAAGCCGGTAGCCGACGTGCCGTGGGGCTTCCACGCCGTACCGGATACGGACTACGAGTACTGCGCCTACCTGTGCGCCGACGGCAAGAGCGAGTTGTGGAACATCCTGGCCCCCGGCATCCCGCGCATTCACGACTGGCCGCACCAGCCCAAGGGCAAGGTGACCACAAACCCCACGCCCGGCGCCAGGCACGTGGTCAAGCAGCGGGGCAAGGTCCGCATCTACGAGATCGCCATCCCGAAAAAGCGCATCCCTGACCTCAAACTGAAGGCCGGGACCAGGTTCAAGTTCAGCTTCTTCGTGGGCAACAACCAGGACAAGGGCGCGAAAATCTTCTACGGCGACGACAAGGCCGTCACCAAGAGCAACGGCCTCACCCTGCACCCTTACTGGTGGACCTCGCCTTCCTGCGACGTCGAGTGGGCACTCATTGAACGCTAGTCTGGATTGGGAGGACGCGATGCATCGGTTCTTTTGGCTTCTGTTTCTGCTGCCGGCAGTTGTGATCAACGCGAGCCGTGCGGGCGAGCTGGTCCCGGCGTTCAGCGTGGATGACCTCGATCTGGCCGCTTGCCGATCGTTTGTTAACGGCAAGGAACAGAGCCGCCCTACCCGTAAAGCGCTGGCTGCGGCCCTGTGCGGCAGGAAAGGCGAGGCGGTCTGGTCCACCGGCAAACACAACGGATTGCGCCGGCATTTTGTCGTCGCCTTCAAGAAACCTCTGGCAATCGGCACCATCTGTGCGCCGGACTATCCGGGAACAGTGAAGTTGCCGCTTCAGTCCCCTAACGGTTCATTCATCAGTATCCTGAAGCCGGGCGTGAAATACTCCGGCAACCCGGAGGATCACAGTCAATGGCTGTTGTTGCGGCCGGGTACGGTGAAGTATCTGCCGGTGGGCACGAAGACCAGGGCACTGCGTTTTTCGGAGATCCACGTGCGCCCGTTCTGGCCGCCGGGCCCGAAGGCCTCGGTACTCGGTCGCTGCGTGTGTCTGCGTGAACGTTACTACAGTGCCCTCGATGTCGGCAGTATCGCGCGCCAACGGCTCGACGATAAGACGGAGACAGTGATCGTTTCCTGGACCGGACCCCTGGCTATCGAAGGTCTGCTCCTGCACGGCGAAATAGCTGGCAGGCGCCGCATCAGGGTACTGAGGCCCGGCGCCACCCGGCCAGCGAAGGCCGCATTGGCAGATGACTGGGTTACCCAGGTGGAAGTGCCTGTCGGAAATCGCGGGCCGTTCGCCTTCACGCCCGCGGTCAAGACGCGCGCGGTCCGGACAACCGCCGCGTTGCGGCATCGGCGCAGTGTCCTCAAGAAACTGGTGCCGTTGGTCGCCCTGGGCAAGCGTGAACTGTCGCCGGGCGCCCGCCGCCCGCCGCCGTACAAGGTCCCTTACACCATGCCGTTGTCCGGATTCGTGGCGATTGATGTCCACGACCAGAAGTCGGGTAAGCTCGTGCGCCGTCTGGTCGGCGAAACCGCCCGGGACCAAGGCCCGGTCAAGGAGCCCTGGGACCTGCGCGATGAGAAGGGCCAGATTATTCCACCCGGCAAGTACACTTGGCGCGGCCTGGCGGTGCCGCCGCTGAAGCGGACCTATGAATTGACGCTCTACAACGCCGGCCAACCTGCCTGGCGCGCGCCGCCACCGCACGGCAAAGGCGGCGGCATGTGGCTCGCCGATCATGTCCCGCCACAATGTGCGGCGGCGCAGGGCGACATCATGTGGCTGGGCACCGGCTGCACCGAGAACGGCCACTGCATCATCGCCACGGACCTCGAGGGCAAGAAGCTTTGGGGCACCGGGCACATTGCCGAAGGTTTTCGCGGGCCGAGCCGGATCGCGGTTGACAAACGTTGCGCCTACGGCCTCACCAACACCATCATCTACCGCGTCGATCCCAAGCGGGAGTTCAAGGGCCGCAGCATCTTCACGATCAACTCCACGTCCGAACGCCCCTGGAATGTCGGCCCAACCGAAGCCGCCCCCGCCATCGGCGGCCTCGCCGCGCGGGGCGGCAAACTCTACGTCGCCATCAACCTGCCTAATCGTTGGCTCAAATCATCTTTTATCGCCGACACCATGGACCCGACCAACAGTGAACCGTCGGTGCGTCTGTACAAGAACCGCGGCCGCAGGCGCGAGAACGAGAAGATTGACAAGGTCTATGGCTACGGCAGGTACGATGAACTGATGAGCTTCTACGCCGCCTTTATGACCGAGCGCATGCCGAAGGAGACTATGAGCTACCCGAACGTGGCGATCTCCTGCAACGGGGAAGCCTACTTCGGGAATGCTCCGACTGAGGGCGCCAACCGCGGCCGCCTGGTCGCCACCTTCAGGAGACCCGTTACCATCGGCTCGATCCTCATTCCCGATGGCGCGATCAAGGTCCAGGTATTGAAGCCGAACGTGCCCGTTACCAAGGCCGTCGGCTCGGCCAAGGAAGCCATGGCCGGCAATAAGGGCTTGGCCGGCGATGGGGGCGGTGATGATCCGGATCTGGACGACCTGCTCGACGATCTTGAAGACGACGCGCCCAAGGATGGCGGGCCAAGTGACGGCATTTGGATTACGCTGAAGAATCTCGGCCGGAAAGGGTCGCCCACAATTGCCCTGGCGCCCAAAGGCGGCCTGAAAACCAGAGCCATCCGCTACAAGACAAAGCGCCTGGCGTTCACCCAGATCATGGCGCGGCGGCTTGGCGACATTACGGCCAAGGCTCAGCGCATCTTCACCGAAGGCAAGCTCACGCCGCAAGGCGGTGTCTGGGTTAGCCGTCGGGGACGCGCGATTACGTCACTTCGACCGGCTGTTATGGCCCTGCGCTGGAAAGAGGAGCACAAGATCCGGGGACTGAGTTTCATGCGAGTGGGCAGCGGCGAACATCGGCCCAAGCTGCCGACCCGTATCGCGGTTGACAAGTGGATCGGCGGCAACGCAAATGTGAAAGCCAAGCTCCACGAGAACAGGAAATGGCAACAGATCACAGTTTTTTCACCACCCAATGACATCACTCTCTTTCAGGCCGACTTCGGCAGGACCGTGACGGCCACTGCCCTGCGCATACGCTGTCTGAACGGAAGTCGCAAGGACAAAGGCGTCTACACGTCGGGCTTCCACGGCATTGTTGCCTATGAACCCCTGGGTGATGACCCGAAAGATCTGCCGGCAAATATGAACCAGCGGATTGCCGTGCTGAAACTGCCGCCCGTTGACGACGACAAGACCGAAGCCAAAGTGAGTAGCGACATCCCGCTGCCCCGGCCCAACGCTCTGGCCTTCAATGCGAAGGGCGTCCTCCACTGCATGTCGGACGGACAGATCATCACCGTGCCGTTGACGAAAAAACCACAGAGCCGGGTCGTGGTCACGCGTGACAAGTTCGACCAGCCGGTGCAATTCTGCTTCGGCCCCAAAGGTCGCATTTATGTAAGCGACAATGGTCCCAAGGTCATCAAGGTTTTCGATCCCAAGAGCGGCAAACTGGTCCAGACCATCGGCACCCCCGGCGGCACCAGGTCCGGCAAGTGGGATCCCATGCGCCTGATCAACCCGACCCAGGTTGCGGTTGACAAGTTGGGCAAGGTTTGGGTGGCGGACCTCACCTACACGCCCAAGCGCATCATGGTCTTCAACCCGGACGGGACGGCCCACAAGTGGTTTCTCGGCCCGACCCAGTATGGCGGCGGCGGTTCGATGGACCCACAGGATCGCTCCATCGTCATGTACAACGGCATGAAGTTCCGGATCGACTGGGACAAGCGCACCTGGAAGCTCGAAGCATTGCTTGGGCACAACGTGGAACGGCCAATCTACTACCGCGGCAAACGTTATGTTGTCGGTCCGTTCCCCGGCCCCAGTGCGTTGACCAAGATTACTTTCGAGCGGGACGGCGTCGCCATCCCCATCGTCGTGGCCGGCAGTCTGGCGGAATGGAAGGTACTGACGAAATACCCGGCTCTGGGCCGCAAGTTCGGCAGTCTCGATCCCGAAAACACCACGGTGATCTGGTCCGACAAGAACGGTGATGGCGTGCCGCAGCCGATAGAGGTACAAATCATCCCGGGTCGGCCGCCAAAAGATAACTGGGATGTGGGCGAAGACCTTTCTCTCTTCGCCATTGCGGTCTATGGCGGCGACGGCATCTGTTTGCGGCCGACCGGTTTTAGCAACAAGGGCGTGCCGCTCTACGACGCCACCAAGCAACTGACGGTTAAGCCATATCCACTGCGGAGCCAGACGCGCCGGGCTTGGGGTGATGACCAGGGCCGTTTCTTCCTCATCGGCACGCGCCTGATCGCTGCCGACGGCAAGACCAAACTCTGGGAGTACCCCAGTCCCTGGACTGTGCACGCCGGTTTCTACAACACCCCGTTCCGTCATCAGCGCCCGCCGGGCGTACTGAGCCAGGAGCACTTCCCCATTGCGCACTTCAAAGTCGGCAAGGAGGAGTTCTACGTCACCAACTCCGATCCCGGTGATTGGTACTGCTACACGGCTGACGGTATGCTCGTGGGCTCCCTGTTCGGCGGCCCCCGTGGCTACGGCTTGAAGACTTGGCCGGCCAAATGGGAAGCAGGTAAGACCCAGCTCGACGACCTGCGGCTGGGCCAGGAGCACTACCAGGGCTGCGTGGTGAAAGCCAACGACGGCAAGGTCTACGCCGTTGCCGGCCACAACCACATGAGCATCGTCCGCATTGACGGGCTGGAGAAGCTGCAACGCATTTCAGGGGCGATCACGGTCAGCGCGAGGGATGTGGAAGCGACCCGGCAATGGCGCTTGCGCGAGGACATGCTCCAGAAAGCACGCACTGAGCCCAAGGTTGCCACCATCTTGCGCGCGGGATTCCCACCGGCAATCACCGGCACCTTCGAGGAATGGCCCAATGAAGTCTTTGTGACCATCGGCAAGACCGTCAGACCAGGGCTCAATGAGACCATCACCTATCTTGACGGCAAGGCTGCCCTCGGCTATGACGCGAAGAACCTCTATCTCGCGATGCAGGTGAAAGACGAGTCGCCAATGAAGAACATTGCCCAGGACCCCAAGACCTTGTTCAAAGGCGGCGATGCTGCCGACCTGACACTGGGTTTCAATCTGGAAGCTGACCCCAAACGCAAAGGACCCACCAGTGGCGACTTGCGCCTGCTTTTCGCGCTGGTGAAAAGGAAGCCGGTCGTTGTCCTTTACAAGCCGGTTGATCCGGCAGCCCCGGCGGCACTCCACAGCAGATTTATTTCGCCCGTGGGCCAGACCCAGATGGATCGAGTCCAGGTGCTCACCACTGCCAGAATGGCGGTCAAGACTGACCGCTACAAACAGGAAAAAGACGGCGTTATGATGGAGGGCGTCTTCTGGACGCTGGAAGCATCGGTCCCCTGGAAAGCGCTCGGAGTGGCGCCGCCCAAACCGGGCACGACTATCCGCGGCGACTTCGGCTACCTGCAAAGCGATGAACACGGGACCCGCACTGCCGGCCGGAAATACTGGTCCGGCAAGAGCCAGACCGTCATCTGCGACACCCCGTCAGAGGCACGCCTTAGCCCGTTTCTCTGGGGGCAGTTCGTAGTCACTAAACCAAAGAAAACACTGCGATTCATCAGACCGGTAGGGATCGATACGCCTGGCCTCTTGGAACCCGATGGCGACGACGATGACGTTGATGTCCTGGAAATGCTGGGCGAGTGAAACGGCACGAAGTTCCGTGCTCTCCGTGCTTCAATCTTCCGTACTCCGTGTTCCCTTCCTTATCCTGAGTACCGAACACTGAATACTGAATACCGAATACTCCTGATCTGGCCCCCGGCCTATTTCTTAATTTCAAAGGTCAGCCAGGTAACATCGTCGTGAATGTCAAAGCGCATGACTGTTTTTGTTGCGGCCGCCGTCAGCAGGACCGGGCGTCCCTGAAGATCGTTGAAGGGTCGGTTGATGGCGAGGCTGCCGGGGCGCAGGGCTTTATTGACGGCCAGGGTCAGCCGTTGGGCGGCCAACGGCTTTGCCAGGTTGGGGGTCACGATGTAGATCGCCACTGCGAAACGTCGTTCATCGAGTTGGAAGGGCAGGATAGCGAGGCAGTCGGCCGCCGTCAGTTGATGGCCGTCGGCAGATCTTGGCACTACGAGTGGATTCGGTCCGAGCGCGTATTGAAACGACAAGGCGCTTAATTGCTTAAGCGCTTTTGCACCTTTCAAGGCGTCGCAAAAGCGCCGGAGCACACGCAGGGGCTGTGATTCTTGCCACTTGAATTTGGTCGGATTAACGGTGTTGGGGATCAGAGAATGATCCATTTCACCGCCTTTGGGTTGGCCGGGCTCGAAGGCCGAGTGCAGGAGCACGAAGGGCGCCCCCTGGTTCAACCAGAAGGCCAGGGTCCGAGTGAGGCCCCGGCTTTTCAACTCCCAGCCGTCAAAGGGACTGTTCTGCACCTCGGGAATGTCCCGGGGCACCGTGCCCAGGGAAGTCACGGCGACCGGGGTCTTGCTGGCAAGCATGAGTTCAATCATATTGTCGCGCCGGGAACGGTCGGCCATCCAGCCTTCGGGTTTAGCCAGCACCAGTCGCGGCGAGCCCTTTTCCATGAAACGCAATGGCGGGCGTACGGGCCAGGTGCTGCGCACCCCGCGTTGCTTGCGGTCGTATTGGTCGTAGGCCAGCCAGCTTTCGGTGGTGGTGCCGCACCAGGCGCTGTAAAAAGAGATGGCCCGGCCGGCGCACTCGGCCGGCACGTCTTCGTCGCGGCAATGTTCAAAGTGATGGTGCGTCAGACCCCACCACAGGGTTGCTTCATGATAGCCGTCCCGGCGCAGATTCTTGATCAGGGCATGTTCGAATTCATAAATGCGCGCGCCGGGCAGAAGATCGGCAAGACTTGTGCTGGGGAAGGGGTGCGGAATGGCCGGCGCACCCCACCAAAGTCCCTGGCCCATTTCCAAATCATAGCTCCCCGCTTTCCTGAACCCGGCGTCCCGGGCCTCTTTAACGATAAAAAGCAGCGCTTCGTATGTTTTGTCCAGATAAGCTTTGAATTCTTTGGAGCCCACTTCGCCAACCGGAAGTAAATTAGTATTCCAAGAGCGCTTCCACCATTTTTGCAGCTCATCGGTGCCCGCCTTGCCAAAAGGCGCGATATGCACGAAGACGATGCAGGGGCGGATGCCGGCCTTCTTTGCCGCGCGCAGTTCATTACGCAAGATGCTGAGTTCTTTGTCCGACGGCCGGGTCCAGTCCGGATGGATGTAGATAGTATGATGCGGCGCCAATCGCAACCGCTGAACCCCGGCGGCTTTCATTTGCCTCATCACGTTCACATGCTCGGCTTCGGTCCACTCGTTGGGCATGTGCTTGTAGTACACGCCGACGCCCTCGAGCGCGGTCTTGGCCGAAGCCATCCGCAGATTCGAGCGCCAGGGCGTCCGGTAGAGCGATGCCCGACCGGCCGGCGGCAGGTCGAGTTCACCCTTCTTCACGTAGTTCTGCAGCCGCAGCGGCGGCAAGGGACCTCTAATTTGCCTCTTTAATTCAGCCACGGCGTTCGCGGCGCCCGTTGGCGTGGACGCCAGAATCAGCAGTTTCCGGCGGCGGAATACGCGCTTGGCGGCGTCAACGGTCCGGGGCGCCAGGCCCTGGAGGTTTCCATAATGGATGTTATAGGCACTTTGATCACGACGGCGCCAAGCCAGTTCCCGAGTCAGGGCGACAATGCCTCGTTCTCCCCCGGGCCAGGCATAGGTGGCGCTCAGCCGGCTCTCGGCCAGGGCCTGACCGTCCCCATTATTGTAGGGCCAGGTCGCGTCCAGGGCGGCAACCGTATTGTTCGACCAGGCATTACCGATCAGGATTTCAGCCGCCGCGGG
>SDBT01013008.1_pt1 | contig 13346 bp, 9 predicted proteins | sample 2277101 | NCBI WGS metagenome assembly SDBT01 (sample SAMN10404973, study PRJNA504765) | marine sediment metagenome | isolation source: marine sediment core GS10_PC15, 103 cmbsf | place: Arctic Ocean: Southern Knipovich Ridge | collected 2010 | reverse complement strand
TGACCCGATACATGTGTACTTTCTTAAGAAGAACTTCGGGGTGATTTATTGGTAAATTATGATGTGAAACAGTGAATTATATTAATGCGATATTTGTATTTGTATGGAATGTTTTCAGTCAAGTGAAGTGGCCTGTAAAGATATTACTCCTGGTTATTTGCGTGTCCTTTTTTGCCGCCGGGGCAATTGTTGTCACAGGACAGCCGGGCTTTTGCAATTCATGCCACATCATGAATGACCATTATGACAGCTGGAAACGTTCCGAACACTCGAACGTCAACTGCCTTGACTGTCATTTACAACCGGGCTTTACAGGTTACATAAAAGGGAAGATTAACGGGCTGGCCCAGGCGGTAGATTGTATGGTCAGCAGAATTGGTACAAAGCCAAATGCCACAGTCCAAGATGCGTCCTGCCTGAGGTCCGAGTGTCATAGTACTGAAGAGCTTGTCTCTACGGATATCGACTATACCGGCATTAAATTCACTCATAAGAATCACATTGGAAAAGACGTCCATGGGATAAAAATATCATGTGGCACATGCCACAGCCATTTCGAAGGGGACAAACACTTCACCGTGAACAACGATGCCTGCTTTACGTGCCACTTCCTCAAGCACAGCGAGACTGGCAACAGTGTGGTTCAGACAGGCTGCACAGATTGCCACGAGGTACCCAACAACCTCATCAAGCGAGGTCTGGTTACAATAAATCATTCTGAGTTTGTTTCTTACAAAGCAAGCTGCGAAGATTCGTGTCATAAAAAAGAGATTCACAAGACAAGCAAGGTGAACGATAATGTATGCTTGAATTGCCACAGTTTCAGAAAGGAACAGCATGCCGACAGCGTGGAACTGCATGAAACCCATACGAATCATGAAAAAGTGGAGTGTTTCGCGTGCCACGGACAAGTGTCACATGGCCAGACGGAAGTGGCGTCTATTTCGGTCATGATGGATTGCCAGAACTGTCACAGTGATACTCACCAGGTCCAGCGTACTATCTATACGACCCAGCACCCGATGCAGACCCAGCAGACAGATCGGGTTCTCAGCCCGATGTTTCTCACACACGTGGAATGCACCGGATGTCACATCGAGCGGGTGGCACGGAAATCCGGCGTACTGGATAGTCACGGGACAGTTGCCAAAGCCGTACCTCGGGCCTGTGACAATTGTCACGAGGAAGGAACTGGTCAACAGTATATACCTTTCTGGCAGGAAAAGATTAAGGAAATGCATGAGAAAGCCAGCCGCAAGCTGGAACAGTTGAAGGCCAGGGCAAGGAACACATCAAGCGGAGCCGCATCGCAGTTAAACCAGAGAGTTGAACAAGCGCAATCGATTCTCGAATCGGTATCGGCAGATGGAAGCTGGGGAGTTCATAATTTCAAATATACCGAAGCAATGCTTCTTCGAGCAGATGAAATAGTCAGTGGAGCAAGATAATATAAGTCGCAGATATGGAATCTATGGCCTATAAAAGATTTTTTAGGATTGCTGTCGTGGGAATCGCCGCCACAGCAGCATTTGTAAACCTGACATTGGTTGACCGGACGTGTGCTGCATCCGCCGGACCGCACCACTCATTCCTTGGAGGGCCATGGGAAATTGTCATTAAGATGCGTCTGGACGGAGAAGGACTGCGATTTCCGCTGACTATATCCGATGAGAACAAGCCACAAAAACTTGACACAGTTCTGCCGATAAAGGGCACGCCCATAGAGATCAGGCTTGAAGATTATGTTCCCGATCTGAAGTGGGAAACGGATGCAGTCAAGCATCTCGGCGGAGGAATTGCCGCAAAATTGCTCATAAACGGCAAGAACCTGAAACAGGACATCTGGCTCAGTTCGGGTGATCCGGCCAGACAATCGATATCGTCCAGCATCGGAGGCGTCATGATAAGAAGACTCCATGATACCAATAACGCTGAGATGCTGATGCGAGGACTTAAAGATTCGAGAGCTGTTGGCATTCTTTCGATCTGGCCGGAGGACGGCAGCCGGCCAGTCGAGTATGTGGCTAAAACGGCAGAAACAATAAGTATACCAAGGTCCAAATATAGAGTCACGATATTAGAATATCTGCCGCATTATTCGATTGATAAGGAGACAAAAAAGGTAATCGGTCAATCGCAAAAGCCTGTCAATCCTGCTGTGAAAGTGGTCATTCACGACGGCAAAAACACATTTGAGCGATGGCTTTGGACAAAGTTCCCGGCGACTCCGCACAAAGAGACAGAACTTCCCTTGCGTATGAGATTCACTGATTTTGACCTCCGCGGGGCGAAAGGAAAACACATTCTTGTCGTGGCAAGCGGAGCTAAGCAGTGGTTACTTATGTCTAAAAAAGGTGAGAAACGTGTAGAAAAGGCCGTCCTTGGCCGCCCTTATCCTTTTGCAGATATGGAATACTCCTTCAGCGTCGAAAAGATCATGGACGGAGCAATTGTTAAAACCGAATGGGCAAACGGCTCTGAGAGGTTATTGCGCCCTGCTGTTATTGCCACGATTAAGCAAAATGGCTCAAGTCGCCAGGCCGTTTTAGAGCTAAACAAGCCCATCCATTATAGAATAAAGTCTGGAATGTTGGTACTGCTTTACAGGCGCACGCAGGCGTCTTTAAGGTAGATCGTTACACTAATATGTGTATAAAATTTTCGAGAAGTCAGCCTATTAACACGAGTGTATTATGAGCGTTAATGAGTATGAGAGGGTGTCATAATGTTAGATAGAGTTTGTAAATCGGTAGTTTTGTTAATCTGTGTATTTATTTCAAACGGATTCGCGGTGGAAAAACCAACTTCGGTGCAAAAGACATGTGTTACAGAAGAATGTCATGCGGAGTACGGACAAAAAGCATACGTTCACGGCCCCGTCGGCCTTGGCGACTGCACTGCATGCCATAAACCGTTGAAACCTGAAGAGCATACCTGGCAGTTTGAGCGGAAAGGCAGAGACCTTTGCGAGTACTGCCATTTGGAGCAATCAGCCAAGAAGATTGTTCACGAACCCTTGAAAACAGGTGATTGCATGCAATGCCATGATCCGCACAGCAGTGATAACAAATTCCTGATTCCGGAAAAAACGATCGCTGCTCTTTGCGAAAACTGCCATAAAATTACCGAAGGGCTTCCGTTTCTGCATGGGCCGACAGCCGTCGGTGAATGTACGGTATGTCACGAAATGCACAGCTCCGACCATGCAGACTTGTTGGTTGCCGAGCAGGCGGAGCTTTGTTTTTCTTGTCATGTCGTAATGAAAAGCGAGTTGAAGACATACGATTTTGTACATGAGCCCGTAAAAAGCGACTGTATCGGCTGTCATGATCCGCACGGAGCGGGCAACTCAAAGATGGTCAAGAACCTCGCGCCCTTTCTGTGCTACTCTTGTCATGAAGAAATCCAGAAAATCGCTGAAAATTCCAAGTACCAGCACAGCATCGTGGGCGATATCGACGGCTGCATGCACTGTCATACTCCGCATGCCTCGACAGTTAAGTTTCTGTTGCAAAAGGATGCGAAAAGCCTTTGCCTGACCTGCCATGATAAGCCGCACGACCTGGGCCAAAACAAGGTTCTGCCCGCCTTGAGCGATGAACTTGAAGGCAAGGAATTTCTACACGGTCCAGTTGCGGAAAACGACTGCAGCGGATGCCATGTTGCGCACGGCAGCGAGTACTTTCGCCTTTTGGCAAAGGAGTACCCCTCCCAGTTTTATGCGCCTTTCCGCAAGGAGAATTACGAGCTTTGTTTCGGCTGTCACTCCGAAGACCTGGTCCTGACAAAAGAAACATCCGGCCTGACCGATTTCAGAAATGGCGACTTGAATCTGCATTATTTGCATGTCAATAAGGAGCGGAGGGGTCGAACGTGCCGTTCGTGTCATGCAACACACGCCAGCAACTTGCCCAAGCACATTCGCGAGAGTGTTACATTTGGGACATGGTCACTACCGATCGGATTTACTAAAAAGCAGACAGGCGGCTCCTGCGCACCTGGTTGTCACCTGCCGAAAGATTATGATAGGAAGGATCCCGTCGATTATTCCTCTTGGCCTACCGAGCAGGAATAAGAGACAGTTGAAAGGAACAAAAATAAAAATGGGAGCGAGAAGTAGAATTGCCACTTACGCGGTCTATGTGCTGGTAATAGCACAATCTCTATGGTGTTTAACAGCACAAGCTGACCGGCACACGTTTGCCGTCGGCGATATAATGCCGGAATTCTCCGACACTACCATAAACGGACAAGTGTTTACCTACAAGCACAACCAGAGCAAAGCTCTAATGGTAGTGTTCTTGTCCCCCGGGCATAAACGTTCGGCCCGAGCCATAGAGGACGTTAAAGAGATTATCCGTCAACTCGGGACAAATACAGAACGTCTGGAGATCGTTTTCGCAGTCGATGACCCTAACGGTTTAGATTTTTCCTCAAGTAAAAATGGCCCGGCAAAAAACGTCCATGTCCTGTTGGATTCTGAGTACAAGCTTTGGGGCAAGTTTGGAATCATTGCTGTTCCCACTGTTGTCGTCTCCGATACAAATGATAAGGTCCTTTGCATAAAAGCGGGACATGGATACGACTTTGCCCCGGTGGTCCGGGCTTATGTAAACCAGGCGCTCGGCCTTGCTCAGAAAAAGACCCCGGAAGACGCAGGTCGCGTCAAGACTGTCGCCAATGACACGAGTACCGCCCGTCTCAAAAGGCATCTGCAAATGGCAAAGATGCTCGAGCAAAAAGGCCGCCTTGAATCGGCTATTGCGGAAATTCAGAAAGCCATAGAGCTGGATCCTGGTTCCGCTGAAGCAACTTTGGAACTCGGTGAGCTTTTCTGCAGAGCCGGCCGCAATAAGGCAGCTTTAGATATAACAGAGTTACTGAGAGTCACCAGTCGTCTCGATAAATCAAGACTGCTCTTGATATCCGGCTGGGCAAAACGTCAAATGGGCGAACTTGATGCAGCCGAAAAACTTCTTCTTGAGGCAACAACTCTTGATCCAAAATCCACCCGTGCTTTGTTCGAACTGGGAAATATTTATCGGTCCAGGCAGGAAATTGACAAAGCAATGAAGTCATACCACAAAGCCTTGACGGTGATTTTTAATGAGTAGGAATCAACCGGGAATTCTCGTAAATTAGGAATATACAGCCACTTATTCTTGTTAATGAGAGTATTTGTTACTGTAACGGGTCTTTGGACGTAGAAGAAGAACCTATGGTAGTGATAGTTATGCGTAAGAAAAAATATTTAAATATTTTCTTTTGATCGGTTGTTCCGCTTGAATTTTGTACATAAATTGAGTATAATAGCTATAGGACGTGTGATGGATTTAAATGCGACTTTATATCAGTGTTAGTGTTTTTCTTAGCTTGGAAAATTGAGTTAATTTTTGTGATCTACAGATGTTTTACCAACCGCAGGTGGTAGGTAGAATCGGATTTGAGATCGAGTAAGGAGAAGAGGTAATGAAGCTAAATTTTGTGAAAATACGTTTACTGGTGGTTCTTGTCGGTTTATTAACACCGACGGTTGTAATGGCATTAGCCCATTCGGACTTGTTTGGCTGCAATGGATGTCACACGCCGCACAATGCAGAGGCGCTGCCGGGCGTACCTTTGTGGAACGGCAACGAAACAACGACAACGTTTGTGATGTATTCCAGCGCTACATTCCAAGGTACGACAGACAGCCAACCCAGCGGCAATTCCAAGCTATGCCTGAGTTGTCACGATGGTGCTAATCCCGATTTCGCGTGGATGACAGATCACACCTTTGGCGCTGATGAGCTGGTAAATTCACACCCAATTTCTTTTGTGTACGATTCCGCCCTAACCACCCAGGATGGAGCCCTGAAAGACCCTTCAGAAGCAAGTACTCTTGGAGGAACAATCATGGAAGATCTGCTTGATCCGGAAAGCAAGGTCCAGTGCGCCAGTTGTCATGATGTTCATACATCCGGCGTTGGCGATAGCCTGTTACGGGGCTACGATTACGGCAGCCAACACGGACCCCAGTTGTGTCGTATGTGCCACCTGAAATAAACCAGCGTGAAGCTGTGGGATATTGGCGTTTCAACTGATACCTGGAATCACGCTGTCTGTTACTACTTTCAGCAAAGACTAACGTCCGAAGATATTCGGACTATCATAAGTCTTATATCAAGTGCATCAATATGCCTGATATAAGACTTAAATATATTTGTCACTATACCATCGTCAAAACTAAGTGTTCAGACATATCAGTTATTGATATTGATATCGAGTATCTCACAGTATGAATCGGCTGAGATCAGGATGGTAAAAGAAGCATTACCAATCCTTTAATGCAATCATAGGTATTTTTTACTCAGCGAAGAAAAAATCCTATCGGCCAAAAAGACACTCACTTTGTTTGTTTTGCCCCCCGAAAATTGCCGAAATAATGGTCATGAGTATGCACAAATCCGTATTAAATAATAGTTTAGGACTTATAATCGTAATTTGGACTATTCTCCTTTTTTCAGGATGCAGGTCCGCTAACATCCCAGAGTTGAGGTCTAAGCCGGTTTTTTTTCCTCCTCCACCTGAAACGCCGAGACTTCAGTTTCTCAAGTCATTCTCCGGGCCCGAGGATATTGGGATCGTTACTACCAGCGCTTTCGAGAAATTTGTCGTTGGGGAGCCTGAAAAAGCGGAGGGCATCAAAGCTCCTTACGGACTCGCAATTTTCGAAGGCAAAATATATGTATGCGATGTCGGCAAGGGAATAGTCGAGGTGCTTGACCTTAGAAATCGAACATTTGGTTATCTGACAAAAGACCGGCGAATGATGAATCCGGTGAATATTTATATTGATGATGATGGTACGAAATATATAGCTGATCCTAAAGCAGGCCTGGTGTTTGTATTCGACAAGAACAACAATATTAGTTCCATGCTGGGGAAGGAGTCAAAAATTAAACCCATTGATGTCGTTGTTCGTGGTTCGTTATGCTACGTTACTGATTTCACCAGCAACCAAATCGTTGTCATGGACAAGACTACCGGCCGAGAGATTACACGCTTGGGAAAGAAAAGAGAGGGGCAAGGGCAGAAAGACCCTCTGATTGGGCTGGCCGACGGCGAATTCTTCCTCATTAGTGATCTGGCTCTTGATCGGCAGGGCAACATTTATGTTACGGATAAAGCCGGGGCCCGCATAACACAGTTCGACAGATCTGGAGCATTCAGACGAATCATCGGCAGATTAGGCGACAACATAGATGAGTTCATCAGACCTAAGGGCATCGCCATAGATAAACAAGACAGGATATGGGTTGTAGACACCGGAACGGAGGTGGCCAAAATATATAATCAGCAAGCCCAACTCCTTTTGTTCTTCGGACTACCTGGCAATGAACCGGGAATGATGAATATGCCCACAAAGATTGTTCTGGACTATGACAATGTAGAGTTGTTCAAACAGTATGCCGTTAAAGGAGCGAATATAGAGTTTTTAGTTTTAGTCTCAAACCAATACGGCTTGCATAAGGTTAGTGTATACGGTTTTGGTAGTTTCCCCTCAGAGGGCAAGACTGCGTATAAACCACAAGAACTCGTCCGGACCATTAAACCGGTGCCTGAGCCACAGCAACGGAGAAGTCAACCCACGACATTGAAACCACCTGAAATAGAGATAACAGATACTCGAAAAAGGGAGCAGCAGAGAAAAATTTCTGACCTCTATTACAGAAGCATAGCCTTGTATAAAGCCGGCCAACTTCTAAATGCAAGAGATGGTTTCCTGGAAGTTTCGAAGAACAACCTGCTTCCGGCAAATATGGCAAAATCGACACAAGGCTACATAGCAGATATCAACAGTGCTTTGGCAACTGATGAACAAAAGAGAGAAATTGCCGAGTTGTATTACAGCAGTATGGCAATTTATCGTACAGGCCAGCTTGAAAAAGCTCGAGATGGCTTGATAAGGGTCTTGAGAAGCGGCTTAATTCCACCGGCAATGGCAAAAACGGTAGAAAAAAAATTAGTGGATATCAACAACACTTTGGCCAAAAGACAAGGTAAACAACCTTGATATAGTTCGGCCGATAGAAGATATCAACTGAGTTTGAAGGCCCGATAGCAAAAGTTATTTTAAGCTCCTGGTTTAGTAGTTATGCGTCGTTCGAATAATCGATACATCGTGTTGTTTCGGATTAGACCTGCATCAGTCGGGTTAATGCTGCTCGTCTTTTTTGGCATATTTTCGATAAGTTGTGATGAAGTTGAGCGCCATGAGGCTTTGACATTTTTCTTCGACGGAGTGCCCCGCTTGAGGTTGGAAATGCTTCAGGAAGAACCAGTCGATTCGAATTCTCTGGAACCTGCACAATTGGGGCAGAAACCGGCCTGGTATGTACATGAGCCACGAAAGGACTGCAGCACATGTCACGGCAAACACAAACAACGGGGTTTTTCAAAGCAAAAGTATTTAACCAAACCAGTGCCAAAATTGTGCTACGATTGTCATGCCGATCATATCATATCAGCATCATATGTTCATGGGCCTGTGGCTAATGGTAAGTGTTTGTTTTGCCACAATCCACACAAAACCAAGATCGAACATCTGCTGATAGCACCGGAACCAGGACTTTGCTATCAATGCCATGACATTGACTCGATCGAATTAATAGCTGCCCATTTGTCAAAACAACTTTCTACATGCACTGACTGCCATAACCCCCATGCAAGTTCTGTCAAAGGGCTTTTGAAAGAGACTTCATCCCAGACAAATGTTGGATTTGACCGAGCAAAAGCAATCGAAGCAACATCGCAAGACTATACCCGGATCGCGAGGGAACCGTATGGACAAGGTGATTACGAGCCTGGAACAACGGAGCCTGCAACTGTAAACGAAAGTAAAAGTTTATCCGAAGTGTTCCGGGAGACCAGCAAATTAATTGAGCAGGGCAAGCTGCGGCAAGCCGGAGCATATCTCGAAAAGTTCAAAGACAGCAATTCATTCACTGCCGAACAGCGCGGGCAAATCGCGCGCGTGCTCGCAATGATCGATTCTGTCATAACCAGGAACGATCGACAGCTCAAGAATGACAAGCAGGGACAGAAAAAACCCGGGAATGAGCAGAAGCCAAGACCGCCGGCAAAGAAGTCCGAAGGGAGTGACAACCAGTCTGACAAAGGGATAAGAGAAATTGCTGAACTCTACTATAGCAGCATGGCTTTCTACCGGACCGGCCAACTCTTAAGAGCCCGAGAGGGCTTTGTTAAAATTCTCAAGAGCGGTTTAATCCCGGAATCGGTGGCCAAAACAATCCAAGGTTACATATCGGATATAGATAAGTCCCTGGTCAAGAACGATATGCCGAAAGGAACAAAGCGATAGGTGAGCTATTGCAGTACAGATTATTATGACGGAGGCTAAACCGGCTGAGAATTGACTTGCCGGACAGATATGATTAACGGTTCGGCTTTTATATGGGCCGTTTACAGTCTACAGTGACCGGGTGTGAATAAGAAGAACATTTGAGCGAAGGAATTGAGAACATTGCAGAACCAACCGTACAATGAGACAATACTCGAGTCTGTTAAGCGGATACTTGCCGGAAGAATCCTCCGGACTCTTGTATTTTGCACCATAAGCGCGGTTGTTCTTTCAGGTTGCAGCATCAATGTTGATGGCAAACAAAGACCTCTTGTAAGGCACGAAAGAATTCGGGGTGAGTTGGAATTTGTCGCTGAGGACCGCACCGATGAACAGGGAACAAGTGAAAATAAACGCAAGAGCAAAACGACAATATATGAGGAAAGAGTAAGGCTCAAAACTGAAGGTGACATATATCATCCGGACCTTCTTTTCTACAATGCCGTTCTTGGTTTTGGCCTTGCCCAGCAAAGCATCAACTCGGATGAAGAGTCCGACAGGCACGGTGAATCACTGGATGAATACAACATATTTGCTCAATTGTTGAGAGGAAAATCCTATCCCACAACCTTTTACACGAGCAAGTCGGAGGAACTGATTCCACGGCAGTTTTTGGGATCTTTGAGAACTGAAAGATATAACAGAGGAGCGTCACTTTCGCTTCGGTCCAGGGATTGGCCGATGACATTCCAGTACACTGCCAGTGAAACCGCCCAGGATGGGCTATCGTCTCTCGACAAAGACTTTTTCGAAAGAGATGATGAGCGATTCAGGTATTCTGCCAATCATAATTTTAGTGAATTATCGCACTTGAGTATTAACATCGACAGAACATTGGTCTCGCAACGAAGTGTGGGTGCATCGATAGAAACAGATACTGATCGGTACACAATGTTGCACGATTTGATATTCGGCAGTGACGAACAACACAGGCTCGATTCTTTTTTCAACTATGTCGATCAATCCGGTTCATTTGATTTCGAAAATCTTCAGTTGGATGAACGCTTAAGATTGCAGCACTTCGACGATTTCCTGACCAATTATGAGTTGCGGCTCACAGATTCCAAACGGGATGCGGACAGGAATAAAGAGGTTCGCGGCCAAGCCGGCTTCGAGCACAGGTTATATGAAAGCCGTGTTACAACAGCAAACTATTTTGTGTCAACAACCGATTTTGAGTCGAGAAATGGCTTCGAGACTGAGGGAGAACTTGATCAACAAGGCGGTACACTTGCTTTAAATTACCAAAAGAATAATCCCTGGGGCACATTAATAAGCTCATATACGGCGAGTCTGACCGAGCTATCAGGAAGCATTGGAGGAATCGTAACGGATGAATCGCATATTGTTAATGATCCGCTGCCTGTAATCTTGAACAGAACAAACATTGACATATCGAGCATTGTAGTGACAGACAGCACCGGAGCATACACATATACCCGGGGTGACGATTACACCATCGAAGAAATCAACGGACAAATACAGTTAGAAATTCAAATCCCAGGAGGCACACTTCCCAACATTAGCGATGGTCAGAAAATTTTAGTAGATTATAAAGTCTTCATCGAGCCGGACAGGCAGGAAGATACATTTCGTCAGAACTTCACCATCAGGGAACGTTTCAAAAACGGTTTGTCTTTGTACTACGCCCATCGGCGGCAAAAAGAAGATGTCAGCTCGGAAGTCATGAATATTACACCCGATGAGTTCACAGTCAATACGGTAGGCACAGATTACACAAAAAAAGGCCTCTTCTTACAGGCCGAGTACAGCAAAGAGGACTCGACTCAGATCCCCTCGACGAGCAAGAAAATACAAGGCAGATACAGTTGGCCTGTAAACAGTGATACAAACGTTAGTATGAGAGTCATAAATCATTGGCTGGATTTTCGCGAACCGGATGAGCGGGATGTTGTGCTCTTCAAGACCGGCGCCGAGATTTTTAGCAGATTGACTGACGAGTACAGTATTTCAGCCCGTGCCGACTATCGGGATGAGGATGATACAAGGTTCGGCATAACAAGAGGATTTCAAATTAGCTCTGAAATAAAGTATAATTTTCGTCAACTTAGTATACTTGCAGGTATTGAGTTCAACATGCTCGATCGCAGAAATGATGAAATCGACAGCAGTCTACTATATTTTCAGTTAAAACGCTTTTTCTAATCAGTACAAGGGAATGTTAAATGGCAGCAAACAAAAGAAAATCTCAGGAATATCTCGCCTTTATGTTATTATGCGTTTGGTCGCTTGTGCTGCTGTCATTCTGCAATGGATGTGATAGTAATCGCAACGAGTTATCTTTACGGCCTGATGTGCCGCTTGCCTGGCCTGCACCTCCGGAGAAGTCTCGTATAATATATCTTGGTGTAATCTCGACAGAAGCTGACTTGAAAGCGAAGGTCTCGTGGACACAGGGCTTGGGTGAGTTGCTCTTTGGCAAAAGCAAAATCGGCGTGCTTGTTTCTCCTTCCGCCGTCGCTATTGACCAGAGCGATAGATTGTTTGTTACTGATAGCGCAGGAGCGGCAGTGCACCTCTTCGATCTGAACAAACGCACATATAAACAATTCGCCGACTTGGCCGGCCAGGAGAAGCTGCTCAAGCCGGTCGGCCTGACGATAGTTGGAAATAGGATATATGTCGTCGATAGCATACTTCGCAAAGTGTGTGTGTTTGACAAAAAGGGGAAATTCATATTCTCTTTTGGACGTGAACACTTCGTAAGGCCGTCCGGCATTGCCTATTCTCAAGAAGATGAAATAGTGTATGTGACAGACACGGCCGACCACACTATTGAAGTATTTACAAGAGGCGGTAAGTTCATCGAGCAAATCGGATCCAGAGGCATGGGACCCGGAAGGTTCAACTTTCCAACACACTTGTGGGTGGATAAAAGCGGCAGATTATATGTCAGCGATACATTAAACTACAGGATCCAGGTATTTTCACGTGAACACAGGTTCCTCCAAATGTTCGGCCAGCAGGGAGACCGCCCGGGTAACTTTGCCCATCCGTGCGGCGTTGCCACGGATGGTTTCGGCAACATCTATGTTACAGACAAACAGTTTGAAAATGTGCAGGTATTCGACCAGCAGGGCCGGATACTTTTGGCTTTCGGGCAGGAAGGAACACAGGCCGGGCAGTTCTGGCTGCCGGCCGGCCTCTTCATCGATAGTCGAAACAGAATTTACGTTGCCGACTCATTCAATAAAAGAATCCAGGTGTTTGAACTCGTGGAGTGATGTGACAAATGAAAGTTAGATTGACTATATTAATTGTGCTGCTCTTGGTTTTCGCATTCGCAAATTCAAGAGCCTTAGCCCAGATTGAGGGTTCGCCGCACGACTTGTCCGCCGTTGCCGGAGGAAGTGCCTGTAGCTTCTGCCATACTCCACACGGAGCTTTAGCAGGAACTCCGCTCTGGAGTCACGAGCTTTCCTCGGCTGTTTACAACATCTACCAAAGCTCATCGCTTCAAGCCAGTATTGGCCAACCAACCGGTTCGAGCAAATTATGCCTTAGTTGCCACGATGGTACAGTAGCCTTGACTGAATCGATACGGAGCGGCCCTTCCGGCGGCGCTTATATAACTCCTGGCGCAGCAAACATCGGCACCGATCTCTCGGACGACCACCCAATCAGCTTTGTTTACTCTATGGCACTTTCAACAGAAGATGTGCAGATACGTCCGCCTTCGACATTGCCTGAGCAGCTTAAGCTTGACAGATTAAGCGAACTGCAATGCACGACTTGTCATGACCCGCATGATAACCGGTACGGCAACTTCATGGTAATGTCCAATCGTCTCTCAAGAATGTGTGTGGCATGCCATGACTTGTCCGGATGGAGACTTTCATCGCACGCGAGTTCAACGGCTTTGGCTTCCGTCGCAAATGATTCATATCTGCAAAACAATGAGTATGACACAGTCGTAGAGAAT
>SDBT01013007.1_pt1 | contig 13347 bp, 11 predicted proteins | sample 2277101 | NCBI WGS metagenome assembly SDBT01 (sample SAMN10404973, study PRJNA504765) | marine sediment metagenome | isolation source: marine sediment core GS10_PC15, 103 cmbsf | place: Arctic Ocean: Southern Knipovich Ridge | collected 2010 | reverse complement strand
GATCAATACGTCAGAGATTATTTCAGAATTTACGGACTCAGGACCGTGGTTTTGAGATTGTCGTGTATCTATGGCTGTCGGCAATTTGGGGTTGAAGACCAGGGTTGGGTAGCCTGGTTTACCGTAGCGTCCATCCTTGACAAGCCGCTCACAATATATGGGAATGGCAAACAAGTGAGAGACATCCTCTTCATAGACGACTTGACCAATTTGGTACTACTGATAATAGATAATATATCAGTAACTAAAGGTAAAATATACAATGTCGGAGGAGGAAAGAACAACCGAGTGTCGTTACTTGAGTTGGTCTCGTTATTGGAACGGGAGCTAAAAGTCAAGCTCAGGATATCTTATAGTGAATGGCGCTTGGGTGATCAGCCTCTATTTATATCTGATAATTCCAAAATACAAAACGACATAGGCTGGCAGCCTAAGGTAAGACCGGTGGAGGGCCTCAGGAAGTTGATTGAGTGGGTCAAGGAAAATGAGAATCTGATAGACCGTCAGCTGAGAATGTGCTGAATGTTGCGATGTAAGTAGATATGATCTAAAGCTTCTGATTTGATGAAGACTTCAAATGTAAGTGATGGAATGAAAGTGATCATGATAGACTTCTCAATGTCGGAGGTACACTACTATTACTGCTTCAGTCTTTGCAGCGAGTTAGTTAAGCTGGGAGTGGATACCACCCTTTTTTCCACCACAGACTATCGACTTCCGGGGAGGGGCATCAGATTTAAGGCCAAGAGACTAATAGACTGGCAGCAATTGCCAGTAGCCATGGCCAAATTGAATAGATTTTCACCGCTTCGAAAGGCGGTCAAGGGTGTTCAATATCTGGGAATGTGTCTCTCACTAATTCGATCTATCTATTATGAACATCCAGAAATTGTTCACTTTCAAAGTACGGTTCTTTGGGCTGACCTAATAATGATTATGATTCTTAAGTCTTTAGGGATAAAGGTAGTCTATACGGCCCACAATGTCTTGCCCCACAGGTCTGCACATCCTCAGTTTACCAAACAGTATTATCAGAAACTATATAACCTGGTAGATTCTATAATTGTTCATGCCGAATCTAATCGAAAACAAATGTGTTCCTATCTAAAGATTTCCCCATCGAAAATCGCTGTGATTCCATGGGGAAATCTTCTTCTGTATTGTCAAGATGTGTCGCTTACACAGGAGAAGGCGAGGAATAGACTGGCATTGCAAGAGTGTGATAAGATTATTCTTTTCTTTGGTACTATTCGTGAAAATAAAGGCCTATCTTATTTGTTGGAAGCCTTTCAAAAGGTTGTTCAAGTGATTCCCGATAGTAGGCTGGTCATTGCAGGGGATTTAGAAACAACCGATTCAAGCTTTGAGCGTTATGAATCTCTGATTAGGCAGCTTGGGATCGATGACAGAGTGTTAGTGAATGCTATATATATTACTTTTAGTGAGGTTCCACTTTACTTTGTAGCTACAGATGTGCTGGTTCTGCCTTATTTACACTTTTCAGCTCAAAGTGCTGTGTTGCATACCGCCTATGCCTTTAAACGACCGGCTATCGTTACAAATGTTGGTGGTCTGCCGGATCTCGTTGAACACGGTAGAAGTGGTATTATTATTCCCCCCCGTGATGTGGATGCTTTGGCTAATGCAATGATTTGGATGCTTCGTAATCCCCCGCAGGCCCAGAAGATGGGTGAATTTGGCCAAAATTTGGTCACGACTAGATACTCGTGGGACGCCATCGGGATACGAACCGAGGAATTGTATTCGCAGGTGCTTGAGAACAACTGATTCAATGCCTCCCTCAATCTCCGCATTTATTGTTAATTACAACACCTGCACTCTTCTTGAACAATGCCTACGATCTATATCTGATACTAAGGGTGACCTGTCTATGGAAGTGTTCGTTGCCGACAACAATTCTACTGATGGCAGCCCTGAGATGGTAAACGCAGAGTTCCGTCACGTATTATTAACCAGGTATTCACAAAATGTGGGTTATACCAAAGCCATAAATCCACTGCTGTCTCTAGCCAATGGAAAATACTATCTGCTTCTCCATCCCGATGTAGAAATACTTCCAAATACACTTGACCGATTTGTGGAGTTTTTTGAGTCTCATCCTCAAGCCGGGGTACTTGGTGGAAACCTTTACTATCCTGATGGTACTCCAAATCCAACCGAAGTACTATTTCCTAATTTGAGGAACGAATTGCTATGTTTTGCCTTGAGACTTTTCAAGAAGCTACCTGGCGGAAGGAAGTTAGTTGAGAAACATAACCCCGCTGAATGGTCTCGCAGATCCGCGTCTCAGGTTAATTGGGTGTGGAATGCTTGTATGATGGTTCGAAGGGAGGTTTTTGAAGGGGTAGGTCATTTCGATGAAGACTTCTTCGTGTGGTATGCTGACTGGGATCTCTGTAAAAGGGCATCCGATGCCGCCTGGTCGGTGCATTATCTTCCTGCGGCTACTGCTATCCACCATGAACGCCGGAGCTTTGCGAAAGAAGGCATCATTAGTGATGAAATTCGCTACAAGGTTGATGGGTGGTACAGTGCACCCAAACAGATCAAGGATCGGCATGTGTTTCTTAAGAAACACAGTAGTCCGGCGTCCATTTATGGTATTAAAACCATTTACACAGTGGAAAATACATTGCGGCTATGGCTGATTCTCGGCAACTTTCTGTTGCGGAAAAACACCTTTAAGGAAGCTTCTTTTCAACTAAGGGCATGCCTCCAAACCATTCAGGTGATCCTGAAGGCGTAGAGATTGCTGGTAAACGTTCACCAGAGACAACTTTTTGACAGGATAACAGGATAGACAAGATGTCATTACAGAGGCATTAAATAATGTTGGTGAGAGAACTGTCCAGATAAAGCGTGAGGTAACGGAGCTCAAGTGATGCATGTAGTGGAGTTATGAAAAAACCAGTCAATCCTGTTATCCTGTCGAGAATATTTCTTGAACAGCTCGCAGGTTACGAATAATGCAACCCCTAGTCAGTGTTATTATCCCAACATACAATCGGGCAGACCTAGTTGTCCAAGCAGTACAAAGTGCGCTCAATCAGACTTATACGAATGTGGAGATAATTGTTGTTGATGATGGCTCCACAGATAATACACGTGAACTCCTGAATCAATATGAGGCGGAGATTAAGTATATTTATCAAGAAAGGACTGAGAGATCCAAGGCGAGAAATGAGGGGTTTAGGTATTCCAAGGGAGATTATGTTGCCTTTTTAGACTCCGATGACTTGTGGCTTCCAGCAAAAATCGAAAAACAAGTTCAAGTCTTAGAAAATAGACATGATGTAGGCGTCGTCTACACGGGCGTTCAGTTTATTGATAGAAACGGTAATCCTTACAATCAGGAAATGCGCTGGGACACACCGAAAAGGCAAGTGTTATATGAAGATCTGATGACTAATAACATTGTTACGGGAACAACCTCTTCAGTTATGATCAGACGGATAAGTTTGGAGAAAGTGGGACTTTTTGATGAAACGATGAACACCTGTGAAGACCTTGACCTTTACAGAAGACTCGCTCGGGACTGTAACTTCCACAAGATTGACTTACCGTTGGTTAAATTTAGAATACACCCTGGGAATACACAGCATAACGCCAGTCAAATGGCCAAGGGGTGGGAGACTATAATAGAAAAATTATCACAAGATACTCCCCCCGATTATGAGTATTATAGGAATGAAGCAATAATAAGGATCCTTTCCCGAATTGCTGCTCTGTATTGGCAGGATGGCCGGTTGCATAGTTTTTTGTCTTTTTGTGTCAAATCACTCTTCCATAGACAAAAGTGGCTTCTGAGATATGGTTTCTGGTTGGATCTGGTGAAGTTATCCTTGAAGAAAACAGTGCAATGACCTTGTCTTCCACTTTGGCAATGAAAGGATCCCACCAGACCTCCTTTTCGATGCCGCCGGTGGGTGCTGCGCCGGAGGTCAGGTGGCCCGAAAGGTCAAGATATCTTAATACATTGATGAAGTTTGAGCACCTTGCTACCACGACAAACCAAGAGATTTAACAGAAAGCTGTGGTGGTGAGCACTCGACACCTCTATGGCAAATAGTTTCTCTGGAGAAAAAAGTGTGAGCGGAAAGGTATTGATTATCAATCGCGAGTTTCCTCCAGCCGGTGGACCAGCAGTCCAACGGGTTGTGAAGTTCGTTCGATATCTACCCGAAGAAGGGTGGACGCCAACTGTCATATGCGGGAATAAATCCGCGGGGTGCCGTAGGTATGATTATACGCTACTTAACCAGGTGCCGGCCGATGTCAACATCTTTCGTCTTTTTTATAGGACCATTGAAGACTATAGCGCTCTTGCATCGGCCGCAGTCTGTGGCATGTTATTTCCTCTTCGCCTACTGTGGACAAAGGAGAAGATTATTGGACAGCTAAGACGCGCATTCTTGAAATTAGTTAACTTACTTTACTATATACATCCAGAACCTTCTCTATCATGGGTTTACCTCGCAGTTAAAAAAGCGAGGCAACTTCATAAAAGGCACAATTTTGACGTGATAGTAACCAGTGGTCCGCCTCATATAACTCACATGGTCGGTTTCATGTTGAGGCGTCTTCATCAAGTCAAGTGGGTTGCAGATTTTCGCGATCCGTGGGTTGATTGTCAGATGCGAGCTGACAAGATGGGATTTAGCCGGAGGTTGGATCGCTTTTGGGAGCAGCTGGTCTTAGAAAATGCGGACCGCATAATTACAGTTTCGCCGAGTTGGGCTGAACTTCTTGCTTGTAAGTTGGCCAGCCCCAAGGACACAAAGGTCAGTCTGATTTATTCTGGCTATGACCCGGATGATATTCCTGATCGTGGATATAGCCCAACAAACCCAAGATCTTGTTCTGACGCGTTGCACATTCACTACAACGGGACAATCCAATCGGCGGTCAATCCAGACATTTTTTTCAAAGCAGTAGCAGAACTAAAAAAGGAAATCCCCTATATTCACAGGAGCTTAAGTTGTACTTTTACGGGCTTACCGGCTAACGTTGTCAAACTTGCTAACAACTTAGAACTGAATGAAATCGTTAGAGATGTTGGCCCACTTTCCCATCGCAAAAGTTTGGAAATATCGATAAGCTCTGACGTGTTATTACTAATACTAAGTTGCGTTGATGAAACGACCAACGGGATAATTACTAGCAAGGTGTATGAATATGTAGCCATGGGAAAAAACATCCTGGCGATTATCCCTATGGGCGGGGATCTGCATACCTTTTTGAAGGATTACCAACAGTGTCATATCGTTGACTGGAATAACTTAGACGGAATTGTTGAGATGTTGAAGTCGCTAATGGCAAGAAAGAGAAATGGGCAATTGAATTCGTTTGACCCACCAAACTGGATCTCACAATACACAAGACAGGCCCAAACTCGAAGATTAGCTAGACTTCTAGAGGATTTGGTTCAGAATGGTCCATAACATCTGCGACGCAATCACAGCCAAGGCCCTTACCACAACGCGACTGAGATTGACTCTTATCACTCAGAATATGTTAGTATTTTAATCCGTGTTTTTCCTACCTCAGAAAAAATGGGAAAAGAGATGCAAAGGCCGAAGAAGAATAGCCTTGTTGGCCATTTGGTAGTATCGTTAGCCGCAATATCGATATTCTTGGGCAATATTTCACACTCCGGATTGTGGTATCCGGATGCACCGTCACACGCCTTGAATGGGGCATTCTACAAGGACATGATTGAAGAAGGAGGCGTTCTTCATCCGAGGAGCTATGCAGAGCGGTACTATGTGCAATATCCAAACCTAACAGTTGGTATCTATCCTCCTGTCTTCTACACAATTGAGGCATTGTTTTTCAAACTCTTTGGAGTATCTCCTCTGGTGGCGAGGTTGGCCGTTCTGTTATTTACTCTTCTCGGAGTTAATATGTTTTTTCTGTTGTCCAGACTCTGGTTTCCATTTGGTTTATCGGTTGTTGGTTCTATATTATATCTTTTGCAGCCTGCTATGTTATTTGGGCAGAAAAACGTCATGCTAGAAATACCGGCTCTTGCTATGAGCATAGTAGCCCTCTACTGCATTTATATTGGCACCGAAAGAGGCAACTCGTGGGCATTATTCTCGGCGCCGCTGTTTATGGCATTAGCATTTCTTACCAAACAGAGCGCCATATTCTTGCTACCCGTCTTCTGTGTCTGGATGATACTAGGCAGAAAATGGAATTCAATGAGGTCGGGTTATTTTATCTCAGGAGTTTTGATTGGGACCGTTATCATACTCCCTTGGGTGTTTGTGAACTTGACTATTGGTAGATTTTATGTGGTTGCGAGCGCTTTTCAAGGATATCATCTGTGGTCTAACTTCCTTTACTATCTGAGACATTCTTCTGAAATAATCTCATACCCTCTTCTTTTTCTATCCATTCTTTCTCTGATTTTGTTCAAGAAGTTGAAGAACCAGCATGGTTATAAATTAGCCGTTCTCTGGGGGTGTTCAGTCCTGTTCTTAGTATCAGTCACTGAATACAAGGAGCCTCGCTACGCCATCTTTCTCGTTCCTGCAGTGGTAATTCTATCTATGCAAGTGATTTGGCTTTTCAAAGAGAGCTTCACCACTTTCTTTCAAGGCCGCAAAGTTTATGCCATTCTAATGATTATATTAATCTGTTTGCACCTCAACGAGGAGCAAGTAATGGGCGGCCGTGAGATACTAGGGTTTCATCAACCAGCAGATTTTATTGTAAAAGACCTAGATTGCGTATCAGTTCTTTACGATGGCTATTTCGATAGCAATTTTATTTTCCATATGCGGGCTCGAGATAAAGATAGACGTGTGTTTGTTTTTCGGGCCAGCAAGGTGGTTTTTTCAGGAAAGTGGACCCTTGCATTGGGTTACAACGAGTTAATAGGGGAAGTTTCAGAATTTTATGACATTCTGGATCGCTATTCGATTAAGTATATTGTACAAGAGGAGAGAGATTTGGTGAATACTCCGGCGAATAGAAGGTTGCGGGAATGGATACAGGAAGCGAAGTTCAAGCTTGTCCAAAAATATTCCATTCCCTGCACAGGCTTGAAAGGTTTCGGAAACTTGTTAGTCTTTGAATACCTGGATTACGAAGCCAAACCAATTAGACAGGTAGAGTTAGACATGCCCATGTTGGGGCGTAAGATCAGGGTAAGAGTTGAAACAAGAAACTAGCTTTAGTCAAGATCAAGTGTTTGAGAGCATTAGCTATCGAGTATCCAGAAAGCAGATATGAATAGTCCTTGTTTTCCCATTGCTCGATTGACCGGCAGGAGGCTTCCATCTTTGGCATATCTTAGGAGGGGTAAGGAAAGAATGAGAATTTGATGAGCCTTTAGGGGATAGTTAGAGGATTCGAGTTGTTATATTACCTATGAATTCTGGCAAAAGAGTGAATCTGTGAAGAGGACAAGTCATGTATGGAATATCAGTTGTCATACCAGCCCTGAATGAAGAAGGGGGTATACGAGATATAATTGAGAGGACGTTATCAGAGAAAAAGAGAATTCTTTTAGAAATTGAGTTGGTCGATAAATTTGAGACCTTGGTCGTAAACGATGGTTCCACCGACAGGACTGCGGACATTGTTTCCAGTTACTCAGACGAGGTCATACTTATCAAGCACGACCGTAATAGGGGTTATGGTGCTGCCTTGAAGACAGGATTTGAAGCGGCAAGCGGTAATTTGATTGCCTTTTATGATGCGGATGGAACCTACCCTCCGGAATCCTTGGGAGATTTGATCGAAAAGATGATAGAGGAAGATGCAGATATTGTAATTGGATCGAGGATGGCTGGTGGAATAACTGGCATGCCTTTCCCAAGACGATTGGGTAACAAGTTTTTCGCTTATCTGTTGAGTTGGATTGTAGAAAGAAAGATAACTGATACGGCTAGCGGAATGAGGGTTTTCAAGAAGGATATCCTGCCTCAGCTTTACCCCCTTCCTGATGGCCTTGACTTAACACCAGCCATGAGCACCCGGGCCCTGCATGAAGATCTGAATGTCGTGGAAATACCCATTGCGTACAGTGAAAGGACAGGAAGTTCCAAGCTGAATGTGGTTACCGATGGGATACGATTTTTGAGAACTATTATCGGTGTTGCCAACCGTTATAACCCCCTAAAATTTTTTGGCTTGGCGGGTCTTTTAATGGTTGGACTGGGTTTCTTGCTGAGCATAGATCCTGTTTACTACTACATCTCGGTCAGGAGGGTTGAAGATACTGAGATTTATCGACTCTTTACCATTATGGTCCTTTTTGTTACTGGGATGAATGTGATATCCTTCGGTGCCTTTTCGAATTATGTCCTTTCCATTGTGCATCACAAGGAACTCAATTCTAAGAGTATTTTGGGCAGGTATCTTCTTAATAGGTCGGTGGTTAAGAGGTTTGATGTTATCGGACTGGCCTTGATCATTGCTAGCATTGTCCTGAATCATGAGACAATCTACCAGTACGCCACAACGAAAGAGATATATGTCCACTGGTCCTACATACTAACGGGAGCCACCTTTTTCCTAGTTGGAGTTCAGCTAGTAATGGCCAGCTTTTTGATCAAGGTCTTAGGGGAGTTAGATGATCGCTGGCGTTAGTCTATAGACGAATAGACGGTCGACATTTTATTTGGGACGCCATCTCGTGTTTGGAGAAAAGGAACAGGAACAATACTGGGAAAAAACCAGGTATAGGGACCCTCAACATCCGGTAACTGCGGCTTATGTGCTTGGGAAGATGGGGTTTATCGAAAGACATGTTTGCCTGAAGGGAAAAAGGATATTAGATACAGGTTGTGGTCAAGGAGTTTTTACCCATCATCTTTCTTATATTTCTCGCAATGTGGTAGGCTTAGACCTATCGGATTATATGATATCTATTAATCCATGTAAGAATCTCGTAAGGGGAAGAGGGGATATCTTACCCTTTAAAGACAAAACATTTGATGTTGTTTTCGAAGCGAATCTTCTTCATCATGTAGCTAATCCTATACATAGTCTAAAAGAGATGGTGAGGGTGAGTAAGGAGTACGTTATCTTGATTGAGCCAAACAGGGTCAATCCCTTGATGTTCTTGTTCTCATTATCCGTAAAAGCTGAGCGAGGTGGGCTAAAATTTTCCAGGAAATACCTGGAAGGCTTGATTAAATCAAATGGCTTGACAGTGGTGAGCATTAGCGCGATGGGAGTGATTACCCAGAATAATACTCCGAAATTTCTGCTCCGACTTTTGATGCCATTTGATCGAGAATTCTTTTTGGGCCAATACATTGTCGCCATCGCTAAGAAGTGAGCCCCCCTACATGCCTTGAAAGGGATATTTTGCGAAGACATGATTTGCGAGAACGGAGTCTTTCTATCCCGTGAGCTATGCCGAGAGATACTACGCATGATATCCAGGCCGCACAGTTGGCTGGAGCCAGAATTCAGACGTGGGCAAGGATATAATTTCCGTGCTGCGGTTTATGAGTGTATACACTATTAAGCAAAATCAGTTCGGGAAGCAGAGTTGCACATACTCGCTCTGGGGCGAGGAATCAGTGTGAAACTTGAGGGCAAAAAAGAACTCCGGCTATTGGCCTGAATAATCCATGGATGTTTCCATCGTCATCAGGACCAAGAATGAAGCAGAGTTTATTGGGGAAACCTTAAAGAAGGTTGAGGAACAGGAGTTTAGTGGTAGGTATGAAATTATAATTGTAGATTCTGGCTCCACAGATGCTACACTTAGTATCATCAAGAAGTATAATGTAAAATTATTAGAGATTTCTCAAGAAGAATTCAGCTATGGCCGTTCATTGAACATAGGTGCTGGCAGCGCTAACGGTGCATTTATTGTCAACCTATCGGCTCACGCATTTCCGAGGAAAAAAACATGGCTGACGAATTTGATCACTGGGTTTCAAGACCACGATGTAGCAGGTGTTTACGGAAGACAATTATCAAACGGCCACTTAAATCCTTTCGAGGCCCTCCAAAACGAGCTCTTCTTTGGGCCAGAAAAACTAACATTCAATATGAAGAATAAAGGGATGTTGAAGAAGATTCATTTTAGTAACAGCAATTCCGCTATCAGAAAAGACATATGGCAAAGATTCAAATTTGATGAATATGTTCCTTATGCTGAGGATATATTATGGCAAACGGAGGTGATTGAGGCGGGATTCTCCATTGTATATGCCGTGGATGCTGCGGTCTATCATACTCACCAGCTTAGTATATATAATGCGTATAAATGTTCCAAAGACTGTGCGTATACTATGGCATTGATGAAACAGAAAAGGCAGACAACTCTCCTGGGATTATACGATGTCGGGGTATGTTTGGGTTTAGCACCGAATTCGATCTTTCAAAACTTAAAGTATATATGGCAAAAGAATCACCTTGAGTATCTTAAGATTGCCCCATTCTATGTTATGTCAGGATGGTTGGGTTGGCTTGCTGGGAGAATTAATTATAGATTGAAGAAATAGAGAACAGCAAAGAGTTCAGCCTCAGAGGAGAGACACTTCAGCAAAGCCGATAAAGGCCTCCTTCCTTTGCCCTGCTCACCCATTGTCTAAAAGGGAACGTGAGGGCGATGGGGGAAAGGAAGTAATAATGCAGGAAAGCTCAAACGTTAGCCTGCCTACCGTGTCGGTAATAATTCCGATGAAAAATGAAGAACAGCATATTGCCCAGTGTTTGGAGTCTGTGGTGCGTCAGGACTATCCTAAGGGCTTAATGGAAGTTTTGGTCATTGATGGCATGTCGCAGGATTCATCACGAAAAATTGTTACACGCTTTGCTGAGGAGTACTCGTTTATTGCGCTATTGCATAATTCCAAGCAAGCTACAACTTCGGCGCTAAATATGGGAATCAATCAATCAAAAGGGCAGATAATCATTCGTGTGGATGCTCATTGTTCTATTCAGGGGGATTACATTAGCTGTTGTGTCAATGCCTTACAGAAGACTGGAGCACAAAATGTGGGTGGTCTAATGAGACCCGTAGGGACAACCTTTCTCGAGAGGGCTATAGCCTTTGCTATGTGTTCTCCGTTTGGGATGGGCAGCGGCAAGTTTCATTATTGTAAAAAGGAGATGTACGTAGATACTGTATATTTGGGTGCCTACCAACGTGAAGCTGTTCAGAAGACTGGATTGTACGATGAGAAAGCACATTATGGCGAAGATGACGAGTTGAATTATCGGCTGATTAAGAGTGGAGGTAAGATCTTTCTGACTCCAAGAATTAGGTCAAGATACTATCCACGCTCTTCCCTCTTGGCTTTATGGAAGCAGTACTATAAGTATGGTCGTGGAAAAGTAAGGACTATTAAAAAGCATGGGAGACCTGCTTCATGGAGACATCTTGTTCCGGCTATCTTTGTGTCTTCCATAATAGTCAGCTTACTCCTCTTTCCAGTCAATCCGGCCTTCGGATGGCTAATCGCTGGAATTTGTGGAAGTTACCTTGTATCATCAATCCTTGTCTCTGCAAGAATTTGTTTTAGAGAAGGCTGGAAATACTTTCCAGTGTTACCGATAGTTTTTGCTACGATCCATCTCAGTTATGGCATGGGATTTTTGAACGGAACGATCCGAACATATTTCGTTGATGGGATTGCGAAACGGAAAACGAAACCAAATTAAGCAGCTACGCCCAAAGGCGTGATCAGTAATTTGTGTCAGTGCCCGGACAAAAACTTGTGTATCAACAATTAACCTGTGAATAACCAGCCAATGTTCTAAATTCTTATGAGTCATTATGTTCCTTGTTACTCATCATCCAGTATCCGGCATCCAGTATCAGATTGCATAGAGCTTCAACGCCGATCACGGGACAAAATCTGCCATAAGAAACACGAATTTGAAGACTAATAATATGCTTAAGCGCGCTTTCGATGTGCTCTTATCTCTCATAGGGCTCATCTTGCTTTCCCCTTTCTTCTTGGCCATTGCTATTTTGATTAAGCTCGATTCCAAAGGGCCAGTGTTCTTCCGCCATGTCAGGATCGGGGAAAATGGCAGGTCTTTTAAGATATTGAAATTCCGAACTATGATAGAAGCAGGGCACTGGACTGGGCCTCCTCTCTCCCCAAAGAATGACCCGAGGGTGACTTCCTTAGGTGCAATTTTAAGGAGATTCAAGCTAAATGAGTTGCCACAGCTCATAAATGTCCTTAAAGGGGACATGAGCTTTGTGGGTCCAAGGCCAGAGATTCCAGAGTTTGTGAAGTTATACAGCCATGAGCAGCGGGAAAAGATACTATCTGTGAGGCCGGGTATTGTGGGGCCAAGTCAGATTCACATGCGAAACGAAGAAGAGCTTTACGCGCAGGATGTGGACCCCGGACAGTATTATATGAACCACATGCTACCCAAGAAGCTCAAAATAGACTCAGATTATGTGGGCAGCCGGTCGTTCCTGAAGGACATGGGGTATCTTTTTCGGGGAGTAATGATTACTGTAACCGGGGCCATAACTAGGCGACATCTTTTTGAGAATGCCGAACAGATTGGGCTCTTTATTTGTGATACCTCTATCTGTGCCTTCTCCTATTTTTTAGCATACTTGCTTCGTATGGAAGGAAGATTCCCTCCCATAGAGAAGATCATATTACTCCACACTCTACCCTATGTGATAATGGTGAGGATGGCTACTTTTACGTACTTTGGCCTTTATGCTACCCTGATCCGCTACATATCCTTTGGCGAACTCATCAAAGTTGTAAAAGGGGCAACGTTCAGCTCAATACTAATCATACTCCTGACTTTCTTCATTGGTGAGAGATCGCATCCCCGTTCCGTATTTGCCATTGACTGGTTTATTTTGGTGTTTCTCCTGGGAGGATATAGATTATCATTCAAGGCTGTGAGAGACTATTTAGACCGCAGGAAAAACGTGTCTCAGAAAAGCATTCTGATTTATGGGGCCGGAAATATAGGGGGTCTTGCTTTGCGTTATTTGAGGATGCAAGGCGGTGACAATGTAATAGGCTGTCTAGATGATGATCCCAAGAAAATAAGAAAACGTTTTCAAGGAGTCAAGGTCTTGGGAAATCGTCACGATATCGAGGCTCTGGTCAGGCTGTACCATGTTGATCAGATTCTTATTGCCATGAACAATATCGCTTCTGAGGACCTTGAACACATAAAGTCTTTGTGTGAAAAGGCAAATGTTAGTTATGAAATCTTTGCCCTCGCAAATTAAACAAGAACATGATTCACCGCAGAGGCGCGGAGATCGCGGAGAGAATATTAGTTTTCCTTGTCTGCTGAGAGGGCAGCAAGGGAAAATTGACCTTTCTCAGCGTCTGGCGACTGGACCATAATGGATAT
>SDBT01013006.1_pt1 | contig 13347 bp, 11 predicted proteins | sample 2277101 | NCBI WGS metagenome assembly SDBT01 (sample SAMN10404973, study PRJNA504765) | marine sediment metagenome | isolation source: marine sediment core GS10_PC15, 103 cmbsf | place: Arctic Ocean: Southern Knipovich Ridge | collected 2010 | reverse complement strand
TGTTGTGGATGGGGTGCAAGTCAGTTAGTTATCCATCCTAAAGAGGCATTAAAAGTAACCTACAAAAAATTAAAGAGTGCAGAAAATGTAAAGGCAGATTTCCTTCTTATGCCATGTCCTACTTGTTTGTATACTTTGGGAAAATATAGAAAGGAAATTAATAAACTGTTCGGAGAAAAATTGGACATACCAACTATTCATTTAAATGAATTGATTGCGATATTAAGAGGGTGTGAGGAAGAACGTTGTATAACCCTAAGAAGGAAATCCTCTCGATTCGATAAAATTTATTCAATAATTACACAAGAATAAATTTAAAAGTTTTTTTAATTGGCAAAGTATTGATTATACTCTGCTTGTCCATCTATATTTACATTCTTATTATATCGAATTAAATCTCTTGCTGCATCAATACCTTGTACGTTCCATCTATTCTCAAAATAAACTCTCACCCTTTTTATACTCCATTGTTCAGCAGTTCTAACTTCAAGTTCAGCACTTAATATCGAATAACTTGCTGAATGTATTGGATCTTTCAGCAATTCCCTCATAAGAGGATCATATTTTAAATATCTCATTTCCAGATAAGATTTTCCAAATATTGAACTAAACATATCATTTACTATTCTATCTCCATTATACATATCCTCTAAAGATTTTGCATTTTTGGACATAAAACCTAATTTTGATAATTGGGTTGCAATTTGGCGATGATTAAATTTCTTTTTGTCTTTAACAATGCTTAAAAGTTCTTTTTTAAGCAATGGATCGTCACAATAGTCTCCCCATAAATAGAGTGGATCATAATTGACAATGTATAGTCCAAAGGGACATCCCCCATTTTTTAATTCCTTTATGACTTCTTGTTGTATAGCTACCTTACTACTTAAAAACTCATTAAGTTGGGAAGTTGATGATATAAAAAAATTTAATTTTCTTAAAAAATTTAAGAGCAGTTGATTTGGTCTATGAAATTCTTAAAAACGCAGAATCAATGAATAATGAATCGTAGAGATCCTTATTCTATGTCAAAAATCCCCTACCCCTCCCCTTCTCAACACTTTAGATGTGTTACCTGAATTCCAAAAAATCTTTTTTATCAAAAAGTTTAAGTAATTTTGCGAAAACAAAAAGAAAAAAAATTTAGTAGAGTAGGATTTAGTTCAGAATATATATACACAGATTATTTGTTCGTTTAAATGTTTCGATTTGCCCTTAGAAGTATTTTTAAGGAAGCATAACTATAAGATATAAAGCTGTATTATCTCAGCTTAATTTTTATAATGACTTCTTTTGTAAATCTTTTAGTATCATTTTGCCAAATTTCAACTTTAACATTATTAAATATCATGTAACGATAATTAGACTATATTAAGATAACACTTAAATACTATTCTAAATATTATGATACAAATATTAAAAATTTAACATTTAACATAGTCATCATAGTTTTATTTATAAACACTAATAATAACGTTTAAGTACAATTTTCCTATGGATCCAATTATTATTAATTTGATAAGCTTTATATAAAAAAAAGGTAAATTAAATTCAATGCATTATTTATTAATCCAACCAAAATATTATTCAAGATATCCTCCGTTAGGTCTATTAAAAATTAGTAGTTATCTTAAGAAAGCTGGTCACACAGTTGAATATATAAAGGGTATGAAAAAACCTAAAAAAACACCTAAAGAAATTTATGTAACTAGCTTGTTTAGTTACGCTTGGAAAACTGTTCATAAAACTATAAAATATTACAAAGAATTGTTTCCTAAAGTTAGCATTACTCTTGGAGGAATTTATGCTTCATTAATGCCAAATCACGCCAAAAAATCTTTAGCAGATGAAATTTATACGGGACTTTTTGAGGAAGCCGAAGATTTAATTCCAGATTATAGTTTAGTTCCTGACTGGGATGGAAGTTTAATATTCAGTTCTCGTGGTTGTATTAGAAAATGTGGATATTGTGCTGTACCCATATTAGAACCGCATTTTGAGACAAGGAAATCAATAATAGAATTTATTTATCCAAAACATACAAAAGTTATTTTTTGGGATAATAATATTTTAGCGAGTCCGTATGTTCATGATATTATAGATGAACTTATTGATTTAAATCTAGATGTTGATTTTAATCATGGTCTTGATGCGAGATTAATGACTTTAAGTATTGCTAAAAAACTTAAAAAATTACGAGTTAAATATGTCAGATTAGCTTATGATAGAATTAAATATCGAGATGAAGTAGAGATCGCAATAAATATACTTAAAAAAGCAGGATATCGAGGAAGAGAATTATTTTTTTATACCCTTCATAATTTTAAAGATTCTCCTGAAGATTTTTTTGAGAGACATCAAGATATAATGAAATGGGGCGTTGTTTCTTATCCAATGAGATATATACCCTTAAGAGCTTTAGAAAAAAATTCATTTATTTCTAAAAATTGGACTGCTGGAGAATTGGAGATGATTGCTGATGCAAGAAGGGTTATTGGTGTAAGAGGAGCTTTTCCACCCTATAAAGGTCTGCAATTGAAGATTCTTAATGCAAAAAATTTTAATGAAGCTTTTGAGCTTAGACCTCCCAAAGAATCTAAGTTAAGGGTTCAGGTCGAAACTCGGTTTGCTTAGATAATTTAATCACATTTCTAAGACTTCTCATCTTACTATTATGTGTTGTGGTAGTACTGCTAATTTTAATTGTTGTTTGTTTTTTACAATAGAATTTTAACGAAACCATTTTAGCACCATCTTTCTTACCCTTATAAAAAATTGGAGGTTCTATTAATTCTATATAAAAGTACTTAAAGCCTAACTCAATTACAATGAGACATAAACTAAGAATAAAAATTCTTTTTTTTCCCCTAGGGGTAAATTTTTTTTGTTTTAAAATTACGTCTAAATCCGGATTTTTGAGAAACCTATTAAAAACATTAATGACTTTCTCAATTAAAATTAAATTTCGATCTCCATGATATCTTTTAAATATTTCAGGAGGAACTTGGATACTAATGTTAGAAGTAATCAATAAATAGAAATCAGTAATCCTTACTCTCCTATGGACAATAGAATGGCTTTGGTTTATAAAGAAATTTTGAATAGAATCAATGGTTGGTAAATCTCCAGCAACACTATCGATATTTAAAACACATTTAGTAAAATCTAAATTAGCAATATCAAAGGGAAAAAAAATAGCAAATTCTTCGTCGATAACTAAGTCTTCAAACCAATCAGGGAAGATTTTAAAAGATTCTTCTTCAAACCATGACCTAAATTTTAGTCTTATTTCATAAGCGAGAGCAGAATCTTCTTCTACACCAACAATAAATGTTTTTTTATTTATTAATTTATTTTTGAAAAGCTGATTAATAAAAATACACTCTTCTGCAGGGAAGCATAAATATCTTAATTCTCTTTTACTGTTCTCGTATCTCTGAAGCTTATTATTAGTTTCTTCGAAACAAGTTTTCCATTGTTTATCCCTTACATATTGCTTATTTTTAGATTTAAATGGATTTATTTTTATCAAAACATTAATCCTCTAATCCTGATAAATTTTCTAAAACTTTATCTCTATATTCCTCCTTAGATTTTGTAATATCGTAGAAATATGTGAGAAGAAAGAGAAATGATATAATTTTTTCATCCCTATTTGTTAAAGCTGAATGTTTAAGATTAAATAATACTTCATTTTTATCTTTATCAATCTTGCATGGTGTAATATCCTCTTCATCTTCAATAAAATAAACTTTGTATTTTTTACCATTTATTTCAATTGGCTCACCAGCTTCTGTTACTAAGTTTTCATTTAATAATATTACTGGTTCGGAGCCTCCTTCACCTTTCCATTCGAGTGCAAACTGTTCTTTACGCCTTCCATACCGAGGTACTTCTTTCACTACTTTTACTTCTACACCACTAACATCTGAGAATTCTTCCTTTAAACTCGAACTAGAAATCTCAGTCGCTTCTTTTCTAACTATAGACTTTTTTACTATTTTTTTTTGAGCACGTGGTTTTTCTTTTGGTTTAGAGATTGAACTTGAAACAGTTTTTAATTTTTTCTTAATTGCTTGTCTTTTCTTAATCTCTTTTCTAATTTTTGATGATGTTCTAGATCTTCTATAAACAGCACCAGTAAAATAGTCTAATTTTCCATGAACAACTTCTCTTATCTCTCTAAATTCGTCATCTCTTTCATTAAATTCGTTACGATTAATTGAAATTGCACTAACTTTATTTAGACCTTCCAAAATTATTTCACCAGTTACATATTGTAGAGCTGCTCTTTTTTTTTCAAAACCTAAAAATCCCTCTTTTTCAACTGTGGTATTTTGATATCTTGAAATAAGGCCATTCCATTCTTTTGGGTTCAATTTAGAGTAACTCTCAATAAAATATCCACTAACTTTAGCGTCACCAAAATTTGCCTTTTTTTCATTTAATTCATAAATGTCCTTAAATTTCTCATTTGGTTTTTCACCATAGACTCTTCTTATTAATTTTTTCCCATTTAGAAAAACATTTATTTTCCAAGGTTTGGCCTTTTCTAATAAAATTGATTTTAATTCAGGACTAATCTTTGTAAAAAGAGTACAATCTTGAGGATATGGTAAAGGAAGTATTCTTTCTAGTTCTTCTTCTAATTCTAACAGAGCATCACTATTATTTAATTGGTTTTCTACTTGTTTAGTAACTTTTTTAAGTATTACTCTTGTAAAATGTTTGCTAAGACCTAATTCATCAGCATTTTCATAGATTTTTAAAACCTCTCCCGCTTCAAATTCCTCTAATCCTTCATATCTTAACGCTTCTTCATAATATTTTTCAGTAAATAAAACTGCTGCAAAAGCTCGATTACTACCTTTCGCTCGGCTATGGATTTCAATCTCTTTGCAAAAGGGGGCGCAAGCTAAGAATCCTATACCAATTCTTCCTATTTGATCTTCTTTATCATATTTTTCACTTCCACCTAAAGCCAAGAATTGTTTGAGAAAAGTTACATCATCCATACCAACTCCATCATCAGCCAATATAAGATCGGTATATTTTCCAGCTCGCATGACGTCGATATTGACATTTTTGGCACCAGCATCTAATGAATTTGTAATTGCTTCTCTTAATTGTCGAGCTAATCCTTCATAATTCTGAGTTGTTATTTCAGGAATAATTCCCATTTTAGGACTTATCATTAATTTCTGACCCTCTTCTAAAATTTTTTCATTGGACATCAAATAAACCTCTTATCCATTTTTATTTATTAAATTTCGTTTAGCATTTCTTATATATAAATACAGTCTCAAATATTTTTGTTTCTTAATTATTTCATAAAATGGTTTACTAATTTTCTGAATAATACCCATTTTTGATCTTAAAATACTTTTTCTCGCAATTGCATTTTTATTGTCTTTTGAGATATTTTGTTATTTTTATACTGATATCTCAAAATAACTGTTATTGGAAATATCATTGAACTATAAAAAAAAAAATTAATCATAATTTTAATATTTAATTAAATAATTAGAAGTTATAATATGATAATTATAACCTCATCAAATAACATTAAATTTGGTATTAGACTAGAATAATATAATATGCCGACAATTGATCTCAATCAAAAAGTAAAGGAGAGGTTAAATGAAATGAAAGAAGAATATGGTTGTAAAACATACTCTGAAGCTGTTAATTTACTTTTGATTTTTTATGAGGAGAAAAAAAAAGCAAACTCAAAGTAATTATAATATTAACATTCAAAAAACCAAATTAATTGTCTAATTAACATTTAAATCCAATGGAGATAAATCAATAAAAATTACTTTTCTTGCTCATTAGTATTTTCTTATTATTAATTGGATAAATTTACAAATTTCTAAATATTTATTTTTGTTTCTAATTTTCGGGTTGAAATTGTAATTGTTCCAGAGCTTCTATTATTGGTTTTCCATCAATAATTATCTATATATTTTATAAATTCTCTCTTCGATATTCTACATTATCCCCATGTTCCTTATCAAATTCATTGCTTTCTAAAAGAACGATATCAAGTTTTCCTCCTTTGCTAGGATATAAATGTACGACATTCTTATCAGTACCAAGTTTTACCCGATCGTTTGGAAAGTTGTCTTTTAAAACTTTTTCTAGCTTTGGATAGTAACTTTGTTTGTTAGGATTGCCCGAAACGGAAAAGATAACATCTAAATCACTATCTGAAGTGTGCTGTTGACGCGCTCTGGAACCTGCTTCTGCTATTTTTGCTACATTTAAATTTTGGCTTTTCATTACTTTTACGATGCTTTTCCACTTGGATTTATAATAATCTTCATTGGGTGTCATAACAAATAATTAGATAGAATTGTATATTAAATTTATTAGAATAAAACCAAACCAATAGTGATTTATAATGTCAGTCCAAACTGAAGGAAAAGAGTTATTGAAGATGCATAAGAAATTATTTGAAAAATTAATCCAAATTCCAGAAAAGCGGGATTTAATTTATCGAAAGGAAATAGTCAATAATGAATTAATTGGAAAGCCCAGATTTAAGGAAAGAGAACTTAACTGGTCTCAAACATTATTAATTGAGCTAAGAGATCACCTGCAAGAACTATGGAATTATTTCCAACTATATTCATATTGGCTGGATAAATCTCTTCTTTTGTTGATAGATAATAGGACAAGGAAAGCTTCTAAAAAGTCGATTATCTTCTTGTTAGAGATGGATGTGTGGCAAACAGACGAGGTATATGGCGACTATCTTATTAAGAAGGGAAAAGATACTACAAAAATCTATTATACCCGATTTGGGAATATATACAATGAATTTAACCTTCAATCTGTAGATGACGGAGAGATAGAGGAGTATATATGTAAAGATACTATAAGACAAATTCAACAACAATTTACACATCTGTGGGAGAAATTGGAACAGGAGATTGGGGTGCTTATGAGACAAAAATTCAGAAAAAAACCTAAAGTCTCCCTGACAATTGATTATCTAAAAGACCAAGTTGATAAAATCGAAAAAATCGTAGAATCATGGCCCGAGTCAGCTTTACTGAATTTGGGACGCGTTTTAGAGGTTTGGCTGTTAATAGAAATGGATGAGAAAAAGAATTTTGGATTGGATTTTTTAATAAAAGAAGCGGAAATAAGAAATTTAATAGACAAGCATCAATTTAAGCTCTTAATGAATATCAAAAATAATTATAATTCACTAAAACATGAAGCTTCATATAAAGTTGATAAGCAATTAGTCCAAATACTTTTTAAAGAGTTTTTCTCAGCCTTTAAATAAGAGGAAAATAATGATGGATAATCTTATAAAAATTAGTAATCTGTTAAATGAAATAGGAATCGATAAAAAGATCAATTCTGAAAAAGATTTATTAAGTTTTATCCGAAGAATTAATGAGATTTTGATAAGAGAAACTCATTTAGATATATATGAAGTGTTATTAAAAAAAATAGATGAAAGTTTTGAAATCTTTATCGAAATTTTTGGCATTTTTCATGATTTTCTTAAAACATATAATGAAAAAAGATCGGCAAATGACCTTATGAATGAATTAAGCTATGCTCTATGGAGTCATCTTAAATATTTCTATGAAATTGATAATAAGGAGTTTTTAAAATTCATAAAACACCAAACAATTCAATTAAATATTGATGCAGACAATCCAGAGCTTGCGATGTTAAAATATGTAGAATTAATATCTTATTTTTCTCCAAAAAGTTCAAAGGATTTTTCTAAGATTTTCAATTTAGAAGACATTTTAATCGAGTTAGATTTATATTGGAAAAGAAATCTTACAAATTCTAAATGGGCTCATTATTCCTACTTTTTTATTCAAGATGAATTTTATTTTGATAATGCTGGAGCATTAGGTAATCTAGCATATTTTAGATGGAGTCTTAGGAAAGACTTAAAAAAATTTGCTGATTTTAAATCTGAATTTAATTTTATATTGAATGAAATAAATGAGTTAATATTACATGATGCTCCAACTATAGCTACATATTTTTTTATAGAATTCTTTTATATCTGTAAATATAATCGTGATATTGAAAGTGAACCTCAGAATTATAAGCTCCTCTTACTCCAAATAAAAAGACTGGCTGAAATTATTGAAAAGAAGTATCCAAACCATTTTATCGCATTATCTAAATTTTACAGAGAATCAGCAATTATTTTACTAAATTTAGAACATTTTTTTAAATTAAATATTTATTGGGTAGAATTTCTAAAATCTACCTATAAGAGAGAGAATTCCCATGGAAAATATATTTTTACAAAACACCATTTAGAGAAATTGTATGAACATAATAAATCATTAAACAAATTTCTTGATAAAATAAAGGCTGAAAAATATACTAAAATAATTAAGAAAGCCCAGAGATGCTGTTGGAATTTAATTAAATTTTATAGAAGAAATAAGCTTGAATCTTGGGCAATTATTATGGTAATGCAAATAGAACATTTAAAACAGAAAAAAAGAAAAAAATATCTCATTAATAACAGGTCTATAATTTTTGAAAGAACAATTTCAGAAAAAAAATCAAGAATAGATAAGAAATTGGAGGGTGTTGAATATTTATTAGAAAAAGATGATTTACTTTTTGACCTTGATAGATATATAGTTAATAATATTCTTCCAAATAAACAGAAAATTTTTTTTCTGAAAAGTAAAATAGAAGAATTATTAAAAAGGTTTGAAGATCCTTTTTTACTACGAGAATATTATGATTTTCTTATTGATATCTCCATTCGAGAAATGGATTATGAATTACTCAATAATACCATAAACTTGGTACTTCAAAAGTCAGAATATTTTCATCTTCAAAACAAAGAGAGATTATATTATCATCTTATAAAATATCAATTGGAAATAGGAAACAATCCTACAGTCAGATTGATTAATAATGTAAAGGAAAAAATCGAAATTGTATTAAATAAGATATATGAGGGGGTAGATACATTGATTCAGATACAAAAAACTGAAATTCGAAACACTAAAGATTTAATTATATTATATTTCGATGTATTAATAGAAATTTTAAAGATAATATCTTTTCTGGAAGAATGGAATGAAGAGATTAACAAAGGGATTTTGATTATTTCATCAGAATGGCAAGAAAAAAAACAGAAATATTATCTCTATATTTTTATTTTAGAATTTGTCATTATTAATAGTTCAAAGTCTCAGTTTTTTATAAAAAAGCTTTTCACATTAAAAGAAACTTACACACTTCTTTTTAAACTTGGAATTCATTTAGAAAATTCAGTTATTGATCAAAAAAATCCAATTTTAATAAGTGAATTTAAGAAATTATACAGAACTTTTTCCAGAGATAATTATATCTTCTCCAACTTCTTTAACTATTATAATAATAGGAGTAAAGCTAAATCCAAATTACTAAATATTCAGATTAAACCCTTTGTCATAGATCCTAAAAGAATTATTAAATCAGATATAGATGAAGAGGTTAAATTGATTGAAAAAATAGTAGATCCATCAGGTGGCTTTCTATTATTAAAATTTTCAACTTCAAAGAAAAAAGTATATGAATTAATAAAATACCCTTTTTTAACTCATCCTCCAGAAGATGTTGAGTCACTTATTATTAAAAACATCCAATTTGGAATAGTTTGGCTGGATGGGAAATTACCTCTAAGAACAAAACAAATTAAATTGGACAAACTTGAAATCGTCGACGAATTTTATTATATAGATATCAATATTGATATAAGAGAAAGAAATACTAATATTTTTTTCATTACTCCCTTTCTTGAAAATTCTGTTTTTTCTAAGAAGATATATGGGAATAGAGAATATATTGAAATATCGAGTTTAATTAGAGAAAGGGTTGAAAGTAGTAATTTAACAAAACCTATGATAAAAATTATTGCAAGGAATGGAATTCCTATATTAAAAGAAGAATCATATTTACTTATACTTGAGTCAATAAATAATTTTGCTATAGCAATCGAACGATTACCAGGAACTTTTAGATTTTTAAATGAAAATCAAATCAGAGATTTTATTCTTGTACTATTAAATATTGATTGTAAAGGAAGAGCAACAGGTGAAACATTTAATAAAAAAGGAAAGACTGACCTTCTTATAAGATATAATAATCAGAACCTGTTTATTGGAGAATGTAAATTCTGGAAAGGTTCAGAAAAATTTAAAGAGACGATAAAGCAACTATTTAAATATATTACATGGCGAGATACAAAAGTAGCTATTATTTTTTTTAATAGAAACAAAAAATTTTCAGATGTGTTAAAGAAAATTGACTTAACAATAAAAGAGCAACCATTATTTAATCGAGAAAATAATGACATAAAGGCTCATTTCTGTAATAATGAATCTCTATTTGGATATATCTTTAAACACCCTTCAGATGACGGTCAAGAGGTTTATCTAACTGTTTTAGCCTTTGATATTAGGTAAAAATATTATTTTAATGAGGGATTTGCCTCTTGATCTCCCTCAGAAATGACATCTGTTTTTAAATTTCTAATCGAGTGAATTTGGAATAAGAAATGCGTTGAATGCTTTGAAAAGACAGTAGAAATTGACCCGAAAGATGCTTATGCATGGTATAATATGGGAAATGCTTATAAGAAGTTAAAAAAATATAAGCAAGCTACTAAATGCCACGATAAATTACTTGAGATTGACCCAAATTACAAAGATTTTCTTGAAAAAAATGAAAAATAAATGAACAAGATTAAATCCATGATTTAGAAGATCTTTCAGGGGAACCAATAAGAAATTTTTAGATATACGGTTTTAAATCAACAAACTTGGACAATAAATGAACTAAGTAGAATTATCGATGAAATGAAAAACATTTAATTGTGGTAGTATTTATAAGCTTGATTTGCAAAGTAATTACCTAGATATCCAAAAAAATTTTAATAATGAGTTTAAAAAATGAGACCTAAATTTTATGATTTTATGGAAATGTTTCAAAACAATATTACAGTTGATTGTGTTGCATCTCCATTGATCTGTTGGGATCCTAAATCTGAATCCAAAAAAGAAGCCCTTCGTAAAATGGTTCATAATCGAATTGACTTACTGCCAGTTAAAAAAAATGGAGAAATTTTTGAATGCATTACTAAAGAGGAACACATAGATAATATCAAAATAAATCAAATCTTATCAGATTCTACCCCACTTATACAACTCTTAAACATATTTAGTGAAAATATTGAAAAAATTTTTTTTATCGTAAAAGAGAATAGAATTTATGGGATTGTAACCAAAGCCGATTTACAAAAAGGTCCTTTTTGTTTATTAATCTTTGGTATAATAACGAATTTTGAGATTATGTGTTACGATTTAATAAAACAAAATTACAATTCAAACTGGGAAGAAAAATTAGGAGAAGAGCGAATAAGAGAAATAAATAGATTATATCAAATTAAAATAAAAGTAGACGAGGATATAGATAAGTTATATTGCACTACTCTTAGAGATAAATTGAAGCTAATTCTTAAAATTTCAGATTTTAATCTTATACTACAAGAATTAGATTTTTCAAAAAATAAAATAGATAAGCTGTTAAATAGACTAAATAGATTAAGAAATAATTTAGCCCATGCTAGGGCTATTAATAGTGAGTTTAAAAAATGGAATGATGTTATAAAAACAATTCAAGAAATTGATTTATTGACATCTAAAATTAAAGATTTCTTGAGTTAGAATTGAATTTGTAAAATTTTCAAAAGAATTTTAAAATTAGAAAGCAAGCTCTAAATTATATATTTATTTTGAATATTCATTTTACGTAGTTGTCATAACAATTTTACGTGGAGAATTCACTAGTTATTTGAGAATAACCACTAAAAAAAATTTCATTTAGAAAATTCATCTAAATGAACTAATCGCAATATTAAGGGGATGTGAAGAAGAAAGATGTATTACATTACGAAGAAAGGATAAAAGGATTATGGAAATTTATAATACAATCACTCAATTATAATTTAAAATAAAAATAAGATATTAAAAAAAAAATAGATTTCTACTTAGTTAAAAGGCTTACATCCTTATGTTTCTTCTATTGCGTACCGTGGGCAGGAGTCTATGCAGAGTAAACAGCCTATACATTTTTCTAATGAATATTCTAACAATTCTCTTTCATCCATATGAAGAGCATCTGTAGGGCATAAGGAAACGCACCCTCCGCAATCAATGCATTTTTCTATGTCAACGATTACTCTCCCTTTCTTGTTTACGATAACGTCATTCTTCTTTAACTCCTCAGTAATGCTACTAATCTTATCCTCTGGAATATCTAAAAGCAGATTAGTACCGCTCTTACCTGTAGAGAATTTTATAATATTTGCTGAAATGTTCTGCGCTAATATTAGGTTGATTATCCTGCTGTAATCATCGACTTTTTTGATTAAACCAAACGGTATAGTAACATTTATAATTGTCATTTTTTACATCAACTCCTCGGCAGTTATAAGCCCTACTACTTTTTTATTATCGTCAATCACCGGTAAAGCAGATATTCTATTAATTCTCATTTTTCTCGCGGCATTACTAATTGGCTCGTTATCCTGAGTAGTAAAGACTCTTTTCGTAATAATATCACTTAATACATGTCTGTCTTCTGCAATTGCTTTTGTAATATCAAAACTTGTCACGATTCCCTTTAATACATTCTCTCGGTCAGTAATAACAATATGATTAATGTTTTTTCTTACAATCTTCTCAGCTACAATTTTAATATCACAATCTTCATAGCATATTTCCGCTTCTTTTTTTAAATCTTTCACGAATTTTAAATCGGATGTTATCTTCATTTGTTTAAATACGGTGTCTGTAGGAAGAGTCTCAGCAGGAGGATTTAAGAAAAAATCTCCATTTAGAATCCAATTTTTCAGCGTCCCTGCGATTTTTCGAGCATGGTGTAATGACGATAGAGATGAACATTTAATTTTCTTTCCGTTTAATTCTACATATCCGCTCTTTAATTCCTTGTAACTAACTTGTCTAGGTTTAGGTCTATCTCGTCTTGGTACGCCATAATCAACCACATCTGTCAAAAGTTCTTCATCGCTGATGGCGGTTTTTTTTGCTAATCCTTCATTTAATATAGGAATAGCAATACCAAGTCCTATAAACATAGATGTACCATATTTTTCATAAGATACTCCTCTCAAGTATTCAGGCGTCATCTGTTTTAAATCTCCTTTAACGAATAATGTTCCAAATCTACTTGTGGGGCTATGTTGTGTACCTTCTCCAATAACATACCCAATACCCCCTCCAAGGAAGATTCTTGTTCCTATACCAATTGTTTCATAATCAGGATCATTACTTA
>SDBT01013005.1_pt1 | contig 13348 bp, 8 predicted proteins | sample 2277101 | NCBI WGS metagenome assembly SDBT01 (sample SAMN10404973, study PRJNA504765) | marine sediment metagenome | isolation source: marine sediment core GS10_PC15, 103 cmbsf | place: Arctic Ocean: Southern Knipovich Ridge | collected 2010 | reverse complement strand
GGAGGATCATAAATTCATCCTGCCATCGGATAAATTGATCATCAACTGCAATGATCTGGTGGAGTTTGATGTGACATCTAATGATCTTACCTATGGATTCGGACTGTTCAGGCAGGACAATTCAATGCTCTTCCAGATGCAGGTAGTCCCCGGACACCGCAACGACATTCTCTGGAGATTCAATAAATCCGGAGTTTATACAATCCGTTCCACGGAGTATTCCGGTCCCAAGGGGATCCATATGATCGTAAAGGATGCAGTCGAAGTAGTGGGTTGTGATGAAACCGAAAAAACCAATTGATATGAGCTATATACAAACATTGATGAACGGGGAACAGGGATTATTCAAGCCGAAAACCCTGACGCCCATGCAGAAACTCACCCTTCGTTTCGTTGTGGTGGGACTTGTATTTTATCTTTTCGTAGTGATCGAAGGGATGATCATGAGGCTCGTTGAGATCAATCCGCTTCCCTTTATCAGCGAGGAACAGTTTTTCGCTATCCTGACAGCACATCCCCTTGTCGGTATCTTCGGATCAACCTACTCCATTGTATGTGGAGCCTTCCTTTTCCTGGTTCCCTTCCTGATGAAAAAACCCTTATGGAGTTATAAACTGGCAAACTGGAATTTCCTGCTGATCACCATCGGAACATTTATTTTCTGGATCGCCGGATTCATAACCCACTACGCGCCCCTTTATACTCTGTATTGGCCACTTCCTGCTGATTTCAGCCAGTTTGATCCCCTCGGGGGAGCGATATTCATTTTAGGAATAGCTCTCATCATGGTGGGATCCATATTTTTTGTGATAAACGTTTTCAAGACCATAACCTATACACCCGAGGGATGGGAAAAACAACCTGCCGGGGCATTGCTGGGTTCAGCATTAGGCGTTAGCGGTGCTGAGAATATTTTCAGGAAGAATAAAAGAGAACACCTGGTGCCCCTGCCTGTGGCTGCCATTGCACGGGGAGCCGTTGACATGGCCCTAAATTCAGGGATTCTCCTGTTTACAGGTGTCCTGATCCTGGTATACATGGTCGCTGCCTTGCTTGGACACAACCTGGAACATTCAGCCATAGATGCTCTGCTCTATAAGAACTGGTTCTGGTGGGGTCTCGACCTCATTGCAGACGGACTGGTTCTGATCTTTGTGGCAGGAACCTGGTATTTGCTGGCCACCATGATCACCGGTAAAAAGCTGTTTATGCAGAACATTGCCAGGGCCGCTCTATTGCTGGAGCTGGTCGTTTCCTGGACGGTCTGGTCTCATCACCTGCTGGCAGACCAGGCCCAGCCTGCCATCCTGAAGATTGTCTCCGGTGAATTTGTGACTGCATTCGAGTTGATTACGCAGGGCCTGGCTTTCTTTATTGTCCTGGCCACCCTCTGGTCAGCACGTCCCCTGAAGATGACCAATGAGTTGAAATTCCTGCTTGGCGGACTCCTGGGATTTGCACTGGCTGTTCCGGCAGGGATCATGCAGGCGGATGTCGGGCTAAACCGCATCCTCCACAATACCCAATGGATTGTGGGTCCGCACGTACACGTAGCCATACTCATAGGCTTGACCATGACCCTTTATGCTGCCATTTATATCCTGTTCCCCATCCTTACCAATGGCGCTAAATTCTACAGCCAGAAACTTGCGAATTTGCATTTTTGGTGCCACCTGCTGGGAGGAATTGGCATGGGGGCATTTATGGGGATGGCCGGACTAAAGGGAATGCTGAGACGTACACTCTATGTTGACGGTGAATTCAATACGTTGATGATCCTGGCGGCCATTTCAGGAGCCTTCATCCTGATCGCCTTCCTGGCTTTTTTCTATAACATCGTGATGAGTGTGGGAATAAATGGAGTCATTGGAATTTTCACCCGCTCAGGTCTGGATAAAAAGCAATTGCTACCAGAAACCACCTAATCGCAGGCGGTCAATCTGACCACCTATTAGAATAGGATATAAAAAACCAGGCTGACTTTCGTGCAAGCACCAAAGAAGGCCTGGTTTTTTTATCCATTCCAATAATTACTTAGCCTCACCGCCAAGAATCAGGCGGATACTGATGGAATTGACCAGGTAATCCAGCCTGGCGCCCGAATAGAATCCGAAATATTCCAGCCGATAGGCAATGGAGGTCCCCATTTTGTTCACATGGCGCCATTCAAATTCAAAATCAGTGTGGTTTAACAGGTTGAAGGATCCAGCCTGCAGATTACTATGAATATTGGAGATGATGTCAAAGGCATGCAGGTCATGGTAATAGGTGTCCTCAAGTCCATCGGGACGGGAAGCAAGCCCAATGACTGAATTGGCCAGCTGGAACCTGAGTTTTTGTTTTTTTAGGTTTTTGTCCAGGATCAACCTGGGACCGGCGTCTATGAAGGTGAACCAGAAAATGTGACCGCTTTCCAGTTCTGTAAATATCTGCAGGTAATAATTCATGGACACATATGCACCCAGATAAAGTGAAACATCGTCATCATCCACCAGGGGCCAGCCTCCGGCCAGGTCCAATGGCTTGAAATGCAGGTTGACACCCATGGTTTCTCCCCCTATTGCCGCCCCGGCAGCGATTGCTGCTTCATACCGGGAAAAACCGTAAATGGACTGCTTGATTTGATTATAGCCCAGGGAGAAATTGGGGCCCATGAATACATGGCCAAAAATGTTTTCATCCTTTAATACGAAAAACTGGGGCTCAAGGTAGATGCTGGATGAACTGTAAGATCTTTTCCTGCGCTGGGCTGAAATATCTGCCGTACAGCAGATCAGGAAGATCAGCACCAAAGAAACCAGGCCATATGTCCATCTGGCTATCATTATCTTTCAACCTCTTCTTCGTTATACGAAATCAGCTCTCCGATGGTTGCTTCAGGGGCAGGCCAAAATAAAAACGGGCTGCACGGGTTCCGTTTATGCTGATCCCGTATTTTTTCCATTTAACCGGTAAAAATTCTCATTCAGCATATTCTTTTTCCATAAGCTCTGAACTGGTCATAGATTTGATGTAGATATTTAAAAACCTCAGCCATGAAAAAAATACTGATCACATTAATCATATTGCTTGGCTCACTTTTCAGCATGCTGGCCAGCACTGGATACTCTGCCAGCAATGAATATACGCAGACCATTCGGGGGACTGTCACAGATGCTGTAACAGGATACCCCCTGATCGGGGCCAATGTTATATTATTAAACTCAAATCCACTGGTGGGGACGATCACCGATGTAAACGGTCATTTTGAGCTCGCTGCCATACCTGTTGGCCGTCAAAACCTGGAGGTTAGCTATGTGGGGTATTATAATAAGATCATCCCGAATATCCTGCTGACCTCCGGGAAGGAGGTCGTTTTGCAAATCCGCCTGGAGGAAAAAGCCATTGAAATGGAAGAGGTTGTTGTAAAAGCCGGCAGGAGAAAGGACCAGGCCATTAACGAAATGGCCACAGTAAGCGCCCGTACATTTTCTGTTGAGGAAACAGAACGCTTTGCCGGCAGCCTGGGTGATCCGGCCCGGATGGTAGCCAATTACGCAGGTGTAATGACCCAGAATGATTCCAGGAATGACATTATTATCCGTGGGAATTCTCCCATAGGGGTGCTCTGGAGGATGGAAGGTGTTGAGATTCCCAATCCCAATCATTTCGGGGCACTGGGAACCACCGGCGGACCCGTAAGCATGGTAAATAATAACCTCCTGGCCAATTCTGATTTCCTGACCGGCGCCTTTCCTGCAGAGTATGGCAATGCGACCGCCGGGGCTTTTGATCTGAACCTGCGGTCGGGCAATAACCGGAAGGCTGAATATACGGGACAGATTGGGTTCAATGGCTTTGAGGCAGGTATTGAGGGACCTTTTCTGAAATTGCAGAATGGACAGAAAGCCTCTTATCTGGCCAATTTCAGGTATTCCACCCTGGAAGTCATGGATAAACTGGGATTCAATTTTGGCACGGGTGAGGCCATCCCCCAGTATAAGGACCTTACTTTCCTGGTAGACCTGCCCGGTACCAGGCTGGGGAGGTTCAAGGTATTCGGACTATGGGGGGACAGCTTCATAAAATTGGGCCGTGAGGCTTCCGATACCAGTTCCAATAGTTACTCCAACCGTGGAATGGCTACGGATTTTGGGAGTGGACTGGCTGTCATAGGCATGTCACATACCTACTATTTCAATGAAAAAACCAGGATCAAATCCACACTGTCTTACCAGCAGACATATTCCACAACGGTCCTGGATTCTGTCCACCAGGATCTCCCCGAGGTCCCATTCCTGAGAAGCAGGCAGCAAGAGAACAGATGGTCGTTCAGTACACAATTCAGGCAGAAGATCAATGCCAGGAACAACTATAGTTTTGGACTTGTCCTGGACAATTTTAATATCGATTACATCGATAGCCTTAACCATCCCGATTACGGGGAGTTCATAACCCGTGCTGATGTAGCGGGACAAATGGCAATGGTGCGTGCCTATGGACAATACCAGCATCATTTCGGTGAACAATTGACCGCTTACACCGGACTCCACCTGCAATACTTCGGGCTGAATGATGAAATAGCTGTAGAACCAAGGCTGGGAGCCAGGTACAAACCTAATAACAGGAATACTTTCAACCTGGGGTTTGGTTTGCATAGCCAGATCCAGCCCAAAGTCATCTATTTTGCCCAGACATGGGACAGCATATCACGGACCTATCATAAGACTAACGTGGATATGGGTTATACCCGCAGCAGTCATTTTGTACTGGGATATGACCACCTGTTCAATCAAGATTTCCGGATCCGCATGGAGACATACTACCAACATCTTTACAATGTTCCTGTCAAAGAATCCTTCCCTGAGTTTTCACTTATCAACGCTGGGGATTTTTTTGGACTGCCCATGGAGGACAGCCTGGAAAACAATGGGACAGGCCAGAATTACGGGATAGAACTGACCGTGGAGAAATTTCTCAGCAAGGGTTATTATTTCCTGTTTACAGCCTCGCTGTTTGATTCAAAGTACAGGGGAGCGGATGCAAAGCTCAGGAATACTGCTTTTAACGGTAACTACGTGTTCAATCTCCTGGGAGGGTATGAAAGGAAGCTGGGCAGGAACCTCAGGCTAACCCTTGACCTCAAAACCGTCCTGGCAGGGGGGCGCCGGCACGTGCCGATCGACCTGGAAGAGTCCATCCGTACAGGCGGGGAAGTGAGGGACTGGAGCCGGGCATATGAAGACAGGTACAATGATTATTTCCGGACAGATTTCCGGATCGGGATCAAATTGAACGGAAAAAGGGCCAGCCAGGAATGGGCCATTGACCTGCAAAACCTGACCGGGTTCCAAAGCATCTTCATGGAAGGTTATGATGTTCACAAGGAAGAGATCTACACGGTCTACCAGCAGGGCTTCATTCCCATGTTCCTGTACCGTATCCATTTCTGAAAAAATGTGTAGCTTAGGTAAAAATTCACAAAGGATGAGGTTATTTGGAGTAAAGATTAGTCCCTATTTGATCATCCTGGTAGGAATACTCATCACGGGGGTCTTCCTGATCGCCAACGGGGTTGATTCTCCTGTCCGGGGACTGGTAAGTTTGGGGCACGGTCTCATCATGACAGCAGGTATATGGATCGGTTGTCTGGCCATTGTACAATTCCTCTGGCATAAATTCCCCTGGGAATTCCATCCTGTGAAACACCTGATATGGGAGCTGGTATTGATCACGGCGTGGACCATGCTATATTCCTTCACCCTCTATACCATTGAGCGCTGGACTGAAATCTTCCTGCGCGTGGAAGATCTCTTCATGGAAGCCTTTGTAACCTTGCTCATTACCTACCTGATCACTGCCATTCATGAACTGGTATTCTTTTACAAGCAATGGAAACATAATTTCTCGAAATCAATAAGACTGGAAAAGGATAATATCCAGGCCAAGTATGAAACCCTGAAAACCCAGATCAATCCCCATTTTCTTTTTAACAGCCTGAACAGCCTGACAAACCTTGTGGATGAGAATGAAGCAGCGGTTAAGTACATCACGGATCTCTCAGATTTCTTCAGGTACATGCTCGGCAGCAGGGATAAGGAACTGGTCCTGGTACGCGAGGAAATAAACCTGCTTAAAAAATACATCCATCTTCAGCAGTCCAGGTTCAAAACCAACCTTAACATTGCAGTCGATGTGCCAGAAAGTTTTTACCATTATGCCATACCCCCGCTGGTACTGCAAATACTTGTCGAGAACAGCATCAAGCATAACATTATATCCCGGGATAAACCACTGAAGGTTTCTGTCAGGGCCGGGAATGAAAGCCTGGTAGTTGAGAACAACCTTCAGAAGAAATCAGGGATATCCTCGACCGGCCAGGGATTAAGGAATATTACGGAACGTTACAGGCTTTTTACCACACGTGAAGTAGAAATAACCGAGACTTCAGCTATCTTTAAAGTAGCTATTCCGCTTCTTACCCTGGAACTATGATAAGAACACTGATCGTTGAGGATGAAGAACCCGCGGCTGCCAGGCTGGAAAAACTGCTGAAGGAGGTCGAACCCGGCATTCAGGTCCTGGATGTAATTGACAGTGTTGAGATTGCTGTCAAATGGTTTGAGACAAATGATCCACCTGATCTGCTAATGCTTGACATCCAGCTGGCAGATGGACTGAGTTTTGATATTTTCAAAAAAACAAAGGTCGACAGCTTCGTGATCTTTACGACTGCCTATGATGAATACGCAATCAAGGCATTTGAACTGAACAGCATTGATTACCTCCTCAAACCGGTTGACAGGGTCAGGCTGCAGAACAGTATTCAAAAGTACCGGAAACTTGCAGGCAGAAATCAACAGGTCAATATAGAGACACTGATGGAAACACTCGAGCACCGTAAATCCAAATTCAAGATACGTTTTGCCGTCAATGTGGGGAGTAAGATCATATCGGTTGAGACCCGGTCAGTGGCTTATTTTTATTCGATGGAGAAGAACATTTTTTTATGTACCAATAACAATCATCACTACCCCCTGGATTTTTCCCTGGAGCACCTGGAACAATTGCTGGATCCTGAAATGTTTTTCAGGATCAACAGGCAGGTTATCATTCAGTATACCAGTATCGAGAAGATTCATATTCTTTCCCGCAGCAGGATCAAGCTGGAAGTCAATCCCCCTGCCAGTGAGGATGTGCTCGTAAGTACAGCCAGGACCCACCAGTTCAGGTTATGGCTTGATAGGTAAATCATCTACCTGGTACCTGAATTCAAATCGATCACATAAATGCGATTGATACGGACAAGAAATAGAAACAGGTGACGGAAGTTTTATCCTATTGAAATAAACATATATAAAGTCCTGGGTGAGACTCATCAATTTTTACTAGTAAAAGGTTGATAAATTAGTAAAAGCTAACAGATTCTTCCTAAATTTGGAAAGAGGCGATTTTGTAAATTGTAATTAATATCAATGCCATAAGAAGTACCTGTTATTTGATAGTAAAAAATTTAAATGAATTATTAATTTTGTTCATTCTGGACTTATAATATCCAGGTTGAATAAAAAATCCTGAAAATTTGCATTGTATGCAGGAGCAAGAAAAAATTTTGGTAATCCATGATACTCTGTACCCAGAGATAAATGACAGTTTCAAATCCTGGTTGATAGAGTTCCAAAATAATTTGAGATCTGCGGTTAATAAAACTACCGGACAACCCAAAGAATTTGTACTGAGCCTGGACCTCATGGAATATGCCGAGCAAATTCCTGACCTCAGGCCTGAAGAGTTTGATTACTACCTGATATTGATCCATGACGAAGTTAGCAGAACGGATAACCTGAAAAGACAGTTTGATCAGCTTCTGGACTATCTGCGTAGTCTGCCAAGGCATCTTCAGACCAAGAAGACAACACTTATTTTCCTGAAAGAATCTCCATTGGATCACGAAATATTACAGATCCACATTGAGAAAGTGATCAAGTTTTATTCCCAGAAAGGATTCAACCTGTACAACCAGACTGAGTTAATGAGTTCTTCTGATAAGGATTATTGGGTGAAGATACTGGATGTGATTGATCTTATTTCACACCAGGCTGAACTGAAGTCAAAAAGACGATCAGTAAAAAAACAGCCTATTATTGCTTATATCGGCAGGACCACACCTGACCTTGAAGGTCAGCGGGAGATACTTTCAAATGAATTGGATAAATTGGGCATTGAGACTTTACCTGATTCCAATGATATAAAATGGGCTGATATTACGGAGGATATCTTAATTGACCTGCTGGATGTTTCGGAGCTGATTATTCAACTTATCGGTGGTAAATCAGGAATGGCCTTAGACGATTCCGGCAAACCGGATCTTGAGATCGAATATGATATCATTACCCGTTTCATGAATGGAGAGACAAGTCGTAATATTGGCAAACAAAAATCCCGTTCACGTGTAATCTGGCTTCCTGAAAGTATAGAGATACAGGATATTTTCCAGCAGAAGTTAATTGAGAAAATCCGAAAACAGATTGGCTACTCTGGCTGGGATACTGAATTGATCACGGGATCTTTTGAGCAGCTCAAGGAATTTGTACTGAATATATTAAAAACCAGGATAGCCCATAAGGTTTCACTGGCAGAGCGTACCCTGCAAAACAGCATCTACCTTATACATGAGAAATCCGTCTACCAGGATGCACTGGATGTCGCTTCTCAGCTGCGCAACTATCCTATTGATGTGGTGCTGACACATGACCTTCACCTGCAGGAACGTTTCATCAGGGCACATCATGAAACATTACAGAACTGTGATGCAGTACTGGTGCATTATGGTTTGAATAATGCACAGTGGTATGAAAGTACAATCAAGGAAATAATAAAAATTTCCAAGACACAGCGAAAGAGGCCCTTTGCCTTCCAGGCTGTCATCAGCGATAAAGAACCTATACTGCATTTACCAAAGTTTGATGAGTTTTTGTATTTAAAAGTCTCAGAATTAACAGGCCAGGATTTCTTTAAGAAATACCTAAAAAAAATGATAGGTTAGAATGGTAAAGTCTGTATCTATAAATCCCGATTCCGGGAGAAACGAAGTTAAGGATATCAAAAATCCTTTTCCTGGTCTCCGTGCCTTCAATCTTATGGAGAAGCACCTGTTTTTCGGAAGAGACGGACAGAGTGAGAAGGTGCTGGAACTTCTAACCTCAAACAGATTCATTGCTATTATCGGACCATCCGGAAGTGGGAAATCCTCCCTGATTAATTGCGGTATCATCCCGCAATTGTACGGGGGGTATCTGTATGAAGCCGGATCAAGGTGGAAAATTGCCAGGATGCATCCCGGATATTCACCTATTGAGAGTTTATCGATAACCCTGACAGAATCTTTTGCAAGTCCGGATAAAAAACCGGAACAAATTGAATCAGAAACCAACCTGAATTATGTTCTGTTTACCAAAAAAGCCCTGGAGATCAGTACGCTGGTTGGTAAGATTGATAATTACCAAAAGGAAAATATATTAATTTTCATTGACCAGTTTGAGGAGTTGTTCAGGTTTACTTCAGGGATTGATAAAAAGAATGCGGATATTGATGAATCCCTGTTACTGATTAACCTGTTGGTAGAGGCCCTTAAACAGGACAAAGTGCCGATTTATGTCGTTATCTGTATCAGATCGGATTTTGTCGGGAACTGTTCCAACTATCAGATGTTGACAGAGTATATCAATCTCAGTCATTACCTGGTACCTCAAATGACCCGGGAGGCTTACAGGTCTGCTATCCTTGGTCCCACATCACTGACCGATGCGCAGATCAGTCCGGATGTTTTACAGGAGATATTAAATCACATTGGAAACAAGCCTGATCAGCTGCCCGTGCTTCAGCATTTAATGATGCGCTTGTATAATTTCTGGAAAACAAATAAGCAGGCGGACCAGCCAATCAATATCTATGATTATAAAGCTATCGGTGGATTGGAAGAAGCAATCTCACTACATACAGAGGAGTTATACAATGAATTATCAGAAGATGAAAAAATAGCCTGTAAGAAGATCTTTCAAACAATCACTGAATCCGGGGCGGATAACAAAGGGATAAGAAGACCTACCTCCATTGCCAATATTCTCAGGATATCAAAATGTTCCCGGGAAGACATCTACAAGGTGGCCAATCTCTTCAGGGCCGAAGGTAATTCTATTATCACTCCGGATGTTTCAGAGGAACTTACGGATGAAACCGTACTGGATATCTCTCACGAAGCCGTCATGCGCAACTGGAAGCGTCTGAAAAGCTGGATTGAAGAGGAATCAGATGCTGTACAACTATATCTGCGTTTGATTGATGCATCCATGTTATACCAGTCAGGGAAGGCCGGTCCCTGGCGGCCTCCGGAATTATTCCTTGCCATTTCATGGAGGGATAATTTCCAGCCGAATGAAGTGTGGGCTTCACAATATCATCCTGCATATGTGCGCAGTATGAAGTTCCTTGAGATCAGTGAGGCATCCTATAAAGAAGAGGAGGCATTGAAGGAAAAGGCCAGGGGGAGAGAGATACGGAGGACCCGTATGTTTGCAATTATTGTGGCCATTGCAGCTGTTGTCTCGGTAGTTTTTATGATCAATAGCATTAAGTTAAGAAAAGTAGCTGATGAAGCCCGTACAGAGGAGGAAAATCAACGTAATATTGCCGAGGCGAATGCGCTTGAAGCTAACACGCAAAGGGAGCGTGCCCTGCTATTTGCTGGTGAACTGGAAAAACAAAATGCCATCATAGAAGCTAACCTCCTGGTAAGGACAGATGAAAGGGATGTCGCTGTAAAATCTGCTGATGAAGCTGTGCAACAAACTGAAATCGTTGAGGCCAACCTTGCGGAGGTGAGTGATAACCTGGTTGAAGCACAGAGTGAAACTGATGCTGCACGTGAAGAGGCGGCTAGGATTGAGAAGGAGAAACAGGAAACTTTAAGGGAAAACATTGTCCTGCTATCCCAGACACTTGCAAACACATCACTTGAGATTAACTATAATAGTGAACTGAAAGCCCTTCTGGCCTACCAGGCTTTCAAATTTAATGAACAATATGGCGGACTCCGAAACCAGGCTAATATTTACCTGGGATTAAGGAATGCGTTGAAGGACCTTGATGTCAGGTATGAAATCATATACCCGGGACACACGGAGTCTGTCCGTTCCATTGTGTATGCCCCCAGGAACCGCTGGCTGTTTTCAGCCGGAAGCAACGGAAGGTTGATCCGATGGGATCGCTTTGAAGGAATGCCCGAGCCTAATGTAATCATCAAAAATAATTCATTCAACAATGTCCTGGCTTTGAGCAATGATGAGAGATGGCTGGCTTGTGGGTGCGAAGGCCTTGGCATACAGGTATTTGACCTGAGCAAGCCGGGTAGTGCCCCCAGGATCTTCAGCGCTCATCAGAACCGGGTAAGGAGTATTGCGATGTTTAATGACAACCAATCGATGCTTAGCTGTGGAGTTGATAATACAATATATAGATGGGATCTGGAAACAGGGATAAGAGAGGTATTCCATGAACTGGAAAATCCAAAGACCCTCGCTATTTCTGCTAATGACCAAACTGTTGCTGTAGGAACCAGAGATGGCAAGGTATTACTGTTCTCAGGAGGGGGGTCTGATCCACCCATTCAGCTTTCTAATGAACCTGGAAACCAGATCTGGAGTCTTGCATTCAGGAGCAAAGACAACATGCTGATCTCGGGTGATCAGAAGGGATTTATCAGAATGTGGTCTATAGATTCTAGAGAGCTGGTCTTCAGAGAAAAAATGCACCAGGCCAGGATCATTGAGATCAAGGTGGATCCTTCACAGAGATATTTGGCCACATGCAGTACTGATGGCAGTATCTTTGTTCGGGATCTGGAAGATAGAAACCAACCACCTATTGAAATAGCAAATCTTAACGGTTTTATATATTCTGTAGAGTTTATTAATCGTGGGAGGAATCTCGTTATTGGCAGTACAAGCTCGAATCCACTTGTAAGTTATCCTGTCCGGATGGAGGATCTGTCAACTTTTATCTGTCCCAATATAAGTAGAAATTTATCGCAATCTGAATGGCGAAACTATATCGGAGATGATGTGCCATTTGAAGAAACCTGCAGTAGATGACAAAGCTTCTTTCTAAATTCATATTGACCACATCATTTTTAGTTATTGTTACGGCGGTTACATGGGCTCAGGATCAGGATTGCCTGAGCAAACTTGATGGAGCAGCAACGCTGTTCAACACCGGACTATTTGAAGATGTTCCTGCCTTGCTGGAGAACTGCATGGAGTTGTATAGTGAAACGGACAAACAGAAGGCCTATCGTTTGATCATCCTTGCCCATTACATGAATGATGATGTTACAGCAGCTGAGGAGTCCATGTATTTTCTACTGAAAGAATTTCCTGATTTTCAGCCAGTTGCCATTGACCTGGTTGAATTCCAGTACATCTTCAATAGTTTTAGTGTCAGGAGATCCCTTGACCTTGGAGTCAGTATCGGTCCTGCATGGACCTCCGGCAGGATCATTGAACCTTTCAGTCCATTTTCCGATAAATTCACCTACCGGGCCAACGGTCCCGGACTTTTTGCAGCAGCCTATATAGATATACCTGTGAACTCATTATTATCCATAAACACAGAGCCAGGCTATCTATTGGCGAAGTATGAAATCCATTATAAAGATGCGATTAACGGAATATACAACATCGAACAATCGGAAACAAATTCATTGATCCAGCTTCCTGTTTATGCCAAGGTCACATTCCTTGAAAGTACGATGCAACTCTATGCCAAGGCAGGATTCATGCTTGGCTTCATGACAGGGGCCAAGACCCAGAGTAATATAAATACCCAGCCAAGTATTCAGCGTGACCACATGGAGTACAGGAACAGGCTTTACTATTTTTTAGGCGGGGGTGCGGGATTGAAGATAAACTTTAAAAAGACTTACTTTTTTACAGAAGTGGATTACCATGTATCCTTGAATAAAACCCTGAAGAAGGGAACAAACAGGTATGATCAGTCAAATCTCTGGACACAAGGCTGGATTGATTCTGATTTCGGACTGAACAGTCTCTCCATCCGGGTAGGTATGGCATGGAGTATTTATACCATTAAAAAGATTCGCTAATTGCATGATTTAATGAAGAAGAACATTGTAAAGCATATTTTTTGGATTGTAATAGGTGGGATGATCTGTTTTATATCTGCCTGCAATAATGATTCTGTCACGGAGACTCAGGCGGAGAGCTTCCTGAAGTATTATGCTGTGAGTACTGAATACAATACAGGAACCGAGGTGATACAGACTTCAGATGGATATACAATCCTGGGTAACTTT
>SDBT01013004.1_pt1 | contig 13348 bp, 9 predicted proteins | sample 2277101 | NCBI WGS metagenome assembly SDBT01 (sample SAMN10404973, study PRJNA504765) | marine sediment metagenome | isolation source: marine sediment core GS10_PC15, 103 cmbsf | place: Arctic Ocean: Southern Knipovich Ridge | collected 2010 | reverse complement strand
CGAAGTCTGACCGGCGGCTGCACGACCGGTGGCGGTGCGTCCAAGACGATCTTTAAGAGTCCGGTGACTCTGGGCGTCAGTGCCGCGATCACGTCTCTGATCGCGTGCGGATAGACGTTCACACCCCGAACGAGCAGCATGTCGTCGGCTCGCCCTTTAATTATGAAGCGAAAGCCCGGAAGCCCACTCTTCGCCGGTTCGGTGAAAACCTGGATGATGTCCTTGTCGCGCCAGCGAATGAGCGGCGCGCACTCCTTTTCCAGTCCCGTGTAGACGATCTCCCCTTCGACCCCGTCCTCAAAAGGCAGCACCTCGAGCGTCTTCGGATCGACGATCTCGACCAGGCAGTAGTCCTCGGCCACGAAATGCATACCCTCGTAATGCTCGGCCGAGCAGGCTGCCAGGAACACCGCACCGGTGGCGCCGATGGAGTCGTACATCGTGGCGCCACCTAAACCCTTCTCGATGCGCTCCCGAACCTGCGGGATGGCGGCACCGGGCTCGCCGGCCACCATGAGCTTCTCGAATCCGAGCTCCTTTGCCTCGACGCCTGCTTTCTCGGGAAGGTTCTCGATGAGGTACTCCGCGTAGGACGGCGTACAGACGAGCATCCGGGGGAAAACTTCGCGGGCGATTTGGGCAAAGCGCGGAAGTCCCGAGCGGGCGCCGATGGGCACGACCGTGGCCCCATAGTTTTGTAGCAAGTCCACCACCGGAGTGCCCGCAATCCACATACTCAGAACGAAAGCATGCATCACGACGTCGCCCGGCCGGACTCCCATGCGCCACATACATCGCGAGCCCGTCTCGTTGACCGCTTCCCGATAGCGAGGCCTGATGTTAGTGGGATGGGCTCTTCGATGTCAATCGAGGTTTGACGCCCACGTCGTGGGCGCTTTTCGTGGCCTGACGGCAACGCCTAATCCCCAGGCGAGTTGTGTTGGCAGCACCTATGGTTTACAAAGAAATCGCGATTGGAACCCTCTTGATATTCTATTCGTATATCTTTTGAGAGGACCCCCGATGCGAGATTTATTCAAAGACATTCGTTTTGGTGTTCGTCGGCTCGTCAAGAGGCCGTCTTGGACCGTTCCTATCATACTGGTGCTGGCCGTCGGCACCGGTGCCAACACGGCCATGTTCTCGGCTTTCGAGGCCTGGGTATTGCGCCCCCTCGACTTCCCCGAGCCCGACAGGCTGGTGGCCCTTCACGCTTCTCAGCCCAAGCTGGGCCGTACAGGTTGGCCGGTCTCGCCAAAGAACCTCGGGGATTGGATGTTGCAGCAGCGGTCCTTCGAGGGACTGAGCGCGTTTCGCCGTCACCGGTTCAACCTCAACGACGACTATGAACCGGTGCGGTTGTACGGGGCCCGGATCTCGGCGACCCTCTTTCCGCTTCTCGGGAAGCAGCCTGTGCTCGGCCGGTGGTTCACCGATGAGGACGACCGGCCGAACCAGCCGGCAAGCGTGGCGCTGATCTCCGATCATCTCTGGCGCACCCGCTTCGACGCCGACCCGGACATCATCGGTCGCAGCCTGCGACTGGACGGCCGCCCGCATGAAGTGGTGGGTGTCATGGAGCCCGGCTTCAAGTTCCCAGAATGGGCTGAGGTCTGGACTCCCCTCGGCCTCGATGTCAACGGAGGCGATCGGGGCAATCGCTACCTGAGTGTGGTTGGGCGACTGCGGTCGGGTGTCAGTTTGGAAACCGCCCGGCTCGAAATGGAGGAAATCACGGGCCGGCTCGAAGCACTTCATCCGGAAGACAACCGAAACCATAGCGCCCAAGTTCTCTCACTGCGTGAGGAGTACGTGCCGCCCGTCATCGATGTGGCTTTGCTGGCCTCTCTGGGCTCGGGCATTTTCGTCTTGCTCATCATCTGTGCGAACGTAGCCAGCTTGATGCTGGCGCAGGCTTCGGGCCGAAGCCGGGAAACCGCGGTACGGACCGCCCTGGGCGCCAGCCGGTGGCGATTGGTGAGGCAGAGTCTCCTCGAGGGGATTCTTCTTGCCCTGCCCGCCGGTGCCGTGGGACTGTGGATCGGCATCCTGGCTCTTCGATCCATGGAGGCTTACATTCCCGTAGAACCGCCCTATCTTTTCACGATGAGTCTCAGCCCAATCCTCGGCGCCTATACTCTCGCCGTCTCCTTACTCGCGGGGCTCGCCTGCGGCCTGGCACCCGTGGTCCACAACTCCGGTCTTCGGATTTTCGAGGCGCTCAAAAGTGGAGGTGAACGAACGGGCGGGTCTGGTGCGGGGAAACGGGTTCGAAGCGTTTTGGTCCTGGGAGAGCTCGCGCTTTCGACCGCCCTTCTCATTGGAGCACTCCTCATGGTGAAGAGCTTCCTCGAGGTGCAGAACGTGGAGAAAGGTTATCGGACCGAAGGCTTGTTGACCGCGGAGCTGTCTCTCTCTGGTGAAGGAGTTGAAGAAAGCAGACAACGTGTCACCCTTGTGGAAAGAATGGTGACAGAGCTCAGCCGAATCCCCGGTGTGAACGAGGTCGGCGTCGCCAATCAGCTTCCCACGAGCCAATCCAACCGCGTTTGGGGGCTCGAAGCTCAAGGCCGGGCTTATGAACCGGGAGAGTACGTTGATGCTCTTGTTCACGCGATCGCCGGAGACTACCTCGATGCCCTTCAGATCCCGGTCCTCAGGGGACGAACCTTTACATCCATGGAGAAACGCAACGGGGGCAAGGTCGCACTCGTCAGCCAGAGGCTGGGCGAGCAATTGTGGGGGGATACGGATCCCGTCAACCGCAAGTTTCGCCTCGCCAGTGCTGCGGATGCCGACTGGCTCACCGTGGTCGGCGTGGTGGGTGACGTGGACTACAGCCAGGACATGGTTACTTCTGGAGAGTTACCCGAAGTTCAGCTCTATCTTCCCTATGGGGACCTCGCTACGAGTTCGGTGGCTATTGCCGTCCACAGCGCGGCAAAGCCCGAGACACTCGTTCCCGCCATGCGCGAGGCCTTACGCTCCTCCGCACCCGGCGTGCCGGTTTCCGAAATTCTCACCATGGACGAGGCCATCTTCAGGGTCCGCTGGGTAAGTCGTTTCTTCGGTCGCCAGCTCACCATCTACGCCGCTCTGGCCACTGCCATTGCCGCCCTGGGTCTCTATGGACTCACCACAGACTCGGTCAGCCGGAGGACTCGGGAGCTGGCCATTCGCATCGCCCTCGGCGCCGAGCGCCGCGATCTCATCGGGATGATCCTGCGCGAGGCCACAAAGCTTGGCGGGCTGGGCACCGGCTTGGGGATTCTGCTGGCTCTAGGTGTAACCCGCTTCGGTTCTCAGATGCTGATCGGAGTCAGCGCTCGGGATCCGGTGGTGTTCACGGCGGTGGCTCTACTCTTGCTCGCCATCACTCTACTCGCTGCTTTGTTACCCGCCCGACGAGCGAGCGGTCTGGATCCCAACACCGCCTTGCGTACGGAATAGGTCTCAGATCGCCACCATTCGAGTGATGACCTGCGTGCTCCTGTTGTGGCACGCGGGAGGCGCGGATGCTGTGCTAGGATCGAAAAGAACATGCATCACCGAAACCATCGCATCGGATCGGCACAGAGGAGGAAGCCGAATATGACCAAGGTGATTGCTTGCCTTATTCCGACTTTTGGATTTCTCCTGACGTTCGCCTCCGTGTCTGGCCGGCCGCAAGAGGCGCCCTCACATTTTGTGTGCATGGGCAACGAGCCCTTCTGGAAGCTCGAGATCGTTTCAACGAAAGCGAAGCTCACCGTGTTGTCGGATGAAAAGATATCTCAAGAGGTAGACGGCACTTTCCGCAGCCGCTCCGATTCGAGCCCCTCTTCCTTCGAGTGGCAATCGAATGTGGCTGACGACGGCAGCCCGACCTTCATTGCAGTCATCGAGGAAGGGCAATGCCTGGACACGATGTCTGATGAAACGCCTCCTTATTCGTATCGCGGCAAGGTGTCCATAGACGGCGGCCGGACGCTTTCGGGCTGCTGTCGAACCGGTGACACTCCGGCACCACGACCGAACCGGGAAGGCATTTCTCTCGCCGACCTGCCCGTGGCCGATCTCGCCGCCCGTCCACCTGAAGACTGGTCGCGTTTTCTCCTCGACCTCCTTCCTTCACTCGAGGCCTGCTTGCTGGAAACACCGGGTTCATCCCCCCGTGTTACTAAAGCCTGGCGGGTAAGTCCAGAGGTCGTCGGTCTGCGGGCGCGAAACGCGGAAGGCGGCTGGTTCGAGTGCGTCACCTCGGGCGACGGGAAAACGGTTACCCGCTTCGAGACCCTGGCTCCGGACACGGCCCCTTATCATAAAGAGGGCAGGGTAGTGTTCTCGTTGGCAGCCCAGTACCCACCTAGCGGCGCCTGTTATCAGCATGAGCGGGTGCTCGATGAAAACGACAAACTGGTGGGATGGCTTTCCAGCGATACCTGTTAGTCGTCTCGCATTGTGCTATATTTCTCCCTCGCGCCAAAGCGGCTGAAACGAAGCTCGGAGGTCTGATATGCGTGTTGTTGGCTTCTCTCTTTTGGTCATCGGTTCGGCTCTAATCCCGAACCCCACCCAGGCTCAAACCATGAAGGACGGGGTTGCTCGTTTTCTGGAAGCCCGAACGGAGCGGCTTTCCGAGCTCGCCATGAAGATCTGGGACTTGGCGGAGCTCGGCTACATGGAAACCCGGAGTGCGGAGCTCCTGGCAAGCGAGCTGGAAGGTGCCGGGTTCGAGGTGGAGCGTGGCGTGGCGAGAATCCCCACGGCCTTCGTGGCGACCTTTGGCAAGGGAGACCCCGTCATCGGGATCTTGGGCGAGTACGATGCTTTGCCGGGCATCAACCAGGACCGGGTCCCCCATCGTCAGCCCATTGAAGGGAAGGGTGGCGGGCACGCCTGCGGTCACAACCTCTTCGGGACGGCGTCAGTGGCGGCTGCCATGGCCGCCGCCGAATGGCTGAGGGAAACCGGGTCCGAGGGTACCATCCGCTTCTATGGCACGCCTGCCGAGGAGGGTGGCTCCGGGAAGGTATACATGGTCCGGGCGGGCCTCTTCGATGACGTCGACGTCGTCCTGACCTGGCACGCCGCCGACCGGAACGGCGCCAATCCTGGGTCCAACTTGGCCGTGAAGTCGGCAAAGTTCCGCTTCCGCGGGGTGTCCGCACATGCCGCTGCCGCTCCCGAGCGGGGCCGATCGGCCCTGGACGGCATCGAAGCCATGAACTACATGGCCAACCTCCTGAGGGAGCATGTTCCCCAGGAGACCCGGATCCATTACGTGATCACGGCAGGGGGGGAGGCCCCCAACGTCGTTCCGGATTTCGGGGAGGTGTACTACTACGTCCGGCACCCGGATCCGGAGACGGTGAGGGAGATTTTCGATCGGGTGGTGGCCGCCGCCGAGGGTGCGGCGCAGGGCACCGGAACTACTATGGAATTCGAAGTCATCGGAGGTTCCCACTCCCGTCTCCCGGTGGAGTCCCTCCAGAAGTTGATTTACGAAAACTTAAAGGCCGTGGGTGGCGTGGTCTACGATGACGAAGAGCGGCGGTTCGCTGACATCATCAAGGAGACGTTGGCCTCGGATCCTCCCCTGGGTTCTGAGGCCGAGATCCAACCTTTCGAGTGGCAGCAGGGATATGCCTCTTCCGACAATGGCGACGTGAGCTGGATGGTGCCCATGGGGAGCCTCGTTGCGGCCGCGTGGGTACCGGGCACCCCTGCTCATTCATGGCAGGCAGTGGCCGCCGATGGGATGTCCATCGGTGTAAAGGGGATGATGGTGGCGGCGAAGACGATGGCCTTCTCAGCCCTGGATCTCTTCTCTGATTCCGGGAATCTCCTGGAGATCATCGAGGAGTTCCAGCGGCGGCGGGGAACCGATTTCCAGTACGCTCCCCTATTGGGGGATCGAGATCCACCGCTGGATTACCGGCTGAGAGTCGGTAGGTGAGGAGGGGGTGAGTTGGCGCGAGGTACCGTAGGTGTGTGCTCAATCGCCTCGAGTGCCCAGGGTGCAACCTTCTAACTCGACGGCGCCGAGGGGGGGGCCTGAGCTCCAGTCGCGAGACAAGCTTTCGGCGAGTCTCTCCGGCTTTCCAAGGAAGAAACCCTGTCCGTAATCGATGCCGAACTGCTGGAGCAGGTGAAGTGTTTCTTCATCGCCCACATACTCGGCAACGGTCTTCTTGCCGAGGGCTCGTGCCACTTCGACGATGGCCTTGACGAGATGGCAGTCGACAGGGTTACGGGTAAGATCGCGAATGAAGCTCCCATCGATCTTGAGATAGTCCACCGGCAGGTGCTTGAGTTGGTAGAGCGAAGAGAAACCGACTCCGAAGTCGTCCAGAGCGAGACGGCAACCCATCCCCCGGAGCTCGGCAACGAACGCCTGAGCTTGATTGGTATCCGCGACAGCAGCGGTTTCCGTCACTTCGAAGAGAAGACGGCTCGGTTGCACACCTGTTTCTGCCAGGGAGGTCCGGATGAGCGGTACTAGTTCGCTGTCCGTGATAGCTTTCGCCGATAAGTTCACCGAGAGGCAAAGGTTGTTGCCCGTTTTTCTCTGCCCGGCGAGCGTTTGGATTGCCTGTGTCACCACCCAGCGGTCAATGGACTGGATCAATCCGAAGCGCTCGGCAGTACCGAGAAAGGCGCCCGGCGGAACGAATTGTCCCTCCTCGTCGATCATTCGTATCAACAGCTCGAACATCTCGACTTGCATCGCATCGATATCCCAGATGGGTTGAGCGAAGAGCACAAAGCGGTTCTCCTCGAGCGCTGCGCGAATCTGGCTCTCTCCCTTCATTCTCGCGTCAAGCTCGGCCTCGAGAGACCCGTGCGGCTCGAAGAAAGTGATTTGATTGCGCCCGTTTCTCTTGGACTGGTACATCGCCAGATCTGCATACGAAAGCAAATCTTCGGCGTTCGTCGTGTGTTCGGGAAACAGAGCCACGCCCAGACTGGCCGTGAGTCCTACCGGTTTTCCCTGCAGAACAATGCTGTGCTGACGTATCGCCTCGAGCAAGCTGTTGGCCATGACCAGCGCCGCGTCGCGGTTCGCGTAGGAAATGAGGATGGCGAATTCGTCCCCGCCGAGCCGCGCGATCACGTCGGAGTGCCGCACTTTGCGGCGCAACAACCGAGCGAGGCTCACAAGGAACTCGTCGCCGGCCCGATGGCCCAAACTGTCGTTCAGGAACTTGAATTCATCGAGATCGACAAACAGCACCGCCCCCGCAATCTGGTGCCGCACCGCCTTCGAAAGCTCGCGTTCCAGCTCTCTGTGAAAGCGCTTGCGCCCCAACAGGTCGGTCAGAGGGTCGTGGTCTGCGAGATGGATGAGCTGTTTCTCGAAGCGCTTCCGCTCGCTGATGTCCCGTGCGATGGTGGACAAAAACTCCACCGCGCCGCCCGGCGACTTGTGCGCCAGAAGCACTTGCGAGACCGCTACTTCATGGCCGTCATGGCTTGCGATCGTAGACTCGCCGGTCCAGGCCCCCTCTCGCAGCGCATGAGGAACGGCCTCGGTCTCGATACGAGAACGACTGTCCAAACCGGCAAAGTCACGAAGCGTCAAAAGAGAAATGTCGTCGTCCTGCTCGAGGCCAAGCATCTTTCTTCCCGCCGGATTGATATAGCGGGGCCGACCATCGATTCCAGCCGTGGCCACGAAATCGGGTGTCGCGTCCAAAATGGAGGTCAGCCGCTCCTTGGCGGCCTCGGCCTGTCGACGCTCGGTGATGTCGCGCAGGATGACCACACCCTCACCGGCATCGCTGCGAACAACGCGTGCCTCGTAGTAGTCCTCCCCCTCGTCTCGGTCGAGTGCAAACTCGAACGTCGTTGTTCCACGAGATTCCGACTCGCTCAAAACCTTCATGACTCTGCGAGCAACCAGAGCGGGAAGTACTTCTGCCAAAGGCCTGCCTACGACGGAGCTCAGGGCGCCAGGAACCTGGGCTTCGGATGGTTTGATCTCCAGAATGGCACTATCGCGCCCGACTAGAAAGATAGTGTCTGGTATGCTGTTCAGAAGCGTGAGGCGCTTGTCTTCGCTCTTACTCAGGCTTATCTCGGATTTACGCAAGTCTGCGGCCAGCGCCACGAACTCCCGCGCCACCTGGCCCAGCTCGTCCGTACGGTCAGCTGAGAGATCCCCTTGAACCGATTCACCCCGCCGAAGGCCACGGATAGCTTCGCGAAGAGCGACGAGAGGGGCCACGAGCGTTCGGTCGACGGCGAACACGAGGAGGCCAAGTCCTGCAACAAGTACAGCGAAGAAGTAACTCGCGAGGCCCCAGAAAGCGTGAACCGATGTCTGCGTCCAGGACGGGCCCGAGAAAAACGTAAACGCGGCTGCGGGCTTGCCGGTCGGGTCTGCCAAGATGGCCCCTATGGCCCGGCGTCCCCGGGGCGCAGCGTCAGCCACGGAGGGAGCATTCCAAGGCGTCAGCTCGACTCGGAGCCCCGATTGTTCAGAGAATCGGTCCAGATAGGTACTCGTGATGACCCGGCCGAGCAACAAGGTTCCAGCTCCCGGAGGGGTGTACTTTCTGGCCATCGTCGTATGTATCGTTCCCCCGGCAAGCCACACCGGTGTTTCGCCGACGAACGCGAGAGAGGGGCGGGCCGGTCGTTCAAAAGCTAGTTTAATGATTGGCGAGGCTTCGTAGGTCTCACCGAAGCGAAAAAATCCCGTCGGGTCCGAGGAGTAGACGACGCGAGCCTGGACGTCTAGCACTACGACGAAATCGATCTCGAAGGACACACGCGACCAGGGTCCTAGGTTTTCCGCCTCGAACTCTTCGTTGGGAGCTTCGGCGACGTACGCGACCATGCCGTCCCAGAAGGTGTTTTCTGCGATTGACTGGATAATCTCGTGCTCGTGCCTGTTTAGGAGATCCTGTCCGCGCGCGACCTGACTCCGCCACAAGTCGTCCTCTTGCCGGGTGACCGATTGTCCCGCGAACCAGGCAAACGCGAAAGCGCCCAAGCCCACCAGTACGATACCTGGAATGGCCCAGGCGACGAGTCGGCCGCGCACCGAGAGCTTCATCCGAATTTCCTCCAGAAGTCGCTACTGTGCAACATGGATGCCAGACCCTGATCCATGACAGAAACATACGCCATAATAAGCGGTTTATTTTCAGTCATTTACGTGGCTACATGGAAATCGCCCAATGGACTTCTCGGTGAATAGGGGCGAATCCCTACGGTTGTGTAGGGATCGGCAAGGATTAGAATTGCTTTTTGGGGAACCGCGGCACGGCTGGTTACGCAGCCTTTATACGTTTAACCTTGATCTTCCGTTCCAAGCTTCTTGACCGCGCCAGATCGAAGGCCGATTGCGCATCCGGCTCGCGATTACCAGAACTGAGTATTTCTGGTAGGTTCTATTCAAATAGGTTGGTCGTGACATGGCGAGTACGAGCGTGCACTTTCCTCCGGAGCTGATCGAGCGCTTGGATCGGATCGCCCGGGAAACGGGGTCGAGCCGAAACCGCTTGATCGTAAAGGCTTGTGAAGCCTACGTCGAGCAAGCTCGCGGGGAATGGCCCGAGGATTTCTTTTCTGACAAGCGCATTGGTCGAGCCGCCCTACAGGAGCTCAATCGCACTCTTCTCGACTGGTTGCTGCAGCTCAAATCGGCTCGCAGAAGCCGAACCCGGGAGCCTTTCTAGTGATCGTACTGGACACGAGCGCGGTGTCTACGATCATGCATCGCGTCCCGGCGTCATTGGAGAAACTGCGAGGCTACCAGCCTGCAGACATCGTGCTGGCGGCGCCGGTGGCCGCAGAAATCTCATTCGGCCTCCACCGGCTACCCGCTCGATCCAGGCGACGCCGCCTCCTTGAAGACGAGTATCGTCAGCTTCGGGAGGTTGTGCGGTGGGCCAACTGGGAAGAGTCGGCAGCCTTTGAATTTGGGCGGCAAAAGGCATGGCTCGCCTCCCGAGGTGAGATCATCGATGACCTGGACATTGCCATCGGATCGATCGCCATTCGGCTGGCAGCCCGGCTCGCAACCCACAATGCTAAATACTTCCGCCGCCTTCAAGGACTTGCCGTCGAGGACTGGGGTCCGCCGCTTTCCTGACGCGAAGGAGCTTCAGCGAGTCTGGGCCGAGAAGTGCATCGGTTGCGGCAGTTGCCTCCTGAATGAATTTGCCGGGATTTGTCCATCACCTTTCCCCTGGTACCTGAGCTTCCTTCCGGATGGGCTGAGGAGGTATTCCGGTCGCATGGGATGTCCATAGCCGGGATTTCTAATCGCCCAGCCCCTGCGGATGACGACGCCGAGGGTGGAACGTAACTCCGTAAGCCCAGCAGATGAAGAATTCGCTCCTTGATGCCTCGAATCGCTGAAAAACTGGTGATCGGGATGCTTTATGCTCCGGCACCGGTGTGTTCCGCATCGGGCTCGGTGTGGGAATCCAACAAATCGAGAAACTTTTTGAGATTGGTGACGACGTGGTCAAAGTTCTCCTCACCGGCGATATTATCCAGACGTTCTGTTGCGCGGCGACGATCGATTTTCTGATCGATTGTCTTCAGGATGGTTTCCAGGACGATGGCTGGGCCGATCGCGTATTCTTTTCCATCGGGAGATCGAAAGGTGAAAAGCTTGGAGCGAAAGACGGTCATCCCGCCAAATCCGGCAATAATTGCCGTCAGGAAGAGGTCATCCTTGATTGCTGGAAAAATCTGATCGGGGTATCTTCGAAGCAACGCGAACGCCGCTACAGATATCGCACCCTTCAAAAGGAGGTAGGCAAGGCCAGAGTTATAATAGTAGTCGCTGCACGCAAGGGTTCATCCCTATATCGCGAGAGGATCTCTGAGAGTCCCACGAGGGCCCCAAAAATCAAGCTTGCTAACGCCCAGGCGAACGTGCGTCCATCTGGATCGGAGCCCACGGTACTGCCAATGACTACGCCAAGCCCTATGATTCCGGAAACGAACGCAAAAATAAAAACGGTCAGCCCTAGCTTGTTGCCAACTGCCACTCGGTTTTTTTTGTGCCGATTATCCAAGGAGTTTGTCACCTTCTGGTGTCAGCTGTAGCATATCATTCCCCAATGAGTCTTCCTCGATTCGGTCCAGGTAACCCTTCGAAAGCAAGTAAGAACAAACCGGCATGGCTACATCTACACGAATGTTTAGTTTCTTCGCCAAATCAAAAACACGTCCACTGCCGCTCGGTTCTGACTTGAGGATATCAAGCGCTCGTCGGCCGTAGACAAGAAGCGCTTCGTCCATCCCCGGCAGAGCATTTTGAGATTCTTTCGTTTGGTCGGTCGGTTGCGTTGTCTTCTTTTTTAAATAATCAATACCGAACTGCTCTCTAAAATCGGACATTCCGATTCACCTCCCTTCAAGCCAACCCGTGGGATTCCGCACCCAGTCTTTCAGATTGCCGATAGCGATCGCTCAGGCCTGTGCCAGAGAGGTTACCCAAAAACGTGCCGCTTTAACAGCGCCGGGAGATCGACTGAACGGCGGTAGGCAGCAAAATACCGGGTCGATTTCGAGTCCCAAAAAGGTGCCGTTTCAAGTGGAGGGCATTTCCTCCTCGAACAGCATCGGATCGATGGGCAGGTCGAGATCGATGGTGTGGTAGGTGTAGCTCACCTCCACCGTCCGTTCCCCGGAAGTGATCTCCCGGATTTGGCTGGCTCGAACCGTGGCACCGAACTCCTTGAACTCGGAGTAGATCAAAGTCACGTCGCCGTAAGTCTCCTGAACGAGGTAAAACGTCTCCTTGTCGATCTGTAGCTTGGCGGTCTCGTCCCCGAAAACGGCTGCAACGACGTAAGTGGGTTTTCCTTCAACAGAGTCTTCACCCGCCAGGGTCAGGGAGTCTGCCTGGTTGGCGTGAAAAGCGATGCCGTCACATCGATCCAGTCTGGCTCTGTTTTGTTGGGCAAACTCGTCACGATACACCGGGATGAGATTCCGAAGCATCCAGCCTTTGTCGCCATTCAAGATATCACTGAAGAAGAAGCGGCCGCGCTCGAACTTGGTCAAGTCGCGCTCCACCCTGAGCTTGTCCGGCTTTTGAGCATAGAGAATGTACTCACCGCGATACCAGAGCCGGCCGTCTTTTTGGTTGACCTCTCCCTTGATGACCATCATGTTCCAGTCGGTCAGAGCAACGCCGCCGTGCGCTTCCACCGACCTCGAAACAATCTGCTCGGCGCTCAGGGGTTTTTGGGAGCATCCGCTGCCGAATGAAATCGTCAATCCGGTGATGAGAACGAGTGGAGTCAGTTGCTTCATCATGATTTCCTCTCAAGCAAAGCTCAGCTGAGTATGCGCTTCCCGGAGCCGGGCGCGTACGGGAATGTTGTGGATACAAGCGCTCTCGCAGGGAGCCGCACAGCCTGTACAGGCCGATACGGTCCTCGAACGGGGCAGGCGCTCGTACCTTGCCATGGCGTATTTTTCTTCCTTGTAGTTCTCGAAGTACATCTTGTACCGGAGAATGTCCCAGATGGGAACGTTTTGCGGGCAGGAGCCGTAGCAGGCGTTACAACCGGGACGGCAGTATAGGTTATCGATCGCCTTCCTCATTTGGTCGAGCAGGGCCATCTCCTTTTCATCCACCCCTTGATAGCCGGAAACGGCGAGGTACTCGTTGACTTTGTCGTAGTTGCTCATGCTGATGATCATGGTGTCGAAGAGATCCGAGCCGAGAATGTACTTGATGACCGCCTGGCGGGCGTTGGTTTGCTGGTCCATCAACGCTCGAATATTGGCGTCGGATTTGAATACCGTCATGGTCTTCATGGCCACGGTGGCGATGCCCTTGGCTTTGGCCTTTTTGAGTAACGGCTCGATACCATGGGTCACGAAGTTCGCTCCCACCAGGATGACCTCGAAGCGGTCGTTATCGATCCCCCACGCCATGTCTCTCAGCAAGTTCACGCTGTGGCCGCAAGCGCCGGTGAACCGGATCTTTCCCAGCTTCTTCGCTTCATCGAAAGCTTCGTAAATAGCCGGGTTTTGAATGCGGTCGAGCTGGCCGAGCTCCGGATCGCCGATGGCGTGGATCATCATGCAGTCGACGTAGCTCGTTTGGAGTCTCTCCAGTGACAGGTCCAGGGCTTTCATGAGCTCCGCCTTGGTCACGGTAGGCGTGACCAGCTCGGGCTCCCACTTGGAAGTGACGAAGATCTTGTCTCGCCATTTAGGGAGGACTTTTCCAATGGAGACTTCGTGTCCGGAATATTGATAGGCGGTGTCGATGTGGTTGACGCCGCACTCGAATAGATACTGTACCAGGCCCGGGTCGCGCTGGCCGGCTCCGGATGAGATGTCTCCTACCATGAAGCCGGTTTTCCCGAACGGTTTGAAGCGC
>SDBT01013003.1_pt1 | contig 13348 bp, 12 predicted proteins | sample 2277101 | NCBI WGS metagenome assembly SDBT01 (sample SAMN10404973, study PRJNA504765) | marine sediment metagenome | isolation source: marine sediment core GS10_PC15, 103 cmbsf | place: Arctic Ocean: Southern Knipovich Ridge | collected 2010 | reverse complement strand
GGGCGAAGAAAATGAATTATATAAGTCGCAACTTTAGCATGCTTTTAAGGATTATCTTTTTAAAATCATAAAATTTTGCCTTGCGACTTGTGAGCCATGGTGCCATCAATAAAAAAGACATTGTGGAGAAATTATCTCTTCTGATAAAGTCATTGTATTTATCAACTAACTTAATGCGTTCCAACATGAGACCAGAATGACTCCCTTTAGTCCACTGTAATGATTTATCTTCACCTCGTATAATTAAATTTCCCTGCATGGTCTTTGCTGTATTTGATTCTTCAGGACCCGTTGGCGAAAATAAATATATCAGCTCATATGGAAGAGTAATGATGGATATGTCATTTACATGTCTGACTATTTTAGGTTTATAATTTTTACTAATTTTCCTGAGAAAACAAAATGGATTTGTAATGGTCTTAATGCCCGTCTTTGCTTCTGGCTTAAATTTTAGAATTTGTAGTGAATTTGGAAATAAAGAATATCCTCCCATCTGATTATCTAAAGACAAATTTAAGATATCTCTTGAGAGGAGGGCCAGCTCATCGATAATTTCTAATAAGATAGTCATTCCCTTGTATAGCGTCCTCAGTGTTTCTTTGACTTGCTCTTCTTTATGAAGGGAAAACCATGATTTTCGTAATTCGGAGATTTGATTAATAAATCCATCTGACTCTGTAATAACTGTTCTCTCATCTACGTTCTGTAGTAGATTGATATTGTGTTTAATCGAATTCAATTTTAGAAGCATTTTTCTAATACTTATGCTGCTTTTACAGGTTGCTTGATATACAATATCGCACAATCTGCTTAAAGCTGCTTCTGCACAAATAAGCCACGCAAGTTGATTGCGTTCAGTGCTTGACACTGGTCGAGAAAATGTGCAGCTCTCACCTGTAAGATTACGTAGATTGCTGGGATAAAAAAAATAGTGGATATAGGGGAAGAGAGTCTCTGGAATAACAAATGGGCGATGTGCAAAAATGTAGTCATCCGCCTTAGTCAGAAACTCATAATCCCCGCGTTCGAAAACTCCGTTCTCTTTGAGAACCAAGATGAGATCCAGGTCAGAAATCCCAGGGTTACTTACGCTACCGATCTTGTAGACAGCAGCAACGGCGGGGTTACATTGAAAATAATTTACAAATTCCTGTTCGTTCCTATCGTACTCGTTTATGGATACCTGATGTGGAAAATCGACAAATTCAAGATTGTCTATCTTCAAGTCTGTCTTCATTCAATCCACCTAACTTAACAAGATATTCCGTAAAAGCATACATTTCACCCAGTAAACAAGCATTAGGAATTTCACTACTGAGAGGGCAGCATTTGTAGAAATGCACAGAGAAGAAGTGGAGTAACAACGGATTCCACATCCCCACAATTTTCATAAGCCTGCGTCTAAAAGTGGAAGTAGTCTGATCCCAATCCCGCCGTATTTCGCCCACTTGCTCCATACACCGCCACAAGTTAGGTGGAACTCTTTCTTTCAGAATTTCAAAGGAATCCTTTTTTGATACGTATTCTCCTCTTAGCTGTAAGAAGAGCACAGGTAAAATCATAAAGTGGCTCAAGAACCCTTTAAGATAGTATGGTGTATTAAGTCTGCTTATATCTTTTGTAATGTAACGGCGAACAGTTTTTATTGAGTCTATAAATCGAATTTCGCTCTCTTGTTCTGAGTCCCTGATGTAGAACGTCAAATTTTCCCCCTTGCCTAATATGCATGTTGATAACTTAATAGCTGTAAGCGGTAAAAATGACTGATTGTAATACTTTAAATCAGATTCTGTAAGAAAGAAATGGCCGTGATGCTGGAGAGGATCGAACTCATACAAATATTTCGTACTTTTGATAAAAAGTCTCTCCAATTCCTTTATTCTATTCGGATCTTCCAGAACTTCCTGCTTAATTATAAAAAGCGTGTCCAAATCGCTATATTCTGTATAATCCATCGTGGAAAGGCTTCCGTGTATATAGGCACCTATCAAGTATGGTTCTAACTTTTCCTTAATATACTCACATAACCTATTGATTGGATTAAACCTTACCCCATGATAAATGCTTCGATCGTAAGTTTGAGGTATATCAAGTTTTACCCTTCTTAAATCTGATGCTTCACTATTTATCCTTGAATTGAACCATTTTATTGAACTGGCAAGAAATTCATATGAAGATTTAGTCAGCTTAACATCACAGTTGACGCATAATAGCTTTTCCAGATTCAATATTTCTTTTTGGATCTTACTATGTACGGCAGGAAAGGACGGATAAGAGATCTTGCCTCTGTTTGACAAATAAGTGCCACTAAGGATTAATGTCAAAAGTCGCCCAATCGCATTTTGTATGTGCTGGAGTTGATACATTATTTACTTTTTAGAGAGCTTATGATTATTTTTTATAGCGTCTTTTTCAATTTCACAGTGCTAACCTGAAAAAGAAGCGACCCATCGACTAAATGATTTGCTATCTAATAGAATTCTTATATTTTCACTATAAATTTTTTTCTTATCACCGTCATTAATAAAACCCAAGTAGCGTGATAAGTTAGAGACTAAAAGTATCAACCTCATTCGACATAAAAGACTTTTTGAATGCCAAGCCCCTTCGTATTCCTGTTTGATATATTCCTTCAATAGATCTATTTGAAACGTCCAATCTTCAAATTTTCTTATAGGTATAGATATATAGTACAAAACATCAAATAATGGATCCCCGCCATAATATGGCATCTCAAAGTCTATCATTGACATTTTTTTTTCATTATTCATAAACGTATAATTGTACATCTGTAAATCATAATGCGTTAAGGTGTTCTTAAAAAAGAACCTGGATAGAGAATAGCTAAGAGTTAGTTTTAAGATGACTCCCAATGCTCTAAAACTGATTAACTTACGGCACTTAGGCAGCAGTATGAATACTCTAAAAACAGGATATATAAAACCCATGAGGCGCTGCTTGAGTGAAAAATGGTTCCTTGGCATGTCAACATTTTGAAATTCTCTTAGCCCGGATACCCATAATTGAATTTCATTGTAAGACCATTTTTTCTCCAGGATTGTCTCGCGTGTCCAATGTTCTCTTTCAATGTAGTCAATAAGTATATGATTAGTACCATACTCTATTAACTGCGGAAATCTGACATATCTAAATGGAAGATTCTTTATTCTAGTGAGGAACTTTTGCTCTGTCCTTAATTTCGTTTTGTTATGTTTATTGAACTTTAAAACAAATCTTTTGCCATTCTTATCCACAAGATAATATATAATTTTTGAGCCTGTACTGTGGAGAATTTTTTCAATTCTTAACGAAAACTTATCAGTTATTTCCTTTACATTAACCATTTAAACTTTTCTTTAAAACTAGAACAAATTTCCCTCCCAAAAATTTTGCTATAGGAAAATGCCCTAAAAATTGGGAATACCATTTATAGAATTCATAACGTGATGTAAGCATGGGATAATCGACACCAATGACATCCTCCAGCTCAAAAGACTCGAAAATTCGATTTATACACCAAGGATTTACATAGCTCTTCACATCCAACTTCTTCCAGTATTTATGGTACATTATGTGGATCAGGTTTTTGGGATTGAAAACAGCAAAAGAGTTTGATACTTCACAGATAAATAAACCTCCGGGCCTCAGAATCCGTCGTATATCACGAGTATAGTTATTGTATTCTCTTTGTGGAATCAAATAGAAGAAACTGCCCACTATTGCAACGTCAAACGAATTTTCTTGAAAAGGCAGCTCTTTCATATCCGCTAATGTCCAGGATAACTTCCCCTGGTATTTTGCGTCAAGACTTTTTTTGCTGACCTTCAACATTTCGGGTGTTATATCTGCTGAGTAAACATGTGAGAATTTCTTTTTAACCAGTTCATGAGCTATCCTACCTGTACCGGTAGCCAGATCAATTACTTTCGTATCTTCGCGGTTTAATCCTTTCGCCTCAAGAATGTCTGATATGGTGTCATTTTTTATCTGTCTGGAATGAAGTCCTCTTATAGTCCCAAATCTTAATCCATCATAAGCCTCGGCTTGAGTTCCATAGACTCTTTTGTACTTCTCATCATAATCTCTCATATTCATTTTCTCTGTGCAACCGCACTCCTGCCGAGGTGTATGGCGTAGCAGTTGGCACTCCGGTCGCCCTCCGTTCCAACTGCTTTAACACATGGTGATGAGTCCACCTTAAAAACCCCAGGTTTTTGTCTTGACAATGGGTAGGGGTATAAGTTGTTGCGAATCAAATCCTTGACCTTCATAATAATAGCCTAAATCCCTAATATCTCTTTTTAACAATATAGACAATTTTTTATTAGATTCACAAAAATATCCTTTAATGAATTGAACTTCGGCTTTTCTCAACAATTTCCTTTGATTACTAATCTTTTTAAGGACTGTTTTTCCTGTCTTTTTCTTTAAAAGATAGGCTAACCTCCACCTTACATATTCCTTTGCTTTTTGTTTTCCAATGAATCTGTGATAATATTGTTCGTTATAATCATTCGCTAAAAATTTGTTAAATATCCTTAGTAAATGGACAAACACATTACTCTGACTTTTATTAGTAATTGCCTGTTTAAATTGGATATCCGGACTAACTTCAAGGAATTTCATAATGTTACTTAATGCTCTTTCTGGATTTTTTTTCAAATCTTCTTGGAAATATGCATAAACTGAATTATTGCCAAATAGATTTCTATATAGCGATATAACTCTATCATATTGAAGTTTAGGCAGAAGGCAGTAATTACAGGCGAATGATTCATATAAGAACTTCTTAAAGCCTAGTTTTCCCCCGAGGTGTATGTACTGTTTATAATTCGATTCAATATAATCAATTTGATTTCTTATACCAATAATTATTTTTGCGAAAGGAAAGACTGTATTTAACCTCTTTGCTCTATTTGTCACGTCTATCCCAAACCACTCTGGGCCAGAGTGAAGGCTCTCATGACTTATCAAGAAAATCTTTTTATTTTGAACTAAGAAGTCTTTGTTTTCACAATTATCAAGAATTCTTTTCAAAATATCTTCAAAGTCCTTTTTGAATAAAACTGGATCAAAATTCAGATCATGGGAGAACTTATATCTAACAAAAAAATTTCTAATCTCTTCATTTAACCATGGTCTACCTAAATAGAATATTTCGGGGTGATTATTGAATACGCACTCTTGTAAATAGGTAGTTGCTGTTTTATGATACCCAATATGCAATACAAGAGGTAGGTTAAGCATGAAAACCTTCCTATTTATCAACGATTATTCCCAACACACGACTACTTTTTGTAGATTTTTAAAAGTTTAGCGCACTTTAATCTCTTTATGCTATACAATGGAGTGAAAATCAACTTTCGGACTTTGTACATTATTTTTAGGCCCGTAACTCCCATTAAAGTAGCAACGAAATGCATATAAGCCTTCCCACGAAAAGGGTAATATAAAATTGATTTTAAAAATCTCTTCTTTGCTAAGGTAGGATTCATTTCTTTTAAATAACCCATCCCAGCCAAAAAATAATAATCAGCTTTCATTCTCTTTTTAAGCCTTTGGCTCAAATCCTTATCAGTTTCGTTAAATAATTTGTCCAGAAATTTAAACCAGTAGTATTCTAATTTCTCGGTAGAACTTCCGCGAAGCTTTGGGGTTATAGCATGTTGCCTTATCAAGGTTAAGGGTTCTTTTATCCCATATATTTGATATTTCTTGACTATTCTTACTACCATTTCTCTATCGTGGGAAGTCCTAAACTCTGGATCAAAACCTCCTATTTCCTCAAAACATGCTTTCCTTATGATCCAGGTCGGCAATGAAACCCATACTCTTCTTAGAAGAATTTCATGATAAATATTCCCAGAAATAATATTTTTCGGATTTATTCCAATCTTTTTTAACCTACCGCCGTCATAAACACGAATGATGTTTGAATAAACCATGGCTATATCTTCATTTTTCTCCAAAATTTCTAATTGCTTTTCTAACTTTTCAGGTAGCCATAAGTCATCCGAGTCGAGGAAGGCAATATATTTTCCTCTCGCATGTTTAATACCTGTATTTCGTGCAGCAGCCCCCCCCTGATTTTCTTGATATATATATATAATCTTATCTTTATATGGAGCAAGAACCTGTTCTGTACCATCAGTAGAACCATCATCCACAACAATTATCTCAAAGTTTTGGTATGTTTGATCCAGTACACTCTGGATTGCTTCACGTACAAGATCCGCTCGATTGAAAGTGGGGATTATGACCGAGACTAAGCCCGGCTCATACTCTTCACTCATTCGCTGACTGTGCTGAGCCTTCTCTGCGCGTTCGCACATATTCTTTTCTCCTGTCTTCCTTCGCAGCTATGTATGCAGCAACTGCTGGTAGATTTCAACCAACCGGTCGTTTAATTTGTTAATATCGTAATTAGCTTCAACATAGGCACGGCCGGCCCGGCCCATCGCAGGCCATATTTCAGAGTGTTCAATTAAATAAATGAGTTTTTCAGCCAAGGCATTAACATTACGTTCGGGAACAAGAAAACCAGATGTGCCATTTTGAATAATCTCAGGTATATCACAGTGATTGAATGCTACTACCGGCATACCGGTTGCTAACGCTTCTGTTAGTATAACAGGGAAACCTCCTTCGGCATTACCGTCAGATGCATGAATGCTTGGTGCAAGAAGAATATGATGGTCATAAGCAATCTTCAGTAATTCGCTATGGGGAACATAGCCTGTCATTGTTACTGCATTACCAACTTTGTATTCGCTAATAGCGTTCAGAATCTTTCTTTTTTCATCTGTCAATGTCCCTTCGCTATCTGAGTCGCCGACAATGGTTAGACGAACATCGGTTTTAGTTTTTGATATAACTTTTTTAAAGGCTTCAATCGCATAAGGTATGCCTTTCTTTTCTATAAAGCGCCCACAAACCATTATGCGAATCTGATCGTCAGGTTGTCTAACACGAAACTCATACTTCTCAAGTTTTACTCCAATGTGGTGAACGATAACCTTTTCTGAAGGGCATCCTAACTCAATTAGCTTTTTCCGCATAGCTGGCCCTTCTGCAAGAAACAACCGGCCTTCTCTAAACAGTCTCTGATATCTGTCGCGCCAGGATGCATCCTGCCGAGGTAATTTGTATGCATCGTATCCGTAAAAGCTTGTTATCAATGGGATATTAAGGTATCTGGTATAAGGTAAAATGTAATATCCACCCGGCCCAAAGTGCGCATGTGTTAAGTTGGGAGCATCTTTCCAAAGCCATAATAGAATTTGTGGATACCGGTGGAAAAGCTTGTTCCATGCTCGATTAAAAAATAGAGAGAAATAACTTAAGTCCTCTCGTAAGCACCTCAAATTATCAAAAGGAAAGCTATGCTCATTCTTTCGGCCAATAGCATAAAATTTAGTTAAAATACCATCCAAACCTGTAACCTGGTTATAGATCCAGTTCTCCGTCAGCGCCACAAACGTGGTGTTGAAGTGAACAACTTTTATGGGTTTTTGAAGCATTTTAGACTTTGATTACACTTCTATTGTTTTGGAATAGGTGATTTCTTACCACTATTCCAACCAGGCAGACATCGCTTGGCAATAATAGACACGCCAATCATTTCATAAGTATCTTCACGTAAGTTAAGAAGCTCCGACCTTTGGCTAGGGAGCTTCACTTCGTCCTGGTAACGACATAGAGCCAAGTTCTGCTACACGATTAAGTCTTAATAAGGTATCTAACATCATTGTTTACATGACACAAAAATGCAGAGACCTTGTTCGCCTGCATAAATTCGTCAACTGCTTTCTTGCACCCTTCATAAGCACCATAATCATCTATGATGACAAAACCGCCTTTTACAACCTTATTGTACAGATAATCTAAGCATATTTTGGTAGAAGCATACCAGTCCGCATCAATTCTCAACATGGCAATTTGGTCGATGCTTTCGGCAACTTTTGGCAACGTTTCTTGGAACCAACCCTTATGATAATGCAGGTAGTCTTTTTTATAACCTATAATATTTTCTAAGAGTGCCTTGTTTTCCTGCAAGGTTCCTGGTCCCCCCCGATGATCATATATTCCTTTTAACGGTCTTAGCTTTCCTGCTTTACCCGGCTCCTTTGCCCATTCGTATACCTCTTTAATGGCTCTTTTCCCATCGACGGTTTCGTCGGGTTCACAAATCTCCTGGAATGAATCAAAAAGATGGATATGCCTTCTCTGGAAGCCAAATTTTAGATTAGCCAGAGCCATCAAACCAATTGCTCCACCTTTCCAAACCCCGCATTCGATATAGCAGCCCTTCAGATTTTGTCTCTCACAATATACAACCTGTTGATAAAGAATTAACAATGCTTTGTGTGCAACCATGGTATAGGGACGTATGACACGGATCAAATCTTCAGCTTCTTCTTCGAGATCGTATTTTTCGGATCGGCCTTTTTTCCCTTTTTTCTTTATTTCATAGCCAAATCGGGCAAGAATGCTATTTATAAAGCGTTTTGTTAAACTTGCCACAGTTCTGTCAATCCTCCAGTATCAACTGAATCTTTCTCGCCACTACCAGATAAGCCCATGTAAATTTCTCCGAATGATCAATTTTATTCAATAGATAGCACGTTCCTTGAATAAGCATACCTATTACAGGAATTGTCCACCATAAAGGATTCAATTTACCTCCTCTGCGGAAACGCCATAGATAATAGAGGTTTAATTTCCACAATTTCAAATCCGTTCTTCTCAAATAAATACCTCAGGCCGTGTTTCGTATATCTGTAGAAATCTCTCGGTTCCTCATGGAGATGCCAGAATAAGTTAGTGGTGTAAATAGCTATCCCTTCCGGTTTTAATACACGGTTACATTCCGCAATCGCTTTATCCGGTTCTTCTAAATGCTCCAGGACAGCGGTACAGATAGCAGAATCAAATTCGCCGTCTTCAGCAGGAATCTCGTAAGCTGTCCCAACGCGATCAATATTAGATTTATCGTGTAATGTACCTTGATGATCAACGCCGATATGCTCGGTAACATAGGGCTTTACCATTTCTGCATAAGGCTTTTCACCGCAGCCAATGTCAAGGAGCTTGCCTTTGGCAAATGTTTTAACTTTCTTGCCGAGATACGCATCATGTATCTTGTATACCAACCAATTCTTGGATAGCATCTTCATTTTTGACAGAAAAGAAAGATCTAAATGCTATAACCGCGTCCTTAAAAGTTGAATTAATTTGCCTGCTTGTCTTAAGAAACGTTTTATCAAAGCTAAAGGAACTTTATCGGGATGGACTTTTTGTATTTTCTTCCATGGGATTGCTCCCCATCGCATATATACATCAGTCAGTAAGTGTCTATCGGTATTTATTATTACACCTTGAAGATTCCATGATTTTGCTCGATCTATGGCCTGCTTAACTAATATACTGTGTAATCCTTTTTTCTTGAATGCTGGTTCTGTAAAAAAGTAATGTAGTTGGCCCCAGCTTGTATCGTCGTTAAATTCATTTTGGCTACAAAGGTATATACCGCTTACAAGTCTTTGTTGATATAGAACATAGATAGGTGAGTCACTTCTCCAACCTTTCAAGTTACCTGAATACGGCGCAAGCCATTGGCGGAAATAGAGTTTGAGTAATCGTTTTTCGTCCTTTTTAATTCTTTCTCTTACTTCAGATCCAACGATTTGATAGTCGATTTCTAAATTACGACTTTTACCTTTGTATCGGTTTAGAGGTAACTTGAGTACTACGTATTTGTCGAGTATATCACCAAATTTTGTCAACACTTTCCTCGATTTATTTCATATTATGTTCAATAATATTCACTACTGCTTTAATCACGTCTTCCACATCTTCATCCGTTAACTTTGCCGAAATAGGCAGACTGACAGTTTGATGTCCTATTCGCATAGCATTGGGATAATCAACCGGCCGCCAGCCGAAAGTCTCCTGATAATACGGATGCTCTGGAATACTTAAGTAATGGACGCCGACACCAATGTTGTGCTTGGTCATAGCGTTTAAAAAAGCATCTCGAGTGATTCCACACTTTTCTTCATCTATAAGGATGGTATATAAATGATAAGCGTGGCGCGTTTGAGGTTCAGGGTCTTTCGGAAGAGCTATGGGCAAGCCCGCAAAGGCTTCATTGTATCTTTGCCATATCTGCTGCCGGTGTTTCCAGTATGACTCAACCCGTTTCAATTGATGAATCCCGATGGCCGCCTGCAGGTCCATCATGTTATACTTGAAGCCGCATTCGGTCACGAAGTAATGCTTATAACCTTCATCGCTGAAGCGTTTCCAGGCGTCCCTGCTCATCCCGTGTAGGGCTAATGTCTTAATTCTGGCAGCATCTTCGGCGCTGCGGGTTAAGACCATTCCCCCCTCACCGGTAACGATGTTTTTGGTAACGTAGAAACTAAAGCATCCGAAATCACCAAAAGTCCCTGCTTTTTTTCCATAATACTCGGTTTCAATAGCATGAGCGCAATCTTCTATCACTTTTAGATTATGTTTCTCTGCTATGTCTGTGATTGCATCCATATTGCAAGCCCGGCCGGCAAAATGAACCGGCAGTATTCCTCTGGTTTTCGATGTAATCTTCGCCTCCACCTGTTCAGGATCTATGTTCATAGTCGCCGGGTCAATATCCGCTAGTACCGGCGTTAGGCCCGCGTGAATAATGGCGTTCACCGTAGCACAGAAGGTCATTGAAGTGGTAATGACCTCATCTCCCGGTTTCAGCCCCGCCGCCAGCATACTCAAATGCAGTGCTGCCGTACAGGAATTAACCGCTACGGCATATTGCGCCCCCTTGTAATTTCTGAAATCCTCTTCAAACCGGGCTACCTTCGGCCCAGTCCCCAGCCACCCGGAGCGCATGCTTGCAACGACTTCTTTGATCTCCGCTTCCTCTATCGCCGGAGAACCAAATACGAGAAACCTATTTTTCGGACGAACCGGAGTATCTTTCACAGCAGTTACCTTTGATTTATAATTGGTATCAACTCCAAATGGTTCAAATACCTAAACTTGGCAGGGAATCATCACTCAGCAGATTTTTGGGGCTTAAGCATTTTAACAATTCTCAAAGTATCGAGCGCTTCATTTCGAGCTTTAGGCCAGAGCATTAAGCACAAAATAGCTACGAGCAGTGCGATAATGCTGCAATACAAAACAGTCCAAACTGAACTCCGGAACGCAAAATAGTATTTGGCCAATTCAAGCGAAGCGTACATACTTAGGCTGATTGTTAGAGGACACCGCACAGCCTTGAAAAAACCAATGATATTAATAGGGGAAGACCGAAAGGCAAATAACAAACAAGGAACCATAAGAATGCAAATTCCACATACAGTATAGGATGTTGCAACCCCCAGAGGCCCCCAGGGTAAGCCGACAATAAAAGACAGTACAACAACGGGAACGGCAATAAACCCCCAATGCATCATCCTTTTAGTTTGTCCTAAGGAGGTAAAAACCCACCCAGTTGTGCTTACAACCGGCTGAAAAACTGCTGCATAAGCCAATATCTTGAAAATAATAGCTGCATCTGTCCATTGTTCGCCAAGGACGATTCTTATAATTTCGGAGGATAACGCTGCCAGCATTGCTACAAGAGGCATAGTTATAAATGCTATCGTACTTATTGCCCGGTAATAGTAACGTCGGTACTGCTCAGGATCGTTCTGCAAGCGACTCAGAGCAGGAATTGCAACCGCCGTAATTGGTCCCGTTATCTGTCGGATTGGAAGCAGTAACAAGCCATATGCTTTCGAGTACAAACCCAATGACCCAGAACCCCAGAATTTACCGATGAGCAAGTTGTCTGCGTTTCTCGCAAAGTAGTTCATGAAACTAAAACCAGTTAAATATCCGCCAAAAGCTAACATAGAACGTACGCCTGAACGGCGAACAGGCCGACCGGGACGCCATCCACAAGCCACCCAAACTGCAATCGCGCCGGCAATTGCTGTTGCTAATTGCATCAGTACAAGTGACCAATAGCCCGCTCCGCACCAGGCAGCGATGACGGCTGTGAGAATACCGGCCAGCATGGAAATAATCTGGATCAAGGCCAAGCTGCCAAAACGCATATTTCTTCTCAATAAAGCCTGATGCTGGACAGTCAAGCCGCCGAAAATAAACGCGCCTGCCAAAGCTAATGTAATCCACGTCAACCGTGGTTCACCATAGAACCAGGCAATAGCCGGTGCCAGGGCCGCAATGACTAACATTACGACGATACTCAATGCCACATTTATCCAGAAAAGCGTACTAATTTGACCATGATTAACCTCGGCCCTTTGGACGGTCGCCATTGACAGGCCCATATTCTTAAACATCGTCACAAAGCCGGTAACGGCTGTAACCATCGCAATCAGGCCGAAATCTTGAGGCGTGAGCAGCCTGGCCAATACTATCGTTGAGCCCATTTGAAGGAAGAACTTCACTCCCTGGGCAGCCATTGTAACAGCCCCGCCCCTGACAGACCGGCCTTTCAAATCGGCCTTTAGATATTCAGTATCGAAGAAGTTATTTTGAAAAGACTCTTCTGCCAAAATCTACCTTTTCTTGCTTCGAGTACGCCAAGCAGTTAGTGGGGAGTCTCGGAGATTTTTTAGGATTTCACTTGTTTTTTGAACTATCTATCGTATAATACGTATCTAACTAATGGATTAGGGTCACAATAAATATCGAAGTCAAAGATCCGCCGTCTTCTGGCGGAGTAAATCAGGGGGTATCCCAAATTGCCATCTTTTTACAAAACGCCGGAAAACAGGGTTTTTTTGTCATATCAGTCCAAAATAGCGGAGAAATAGAGAGTGAGTTTTACTATAGATTATGCAAAACAAACCCAATTTCCAAAAAGCCAAAATGAGCACAAACGTCTTTGCCACAAAGGATTATGAAAATGAAAACCACCCCATGCTCAAAAAAAACAAACCCAAACAAAGCCAATTTCAAAAGCCCATAAGTGCACCAACACGGCCTTTCAAATCGGCCTTTTGATATTCAGTATCGAAGAAGTTGTTTTGAAAAGACTCTTCTGCCAAAATGCTTGCACCATAATATTTGCGTGTACCGCAACCATCGCCTCCGGGATAATTATGACTCACCGGTTCTGCTATAATGATAAGCGTATCCGTATTTTTCGTGACTGCTTGAACCAATGAAGACAGTCCCTAAAAGGCGTCCCCCAGCAGAACCAAGACGGGCGAGAGCCTCAATTATATTCGCGCGACGCGATACAAGTTCTCGCTCCACCATAATGGTACCATCTACCTGGCTTGAAAGTATTGTTGCATCCGCCAGCGTCAGAATAGGGGAACTGTCCAGCAAT
>SDBT01013002.1_pt1 | contig 13350 bp, 10 predicted proteins | sample 2277101 | NCBI WGS metagenome assembly SDBT01 (sample SAMN10404973, study PRJNA504765) | marine sediment metagenome | isolation source: marine sediment core GS10_PC15, 103 cmbsf | place: Arctic Ocean: Southern Knipovich Ridge | collected 2010 | reverse complement strand
TTAGGTTTTTGCCTTTTTTGTTTAATTCCTCAATTGCCCATAGAACAGCTCCGGCAACAGGAGGAACTTCCAGAGGTATAAAACGCACTTCAGTTTTCACCCCATAACATACATCTTGTTTAAATGTCTTAATCAGTGCCGGATTTTCCCCTTTTAAATTTACCGATCCTGCTATAACAATGTCAATTTCTTCTTCATAAGAGAAATTTAGCTTCCTGGTAACCCCTATTACTGATTTAGCCATCTCTCTCCCTGAATGCCTCAAAAGCTCCAGTGCTACCTCATCACCCTGGTTAGCAGCAAAAAATGCAATTTTGGAAAGACCAGTTATTTTTACCTTATTAGAATACACCTTCTCATAAACCGCATTCACAAGCTCATTTTCTTTGTTAATCCCCAATTTTTCAAATAGCATCTCCTTCATAATGGTTTGCTGTCCACACCTATAAATAGAATCATACACTTTTCTTATTACAACACTGCCTATATGTCCCCCTCCAGCCTCATCTCCGAAAGTCCATCCCGTCCCACCTACCTGCAGCCAGTCACCATTTTTGTCAATCCCCGCGCAACAAGTCCCTGTACCATTTATGCTGCAAATCCCATAACCTTTATCACTGCCTGCTTTAATACCAAGGAAAGCATCGTTAAAAACCTTAAAATTCCTGATTCCAGTTTCGCATATTATTTTTGATAGTTCTTTTTGCTGCTTTTTAGTATCTACACCAGCCAAACCAAAAATACCGTAGTTTACATCCTCTGGTTTTAACCTGTTTTGTTGAAGTAATTTAAAAACAGATCTTTTAAGTTCTTTGCGAGCACCTTCATAGCCATCATGATAGACTTCATGATTCGCTGGACCACCTTGTATAAAATTCACAAATTTACCATGGGAATCGAATAAAGCATAGTGAGTTTTAGTACTTCCTCCGTCCACTCCAATTACATACTTTAACATAATTATTTCCTTTGTTTTTATTAATTCTATTTATTGAAAAATTGCGGCAGAAATTCTTTATGCGCTTCAAGCAACTCATCCAGCGCATCCTTTGCTTTCCTGAAATCTCCCACTAAGGGGTGAATCAAAAGTGCATTTAACGCTTCATTGTAATCTCCATTAATCCCAGCCTTAACTGTATGCTTTTCATAGGCTTTAACAACTCTCATCATCCCTTTGATATGATCATTATCCAAACTTTTTAAAGATAGGGGTGTTGCTCCATTCTTATTTACATTGCAATTAATTTCTACTACATCATCATTTGCCATAAAGTCAAGTGCACCATTATTTTTTACGTTTACTATATGTTCCTCATTTTTATTGTTATAAATAGCACTTACGAGAGAAACAGCAACCTCAGAATACAAATGACCACCTCTTTTGTCAAGAATGGCAGGTTTTTCTATTAATTCAGGCTGCTGATAGAGCTTTAAAAGCTCCTCCTCAATTTCCAAACACACCTCTCCTCTGCACTTCTCCCCTTCTTTCATATGTTGTAGCTGCCGTTCCCGGTAGTAATAATACTGCAAATAGCTGTTGGGGATACTACGGATGCTCTTGATAAGTTCTTTATCCATATCCATCTTGGGAATATTTTTCATATTAATAAAATCGTATTTTTCAAGAAGTTGATCCTGTAATATCTCCCGACCATCACAGTATATGGCTGTAATCCAACTTAAGTGATTTAATCCAACATAATCAATACGTATATTGTTGGTCCCTTCCGGGACTCTCTGCATTGCTTCTCTTTTCATAATGATTGGAGCATTACACAAACCAACCATCTTAACATTCGTATTGTTCAGCAGTGCTTCTGCAATAATCCCTGAAGGATTGGAAAAGTTTATAAGCCATGCATCAGGGCTGTAATTTTCTACATATTCTGCAATATCCATCATTACAGGAATGGTTCTTAAAGCTTTCATAAATCCACCGATTCCTGTAGTCTCCTGTCCGATTAAATTATATTTGAGCGGGATCTTCTCGTCTTTGATTCGAGCATCAAGTTTGCCAACCCTTACTTGTGCCAGCACAAAATCTGCATCTTTAACAGCTGTTTTCAGGTCTTCTGTCATAACAAATTCACAATTTATACCATTGGCATTTAACATTCTTTTAGCAAGGTTACCTACAATTTCTAACTTACGCTTATCAATATCCATTAAATGAAAACTGGTAACGGGTAACTCATTCTTTCTCTTTATAAACCCATCAATAAGTTCCGGGGTATAGGTACTCCCTGCCCCAATTATGGCTACTTTAAAACTATTCATTCTATCTCCTTCTTCTGACAAAGACAAATATCCCCATTTCAATAAAGATATAGAAATAAAAAAATAAACAGGTTATATTTTACTTAATGGTCCTATTTTTAATAACATCTTTATACCATAATGCACTGTCTTTCAGGATTCTTTCCTGGGTTTTGAAATCAACATATACAATTCCAAATCTCTTTGAGTAACCATAGGTCCATTCAAAATTATCCATTAGCGACCATAAATAATACCCTTTTATATCGGCTCCTTGCCGATTTAAATCTGCAATCTTCATTAAATGACTTTTAATATAATCTATACGTTCAGCATCTTTTATTTGCTTCCCTTCAAATAGGACATCATCAAAAGCAGCCCCATTTTCGGTAATATATATAGGTAGTTGGGTGTATTCTTTTCTCAGTCTTACTATAATACCATATAGACCTTCCGGATAGATCTCCCAACCCATAGCAGTTTTCTTCAAATTCCCCTTAACACTCTGACAGTTTAATTTTGAATCCTGAAAAAATTTAACCAGAGCACGCGAATAATAATTTACTCCTAAAAAATCATTCTTAATTGATATTTTTTGTAAATCTCCATCTTTTATAAAATCAAATTTACCCGCCACCTTAATAAATACTTCCTTCATGTCCTCAGGATAAGAAGCTTTAAAAACAGGGTCTAAAAACCATCGGTTAGATAGCCCATCACACCTATAAGATGCTTCTATATCTTCTTTAGAATCAGACACAGGGTAAAACGGGGTTAAATTAAGTATTATTCCAATTTTACTATCTTTAAAACCAAATTCCCTGAAGGCTTCAACTGCTGCTCCATGAGAAAGCAAAATGTGGTGAGCTGCGATTAAAGCTTCTCTGGTATTTTTATGCCCGGGTGCATGAATTCCTAAATTATATCCTAAAATCGAGGCACAAAAGGGTTCATTATGTGTTGTCCAAAATTTTACAGAATCATTAAGCTCTTCAAATACTTTTACCGCATATTCTTGAAACCATTTAACCGAATCTCTATTTAACCATCCTCCCATATTATAAGCCCACATCGGCATATCCCAGTGAAATAAAGTAACGGTCGGCTCTATATCATTTCTAATTAATTCTTCTATTAATTTTTTATAAAACTCCATCCCTTTCGGATTGTACTTGCCATACTCCGGAAATATTCTAGACCAAGAAATTGAAAATCTATATGTATTAACTCCAATTTCTTTTAATATCTTAACATCTTCTTTATATCTATGATAATGATCACACGCAACATCACCGGTATGTCCTTCAAACACCTTACCGGGAGTTTTACAGAAGGTATCCCATATTGACGGACTTCTACCGTCTTCTGTAGCAGCCCCTTCTATTTGATAAGATGATGTTGCCACGCCGAAAATAAAGTTTTTTTCAAATCTTACCATTTTATCCTCCAATTAATTTAATTATATAAAAGTAATCTACTCCACTTACACCGCCCCTGGGGCATGACCCCGAGCTCTTTGGCACTTCAGAGAGAATTCTCTTTGATGAAATCAATTAACTCAATAAATTTCGTAAATGCTATACATGTAACCGTGTCTGCCCCACCGTAATAAATAGCAATACGTCGTGTCGGTGGGTCATACAGGGCAGCAGTTGGAAAGGCTACGTTTGGAACGTCACCAACACACTCATAATATTCCCTCGGGTTGAGTAAGTAGGGACGCGTTCTGTAAATTACCTTCCAGGGTTTCTCAATATCCAATAGCGCAGCGCCAAAGCTATATACAAATCCGTTGCAAGAAGTAAGCACACCATGATAAATCAAAAGCCACCCTTCTGACGTTTCTATCGGTGTAGGCCCCGCACCGATTTTGGTGGCTTGCCAACCCTCAGTGGTAGACATTACATGTCTATGATGTCCCCAGTGGATCATATCTGGACTTTCACTATAAAATATGTCGCCAAAAGGCGTGTGTCCTCTATCACTGGGTCGGCTGAGTATCGCAAATTTCCCATTTATCCTGCGAGGGAATAGAACACCATTTCTGTTATATGGCAAGAAAGCATTCTCCATCTGGTAAAAAGTCTTGAAATTATAGGTGTAACCTACGCCTATTGTAGGTCCGTAATAACCGTTACACCAGGTGATATAGTACCTGTCCTCAAGCCAGCATACCCGCGGATCATAGCCATAAACGAAGTTTCCAATTTCATCGTCTTCACATCTGAACTGAATGCGCTTCGGTTCAATCTCCCAGTCGATACCGTCTTTGCTCTTCCCTGCATAGAGCTGCATATCTCTGGCCGTGTTATCGCAGCGAAACACGCCGGCAAAACCGTCTTTAAAAGGCACGATGGCGCTGTTGAATATACTGTTCGTATCTGGCACTGCATCGCGGGTGATGATCGGGTTTTTCTCTGAACGCCAGACCACTTCATTACACCCATGAGGGCGTTCTTCCCATGGAATATTAGGCAATGCAGGGCCAATCAGCTTTGCATTTGACATAATCTACCCCTCCTTTCAGGAAATCTTTTTCAAACACCTTCATTTACCTTCATACAATGGCTGCACGCCACAAAGTGACCACTTTCCGCCTCTATTAGCGTGGGTCTTTTGGCACAATCTTTATCTTTGTCTGCGAATGGACATCTTTCGTAATAGACACAACCACTGGGGAGCTCTAAATGCTTTGCTTTCAGTTTCATCTCTACCTCTTCCCATTTCCTATCCAGGCGTGGAACAGAGACCATGAGCATCTTTGTGTAAGGATGCAGTGGATGGTAGTAGATTTGCTCTGTCGCGCCCATCTCTACAACACATCCTCTATAGAGGATCACCGCTCTTTCGCTTATGTAGTAACCCAGTGAGAGATCATGGGTTATGAAAAGGATAGATAGCCCACGGGATTTGAGCTCTGCCAGCAAGTTGAGAACGTCGATTCGTGTGGATGCATCGAGCATACTTATGATCTCATCTGCCACGAGAAACTGGACGTCAAGCAGTAGAGCACGCGCAATTAGAAAGCGCTGTAGCTGCCCACCACTGAGCTGGTGGGGATATTTATTCAAGACCTCATCGGGGTTTAAACCAACAGCCCTCAATGAACTGTCTATCTTTTTGTCCCATTCACGGTTATTTATCTTTGGAAAAAACTCTTCCCTGATTATCTTAAAAATTCGGTCGGCTTTAAAGATCGGGTTGTAAGAACTAAATGGGTCCTGAAAAACACCCTGGACATTCCGATAGTAATCTTTAAGTGCATCTCCTTTAAGAGTAGAAATATCAACCCCGTTTAATCTAATCATACCCGAGCTTATCGAGATGAGACCTAAAATCATCTTCCCTATTGTACTTTTCCCGCTTCCACTTTCACCAATTAATGAAATAACCTCTCCATCTTTAACATCGAAGCTGACATTATTCACTGCGAGGAGTTTTTTTCCGCCAAAGGTTCCAGTCTTATAGATTTTTGATATTTTTCCGAGCTCAAGCATTCTTTTCAAACTCCTTCCAACAAGCAATAAAGTGGCCCTTTTCAATTTCAATGAATGGTGGTTCTTCGTTCAGGCATTTCTCAAAAGCGGCCGGGCATCGTTCTCTGAACCGACATCCAGTTGGAGGGTCAAGTAGCAACGGGGGTTTCCCGGGAATGCCTGTCAGCTTTTTCTGGGAATATTTTATTCCGATATCCGGTAATGATGAGATCAACAGTTTCGTATAGGGATGCCGGGGAGAATTTATTATCACCTCGGTGGAGGCTTTTTCAGCCAATTTTCCTGCATACATTACCATGATACTATCTGCAATCTGGTAAAGTATCGAAATATCATGGGTAATGACGATCAAGCTTTTCACAAATTCCCGGTCTCTAAATTCGACGAGCATCTTCGCAACAGCCTTTTGTGTGGAAACGTCAAGTGCCGAGGTGATCTCGTCAGCTATGAGTAGTGAAGGATTCAACAAAGTAGATAGAACCATTACCATCCTCTGCTTCATACCACCTGAAAGCTCTATTGGGTACATATTCAGCACATCATGCGACAATTCAACCAGATCAAGTCTCCTCTTTAGCTCAGGCAGTTTACTTTTAAAGTCAACCTTTCTAGATTCGAGAAGTTCTGATATCATCTTTCCTATTTTTCGTATAGGATTCATCGCAGTCATGGCGTACTGCGGTATGATAGAAATCTTTTTGAACCTGAAATTATTCATCTTCTTCATTTCCCAGACGGGTAGCTCTTCGCTGTCGAGTTTCACCCTGCCCCCGACAAATCTCATCGGGGGTTTCAAGAGGATCAGACTGTTGCCAAGCGTGGACTTCCCACAGCCTGATTCACCAGCCAGTCCCATGATTTCCCCATCCTCGACGGTAAATGTTGCCCCATCCAGTGCTTTGACATCCCCTCTCAGGGTTTGATAATAAGCTTTAAGGTTTTCTACTTGCAAAGCCATATTTTCACATCTCCCTGAGCTTGGGGTTGAAAACTTCATCCAGCCCAACATTCGTTACATAGAGCGCTCCGACGATGGCCGCTATGGCCGCACCTGGTGGAATAAACCACCACCACATACCAAGATGAAGAGCGCCCCAGAGGACCGCATTGTTCATCATGAGACCAAGCGAAATTCCCTTCGTCGGACCAAGTCCGATGAAATCCAGTGTGGCAGCAATGAGTATTGCACCTCCAAATTGGAGAACAAATACCATGACCAGATACGACATCATATTCGGCGCGATTTCCGTAAAGATAATCTTTAGAGGATTCATTCCGCTTATCCTGGCTAAATCAACAAAATCTCTGGAACGTAATGAAAAAGTCTGGGCTCTGATGGCTCTTGCCGCCCATGGCCAGGCTGTGAACCCAATAAAGAGGCTTTCTACAAGAACCCCCCTCACCGTAAGATAGGCTGCGATGATAAGCAGTAATGCAAATGTTGGAATGACAAGGACAATATTTGTGAGCATATTGAGGAACTCGTCGACCATACCACCACGATAACCAGCAAGGAAACCAATAAGTATTCCTATAAGGGTCGCGAGTCCTCCACCAACCATTCCGACAAGGAATGCTGGAAAAAGGCCATATACAAACTGGGTAAAAACATCCTGCCCAAATGTTGTGGTTCCGAACCAGTATTCGAACGATGGTGGCTGAGCACGCGGACCCACGTAATCATCCGGTTCGTAGTCTGTAAGCATCGGACCAACAAATGTAAGGACAAGAAAAAAGAGAACTACAGTCAGGCCAACCCGTAGTTTGTTATTCCTCAGAGCAAAGTAGAGGATTTCATTTTTCTTCTTTTGTTTCTTTATGCTGTTTCACCTGCCATTCCTATTCGCGTTCTCGGATCAACAATAACATAAATGATATCAATAGCAAAATTGGCGAGCAACACGCCGACGATTATAAAGAGGAAGCATCCCTGGATAAGGAAGTAATCCTGATTCTGAATAGCTGCAAGAATCAGATAACCGATTCCGGGGTATGAAAAGACGATTTCTGTTACGAGAGCACCGGCAACGATTACACCAAGCTGAAGCGCCAGCCCGGTAATCTGAGGAAGTATCGCATTTCTAAAAGCATATTTTCTGACCAGTTTTCTTGGCGCCCCAAGAGCTTCGAGGTAGTGAGAATAATCCGCTTCCAGTTCGTAAATGATCATATTTCTCATTCCAATCGCCCAACCACCAAACATCACCAGGAAGAGGGAGGCGAAGGGTAAGAACCAGTGCTTGAGAACGCTCCCGATAAAGACCCATGAAAAATGGGGAGCCATGGCTAAACTGTACGCACCTGAAATCGGAAAAATGCCCAGAACAAGTCCAAACACCCAGGCCAGCAAAATACCGAGCCACATATAAGGAGTAGCTGTGAGGATATACCCAAATGGTAATACGGTATTGTCAAGCCACTTGGTTCGCGCAGCGAACGCCCCAAATTTGTTTCCCGCAATCCAGCTCAACAATATCGCCGGAAGTAGAAGAAAGATATCATAGGGTACAGCACGCATGATTATCTTGATTACCGGCTGTGGGAACAGATATACACTTATTCCAAGGTCACCATGGAAAAGAGCATTCCAGAAATTAAGGTACTGCTGCCAGATGGGTACATCTAATCCAAAGGCTCTTATGAAATAACCGTACATCACCTCAGCAGCCTCAGCGCGTAGTGCGGCTCTCGCTAACAAATTCTGAACAGGATTGCCCGGCATAAATCGTGGGATTAACCAGTCTATGGTCACCGCAAAGAAAAACGTAAGCATGTAGATGAATAGTTTTCTTGCAAAATATCGTTTCACATTGGCTCCTCCCTTAAAAAAACCGTCCCCCCGCAAAGGAGGGACGGTTACTCAAATCAATCGACTTTGCTTTACTTTACTTTGCCAGCTCTAACTCACAGAGCATCAATACGGCACCCATTTGCCAGTATCCGCCCCAGGTACAAGGAAGGTAATTGGGGGTATCTTCTGCTGCTGACGGCCAGTTCGTCCAGACCGCGTTGCTAACCTGGGACCACAGACCGTTATACCAGAGCGGAATCGCAGGTGTGTCTGTTAGTTGAATTTCCTGAATCTGTGAAATGATGTCCTGCATACCCGCGAGATCATCGATCGGGGTCTTGTCAAGTTCTATCACTAAATCAAAGACTTTCTCGTTGTCGTATCTACCGAAGTTACCGCTGGTCATTTGATCTTGGATCGGGGTTTGGAACAACCAGTCATAGAATGTCCATGGGGTGTTACTTACTTGTGATCCAAAGTTGTTTATTGCCATATCGAATGTGCCACCGTAGAGCTGAGCCGCATAGCCACCAAAATCCGGGTATTCACATTGAAGATTAATGCCTACGGCTTGGCAGCCTCTGGCAATGATCTTGATCGACTCCATCCAGTCCGTCCATCCGAACGGAACAATAATGGACAGCTCAATCTTGGAACCATCGGGCGCTTCAACGAATCCGTCGCCATCGACATCTTTGTATCCGGCATCAGCAAGAATCGCCTTGGCTTGTTCTGGATCGTAACTGAAACCCAGTTTCTCAACCACATCTTGGTCTACGTACTTCAACCAGGTTGGAAGAAGACCGGTCGGATCGGTAGCTTCGACCAGGTTGGCGTAAGCGACGTTAACGATTTGGTTTAAATTAATGGCAAAAGAAACTGCTTTTCTGAAAGTTGGGTCATCCATCGGTTTTTCTGTCAGATTCATGAACAAAAAGGCTGTATTGGCGGAAAGCATGTACGGGGCTTCGGGGTAAAAAGTCGTAACGTAACCCCAATTTACCAGGTCTGCAACACCCGGGAGGAAGTTGTTACTAAGATCGAGTTCGCCTTTAAGAACCATACCGAGAGAAACGTTGTTGCTGGCATTGATGAGGTCGACAATCCTCTTGGGAGCGGGTTTCAGTCCAAGTAGTTCTGTTGCCCACCATTTGTCGTTTCTCCCCCAGACCATCCTGTCTGCGCCGTGTGACTCATACAGGTATGCACCCGAGCCAACAGGATTTTCATTAGCACCAGCGGTGACCTCCTCTTCTGTTCTATCTTTCCAAATATGATTTGGAACCATCGCCATACTGTACATGACGTTTCCCCATTCTTGGTAGAGGGCTTCGCTGAAATGGAACTTCAAGGTATAATCATTAACCTTTTCAACATCCGTGAGCCATTTCCACATCGTACTGTAATAAACCCCCTCATAATTCTTGCCTAGCTCGAAGGTAAACTTGACATCATCGGCTGTAAACATTACGCCGTCACTCCACTTGATGCCCTTTCTGACCTTCAGCTCATATACTTTAGAACTGATCCATTCTCCACTCTCCGCGAGCCAGGGTGTATACTCATCGATCAGCGGGTCATACAGAAACAGCGTTTCATAACAGAGTCCAATTGTCCCTGTTGCAACAGCCCAGGGAGTAACAGGATTCCAGGATGATGGCGGACCCCACATTGTCCCAGTAGTGTAAATGGTTTCACTCCGTTCGTAAATAACCTCTTGTCCAAAAGCTATTCCTGCACAGATAAGAACTATTACCAATACTAAAAAAGCAATCTTCTTAAACATTTTCTTAATCTCCTCCTTTAACTCAAACTTTTTTTTCTTAAAATAAACTTAATATTCTCATAAAATTTTTTATACGGATTTATCACCTCCTCTTTTTTGAAGAGAGAGAAATTGCAGATTCACGCTCGATTAATTCTACTGGAATGATTATCTGTCGTGGTGTTCTTTCCCTTTTACTCTGAGAAGTTATCCTTTCTAAAAGTAATTCAGCTGCCGTTTTACCCATCTCTTCCCTTCGCTGTTTTATCGTAGTAAGGGGAGGTATAATATATGGAGATAAATAACTATCATCAAATCCTACGATAGAAACCTCCCCTGGAACAGATATCCCTTTATCGTTTAAAGCTTTAATAGCCCCTATTGCCATCTGATCATTTGCTGCAAAGATGGCTGTAAAATTCAATCCATGTTTTTTTAGATATTTTTTAACACTCAAATAGCCACTATCCACCAAAAAATCTCCACTCAGAATGAAATCAGAACTAAATTTAATTTTGTTATCTTTTAGAGCCCTCTTATAACCGTTAAATCGCTCTTTGGAAGAATCAATATAAGGAACACCTTGAATGAACAGAATAGCAGAATGTCCTAAATTCAAGAGATATTCTGTTGCTATATATCCACCGCGAAAATTTTCTATCTTTACTGTGTCAACTTTTAAACCATGGGGGGCTCTATCCAACAGAACTATATTATAGCCTTCATCTATTAAAGAACGAATATAATCATCATCACCGCTGGTAGTAACCAATATGGCACCATCGACCTTCTTCGCCTTGAAAAAATTTATTGCTGACAGCTCTTCTCTAACGATATGATGATTTAATGAAATTACCAGGCTATATTTATTTTCTGTGGCTACTATTTCTATTCCATTAATTATCTCCCCATAAAAATCCCCCATCGTATCTGGCACAGCAATTCCAATACTTTTGGAAAGTCGAGTTTTCAAGCCACTTGCCATGGCAGAAGGAGAATAGCCCAATTCTTTTATTACCCTTAATATACGTCTACGGGTTTTCGCGGAAACACCATCTCCCCCACTTGAAACACGGGAAACTGTCGAAATGGAAACGTTTGCGATTTTTGCCACATCTTTTATTGTAATTTCCATATTATTACCTCGTTTCATAAAAGAAAACGCTTTCAATATTAAGATATATTAAACTTTCATTTTTGTCAAGTTTTTTGATTACTCTGTCATTTAAAAATCAAGATTATTATATTATGCAAGTGCTTAAAACCAAAAGAAGGAGATTCTTTGAATTACATGTAAAATACCATAAAGAGCCAGATAACTTTTCTATACAATATAATAGAAAAATAATTAATCGAAAGAGGGTAAGGAGAGCTATAATGATAAAGGCGAGGTAAAATCATGGTAACTACTTTCGACGAAGGAAAAATCTCAATGCCCGATATTAACTATCTTTATAATTTACAATATTTTTTTCAAATATAAATTTAACCGCTTAATTATTCAAGAAAAAAGGTGTATAGTTTATATTAAAAACTTACCATCTTTATAGACCAGCTCGCCATCCGCGTAAATTTCTCCACCCTTTTTCATATCACAGAGCATATCCCAGTGTATGGCCGATTGATTCTTCCCTAACGACTCAGGTATAGACCTTCCGATTGCCAGATGAACTGTCCCTCCAATCTTCTCATCAAACAACATATGCTTGGTAAATTTCTCTATATTATAATTTGTCCCTGCCGCTATCTCCCCTACATACCTTGCTCCCTTATCTGTCTCCAGAAGCTGCTCCAACAGCTCCTGGCCCTTGGCTGCCATCGCCTTTACTACCTTCCCTCTCTCAAAGGTCAATTGAATGTCCTCGATTTCCCTTCCCCCATATATGCCGGGGAAACTGAATCTAATATGTCCTTCTACACTATCTTCTACCGGTCCGGTAAAGACTTCGCCATCGGGGAAATTCACTCTTCCACAACAGTTAACCCATTTTCTGCCTTCAATAGACATCTTTAAATCAGTATCTTTAGAAACTATTCTGAGATGTTTTTTACCATTTAAAATATTACAGATGCCTTCCTGTTTCTTTTCTATTTCTTTCCATTCTGCTATCGGGTCTTTGCTGTCGATATAACTTGCTCCGTAGACAAAATTTTCATATTCTGAAACCGACATGTTCGCTTCCTGGGCATTTGCCTGGTTGGGGAACATTGTACCACACCATCTTAGCTCCTTTTTTGCTACTCTTTCAAAAAATATCCTGGTAATTTCACTTGAACCCTGAGCTTCTAATTTCAATTTCTCGGGATCCACATTGCTAAGCATTCTGGTATTAGACCCGCCAAAAAATGATAACACTACATCTACTGTTTCGAAAGCCTTTTTTACACTATCAGGTACATATTTTATCTGTTCCTCACTGCCTCTTTTTAATAATATCTCTTTTAACTCTTCACTGTTTATCATCACCTGAGGAAGGGCTCCCAGCTCAACTGCCAGGCGGTAGCTTTCTTTAATTAAAGGCAGGGTGACTACATCACCCACAATTACTATTTTTTCTCCCTTTTTTAGATCAAGTGAATACTTTAAAAGCACCTCTGCATGTTTTGTTATTCTATTGTCCATCTTTTACCTCCTTAAATAATATCTCATAAAATTGGATAAAAAAGGAGACGGGCTACTTTTTTTATCCATTTAGGCTTTTCTTGATTTCCACCAACACACCAGGAACAATATCCCAGGGGTGAGGATTGCTATTGCTATTGGATAGGGATAAGGTCGGGGAGAGATCATCCAGAAGTGCACCGCTAAGTTTGCCAGGTAGAAGCCAATATTGATTGCTCCGCCCAATCCCTCCCAACGCCAGGCAATACCCAAACCCAGAACACTTAAGATTAAAGTGAGGGGGATCAGGTTTTCTATAGCAGGATAGTCCTTCATGGCATACGGGTCTGCTGTACCGGTTTTTACCCAATTTACCGCATAACCGATAAGCATAATTAGGGTAAATACGATAATTACAATGCTCCAGATTCGAGCAATC
>SDBT01013001.1_pt1 | contig 13351 bp, 12 predicted proteins | sample 2277101 | NCBI WGS metagenome assembly SDBT01 (sample SAMN10404973, study PRJNA504765) | marine sediment metagenome | isolation source: marine sediment core GS10_PC15, 103 cmbsf | place: Arctic Ocean: Southern Knipovich Ridge | collected 2010 | reverse complement strand
GGCAGATCGCGCACGAAGCCCACCGTGTCGCTCAGCAGCACGGCCTGGCTGCTGCTTAGCTGCCACTGCCGCGTCTTGGTCTCCAGCGTGGCGAACAACTGGTCGGCCACGTAGGCATCCGCGCCGGTCAGTTGGTTCATCAGCGTGCTCTTGCCGGCGTTGGTGTAGCCGACCAGGCAGACGCACGGGATACCGGTGCGACTACGGATGGTTCGCACCTTTCGCCGATAGACCTCAGCGATTTTGCGTTTCAGGTACGAGACGCGCTTCTGCACAAGTCGGCGGTCGATTTCGATTTGCATTTCACCCGGGCCGCGCGTTCCGATCCCGCCAACAGCCGCTGCCGCCGACGTAGCTCCGCCGGCCAATCGCTCGAGGTGCGACCACATGTGCGTCAGCCGGGGGTAGGTGTATTCCAGTTGGGCCAGTTCTACCTGTAGGCGACTTTCGGCGGTGCGGGCGTGCGAGCCGAAAATGTCCAGAATCAACTCGCTGCGGTCGATCACCTTCCGTTCGATGATCTCTTCCAGCTCACGGATCTGCGCCGGCGAAAGATCGTTGTCGAATATGACCGTGTCAACGTCGTTCTGCTCGGCCCGGTCGGCGATCTGCCTTGCCTTGCCGGACCCGACATACAGGCCTGGGTTGCAAGTGCGGCGTTTGGCGACGATTTCGTCGACGACGACCGCCCCGGCAGTCCGCGCCAGCGCGCGAAGCTCGCCCAGCGGATCTCGCGGGTCGGCCGAAGAGTCCGGCAGAATAACCCCCACCAACAATGCGCGCTCCTGCGCAACTTCAAGTTTATCTCGCCTTACGTCACCCATTCGCTAAGTACGTTGCCTCCATAAAGGCCATAGGTCAGCAAATAGTATACTGACTCGGCGGGCCGATAGTGCGGCAGATTTGACAATTATCGCGTTTGTAGAGGCCTGGCTTTGCGTCATTCGATCAGACCCGCGCCGTCAACCGCCCTGGTGTTAAAAATGCTGCAATCCCGCCCAAACTGTTTGGCGAACGCAGCGGAGACTTTCTCGTTGATAGCGTCAATCGCATCGGTTCGCGCCAGGATAATCGCACATCCGCCGAAGCCGCCGCCCGTCATTCGCGCTCCGTACACGCCATCGCAGGTGCGCGCAGACTCGACGACCGCGTCCAGTTCAGCGCAGGTCACCTCGTAGTCAACCCGAAGCGATTCGTGCGAGGCGTACATCAACTCGCCGAATCGGCCGTAATCGCCCGCCTTCAACGCTGCGGCTGCTTCGAGTGTCCGGGCGATCTCGCCGACAACGTGGCGGGCCCGCATAAGCTCCAACACGCTCAGTTCCGCACGCTGGGCCGAGGCGGCAAAGTCATCGGCATTTGCATCTCGCAAAGAGTTCAGGCCCAGCTTGGCCGCGGCCGACTCGCATGTCTGGCGGCGCTGGGCATACTGGCCGTCGCCGATGGAGTGTGCGACCCGCGTGTCGACCACGATCAGTTCAAGCTCGGGGTTATCGAAGGGGATCAGCTCGGTTTCGCCCGAGCGGCAGTCTAATAGCAGTGCTTGCCCGGCGCGCCCCATTACCGAAATAGCTTGGTCCATAATGCCGACCGGGGCGCCGGCGTAGTCTTGCTCGGCTCGCTGACACAACTCGGCCAGGGGGTGGTCTGGCACGACACCGATCGCGTCGGCCGCGGCCAGCATCGCCATCGCCGTGCAGACTTCCAGGGCAGCGGAACTGCTAAGCCCGGCGCCGAGAGGAATGTCGCTGTCGAACAGAATATCCGCGCCGCAAAGGTCCACGCCCTCGGCCAGCAGCCCAGCCGCAACGCCCTTGCAGAAGTTCGCCCAGGTGGGCTGACCCGGAGTGATATATGCATCGAGGTCGATCTCGGCCGAGGTGTCCGTCTGCAGCGAAGCCAGACGCACCAGGCGGTCCGGACGAGGTGAGACGGCTGCGACGATTTGCCTTTCGATCGCGACCGGCAACACGAAACCGTCGTTGTAATCGGTGTGCTCACCGATGAGATTGACTCGGCCAGGCGCCCGCACAACGCTGGTGGCGCCGCGGTCGTACATTTTCGTAAAACGTTGCTTCAACATCTCCATATCCATACTTCGTACGGTATCTTACGCGGGGCGGGCTGTCAATGCGGCTGGAAGATGCTCCCTGCGTTTCGCTACGCTCGAAAAGCCGCCCGTTACGCCGTCAAACCTGACCGCCGCGGGACGAACGTCATCGAATACACCAGCCTGGCTACGGATGCGACCTACTCGTACAGGGTTTGCGCGTTCAATTCCGTCGGCATGACGCTCTACACCAACGAAGCGTCGGCACGCGCTCGGGCGAAGTGAGCTTCGTATTCGATGGCGATGCGGCCAACCCATTCAATTTCTCTATCACTGCAAGCATCACGGCCTTGCCGGCCGAAGGCGATCAGGTGTTCGCGGGCTGTGAAGTGGTGCGCCTACTGTAGTCTGCCGCTCCGTGCGGCCGAAGCAGAATGGGTGTGTCCGGCTGATCGTTGATGATGATCGCATCGGCCCGTTCGTGCGGGCGAGCCTCGCTTACGTAGTGTTGCTGGGCGGGCATGTATCGGCCCAGATATTTCTCGCGGACAGCATCGGCCGAGCCGAACCTATCGAGGTCTCGCCGCTCGGCGCGACCGGCCGAGGTATGCGTGTCGACGTGTACGAAGATGCGGTAATCCCAGCAGTCGTCGAGTTCGGCTCGCAGCAACATCACGCCGTCGAACAGAAGCACTGCACGCGAGTCGGCTTGGGCAATTTCGCTTTCCACCTGCGAGTCGGTGCGGAAGTCGAACACGGCCGGCCGATAGACGCCCGACCCGCCCGGCCCGAGCGGTTCAAGCACTTCTGACCGGATAGCCGGGTAGTTGAACGAATCGTGGTAATACGCATCGGGACTTTGCCCGCGCTGATACCGATGCGCCTTGGGATGATGGAAGCCGTCGATCGAAGCGCGGATCACCGGCCGGCCGAGTTGTTCGAGCTGCGTGGTGAGTTCGTCGGCCAGCGTGGTCTTGCCTGCGGCTGTAGGCCCGTCGATCGCCACTCGCGCCGGATGCGGCAGGCGCAGTGCTGCGATTTGCTCGGCCAGGGTTGTCAGCAGTTCAGTGCGATTCATCTTTTCGAATTCAGAGCATCTTAAGATTGATCTGTCTCATTCCGGCTGGTTGCGGCTTCGGCGAGCTGCGTCTGCCTGCATCGACGATGTTTTTTGGCATCGTCTGCTTCGCCTTCCTTGCTCGACTCGTCCTCACTGCGCCGGTTCTGTGACATCTCGAACTTAAAACGCTCTAGTTAAATGCTGACTGGCGTGCGGCCCGCTTGCGATCGTTTTCCTTCAGGTGCATCTTTCGCATGCGGACGCTGCCGGGTGTGATCTCGACCAGTTCGTCGAGCTCGACGTACTCCAGTGCGTACTCCAGCGTAATCTGCCGCGGTGCCTTGAGCGTGACGGTGAAGTCCTTGTTCGCTGAGCGAACGTTCGTCAGGTTCTTTTTCCGCACGGCATTGACGGGGATATCCTTGTCGCGACAATGCTCGCCGACGACCTGGCCTGCGTAAATCTCGTCGCCCGGGACGACGAACATCATGCCGCGATCAGATAGCTGTTCCATCGCGTGGGCGGTCACCCGGCCGGCCTCGGTGGCGATCATCACGCCGTTGGCACGCTTGGCCATCTCGCCGCGGAAGGCGCCGTACGACTCGAAGCGATGGTGCATGATCACCTCGCCGGCGGTGGCGGTAAGCATGCGGCTGCGAAGCCCGATCAGCCCGCGCGCGGGAATGACGAACTCCAATTGCGTTCGCGTTGAGGTGGTGTCCATGTGTGTCATCTCGGCTTTGCGATCGCCTACAAGTTGCATCACCGCGCCGACCGATACGGTCGGTACGTCGATCACCAGTCGCTCGAGCGGCTCTTGCCGCTTGCCGTTTTCGTCGATGTGGAGCACCACTTCCGGCTTGCCGACGGACAGTTCGTAACCTTCGCGGCGCATGTTCTCCAGCAGGATGCCCAGGTGCAGCAGCCCGCGCCCGGAAACGATGAACTCGTCGCCGTTGTCTTCCACGCGAAGGGCCACGTTCGATTGCAGCTCTTTGTCCAGCCGTTCGCGAAGCTGGCGGCTGGTGACGTACTTGCCATCGCGCCCGGCGAAGGGCGAGTTATTGATGCGGAACGTCATTTTCAGCGTTGGCTCATCGATAGTCACCGGCGGAAGCGCCACCGGCTTTTCGAGGTCGGCCAGCGTGTTGCCGATGTCCACCTGCTTGAGCCCGACCACCGCGAACAGGTCGCCCACGTCGATCTGTTCGACCTCGATGCGCCCGAGGCCCTGGAAGCGGAAAAGCTGGCCGATCTTCTGGATCGTCTGCTTGCCTTCGCGGTCGATTACGTTGATGTTCTGCCCAGCCTGCAGCGTTCCGGCGAACACCCGCCCAATGCCGATCCGCCCGACATAGTCGCTGTAATCGAGCGTCGTGATAAGCGCCTGCAACGGCGCGTCGGCATCGAGATCGGGCGCTGGCACGTAGGTGATAATCGCGTCGAACAAATCGTGAATGTCGGTTGCGGTTTCGCTTTCGGCGATTTCCAGGTCGGCCGTGGCCCAGCCGTTCTTGCCAGAAGCGTAGACCACCGGAAATTCCAATGCATGGTCTTCGGCGCCCAACTCGACGAGCAGGTCGAATACTTCTTCGTGCACCTTGTCGGCCCGGGCGTCGTGGCGGTCCATCTTGTTGATGACCACCAGCGGCGCGAGGTGAGCTTCGAGCGCCTTGGATAGCACGTATCGCGTTTGCGGCATAACACCCTCGAACGCGTCGACCAGCAGCAGCACGCCATCGGCCATTCGCAGCACGCGTTCAACCTCGCCGGAGAAATCGGCGTGGCCGGGAGTGTCGATGATGTTGATGTGAACCTTCTGTCCGCTACGATCGGTGTAGTCGATCGCACAGTTCTTGGACAGAATCGTAATGCCCCTCTCCCGTTCCAGCGGGTCCGAGTCGAGTATGCACTCGCCGGTCAGCTCGCTCTGGCGGAACTGCCCACTCTGGCGGAGCAGCTCATCGACCAGCGTGGTCTTGCCGTGGTCTACGTGTGCGATGATGGCTATGTTGCGGATATTCGTACGTTGCATGGGAACTTTCTGTATCGGGTTAATGGTATCGGGTATCCGGTGGTGTTCCGGGGTCGGGTCTGGCCAGCCGAGTTGCAGCCTTCTGGCGGGCGAGGAGATACGTCTAACGCTTGGGGATGGGCCAGTTCACGGCGCGAAGCATCCGCAGCAGGCCCGCAAAGAGCCAGCCCGTTCGACCCAGACTGATTGTCCTCGTTTGTGTCATGATGGACGAAGCAGTATATCGAGTTAGCCCCATCAAATGCAAGGGTTTTGATACAATTCGGCCAAACTGTTCTTGCCGCCTGCGCGAGATGGGCTAGAATCTGCCGAAGCTGGCCCGCAGGAACGCCGGCCCGGCCGATGAAATGTCCGACGAACTCGGACTCAATTCCGACCCCAACATTCTCCCGATGCCCGTCATCGAAGACTACGACGACGAAAACGACGCGGCTACGGGATGAGGCTATTAAGCAGGTTGAGTCGAAGTCATTAGAAGAGTTTGAAAAAGAGGCCAGAGCCATGCCACAAGCTTGGGGACTACTTCCCCCAGCCCCGCACCTAGCAACACCAGAGCCGGAGCGTTGAGCTTAACTAAAAGTGGATGTTTCTCACAAAATCTGTGTACCCATTTTTGTTCGAGCCACGCATCGCCCTCGGCTTCAACATGAACTTCACTGACCACCCACCAGTTGCCTCCGGCTTCTAATCTCCCTTTAGGAGTTAAATTGTGGATACAGTCCCTCTTACGGAATGATATGCAGCCATCGCGTCTCAACTTCTCTAAGTCAGAATTAAGGATACGCAACCCGTCCGAGGCCCCGGCTGGCGGATCAAAAGTGATCCTGTTATTGGACGCCCTAACTAAATTCTCGTCCACGATGCCATAGTCCTTTTTTATCTTTTGGCAGAGTTTCTTAGCTCTTTCGCTTTCGAAATAATCCTTGGGGTGCGCTTCGGGTTTCGCCACAAACAGCTCTAAGCATGGAGCTGTTACTTTGGTTCCATCTTCAACTTCAAGCTCAACATCAAACCCATCTCCATCGCAGGTCTGTTCCCGAATGAAATCCAATAATAGTCGCTGCCGCTTCGCTGCGTTCGTAGCACCCATGCGTCTTCCTTTCCGCCGAATCTCCCAAAGTGAATTGAACGGAGAGATTGTACCCATTTCCCGTCTTATGCGCCTACGCAAAAGGAACCTGAAGACTCAGCATGACAGAAAACCACGGTTGGTGGGCGGGGCAATGTATCGCAAACGGGGTGCCACCTTAAAGCGGAACAAAGTGAAGCTTGTGGGTGCTCGTCGGACTCACATCTATGGCCAGCCTAAAAGAACATGGCCACGCAAGCGTGGACCATGGCACCCACCCTGAGATCATTTTGTAATTCTCGACGGGAGAGCACCACCCGTTCACAGTACCACATACGCGGCGGGACGGGAGCCCCGCCGCGCTAGGTCTGCGACAAGCTCAGAATAAATAATTCGTGGACAGTGTTTCTAATACCACAATTCCATTACAAAAAACTCTGCGGCCAGTGCATTGCGAGCTTATGGCTGAGGCGGGTCGCTGTCGGGCACGTTCAACAGGCGGCGGACTGTGGCGTCGGCCGGGTTGCGGAGGATCTGCTCCAGGGGGCCGGCCTGCACGAGCCGCCCACCGACGACGATGCCTACCCGGTCGGAAACCTGACGGGCTTCATCGCAGCTATGGCAGATATGGATTGTCGGGATTGCGAGTTGCTGCTGGATTTTTTTCAGTTCGTCGCAGACTTCGCGCCGCGTCGGCTCGTCGAGCGCGCTTACCGGTTCATCCAGGATCAGCAGTTGCGGCTCGCCGGCCAGCGCCCGGCCGACTGCGACTTTTTGTCGTTCGCCGCCGCTTAGGTTTGTGATCGAACGGGCCAGCAATTTCCCGAGCGAGAGGGTTTCGATGAGTGGGGCGATGGCTTTCAGCGCCCGTCGATGGCTGTCGCCTCGTGTGCGAAGCGAGAACGTGAGGTTGCGCGCCACGCTCATGTGCGGGAACAGCCCGCAATCCTGCGGAACGTAGCCGATCCGGCGGTGTCGCGGCTCGAGTGTGGTGACGTCTCGCGAGCCGAGGCGTATTCTGCCGGCGGTCGGTCGAATCAGCCCGCAGACGCTCTTGACCAGCAACGACTTGCCCGAACCGGTCGGCCCCATCAGCACGAAGTACTCGCCCGGACGCACCTCAAACGAGACGTCGGTCAGCCGGAATTCGCCGGCCTGGAAAGCGAGTTGTTCCACGCGCAGGTGTGTCACCATTGCCTCCTCGGCACAAGCCAGTGCACCACCGCCAAGGCCGCACACGCCATCGCCAGCATCACCAGCGCGACCGCCAGGGACACTTCGATATTACCGACGCTCAGTTCCAGCCAGATCGTGGTGGGCATGACCATAACGCGTCGGCTGGTGCCCACGAAGACCATCAGCGGGCCGAACACGCCAATCGCTCGCGCCCAGGCGATGACCGACCCTGCCACCAGTCCGTTGCGCGCCAGCGGCACGGCCACTCGCCAGAACGCGCCCCATCGCGAACAGCCTAGCGACATGGCGACGTGCTCGAGTCGCGGATCGACCGAGTCGAACGACGCCTTGGTCGCCCGGATCGAATACGAAACCGAAACGAGGAATTGGCAAAGTACGATCCCGATCGCCGAGACGAGCGACCAGCCGGCCGATCGCATCGATTCCTTGATCGCCTCGCCCAGGCCCGTGCCGAAAAACGCCAGCAGCGACACGCCGATCACCACCGGCGGCAGTACGATCGGCACGTCCACGATGGTGTTGACGATGGAATGGCCGGGAAAACGATAGCGGCTCAGCGCGTAGCCGACAGGCACGGAGAATACAATCACCAGCGCCAGCGAAGCCAGCGAAGTAAGGAAGCTCATTCGAATGGCCGACGAGACTTCGCGCGAGGTCAGAATCTCGCCGAGTTCGTCCAGCGTCATGTCGCTGTTGATCAGGTAGGCAACATCGGCCGCGACCAGGGCCAGCACGATCAGCACGAACAGGCCAAGGAAAGACAGGGTCACCACGCTGAGCAGGTTCCCTCGCCGCCCGGCAATGGGACTGATTCGCTCCTGTCTGGATTCTCGCCTCGCCAAACTCACGTCTCCTGCTGCTTGACTCTACGGCGCTTCGGTACGATAGCCGTAACTGTTCAGGATCGCGCGGCCGGCGTCGCTCGCCATGAAGGCGATAAACGCATTGGCCTGCGATTTGTTCTGCGACGTAGTCATAAGCCCGACCACCACGCGGGAGATCAGGTTATTCTCGGCCGGGATCTCGATCACGTCCACCGAGTCGGCGATGTTTGCGGCGATGGCGTCCCAGACGATCGCTACATCCACGTCGCCGGTCTTCACCCACACGCCCAACTCGTTGACCGTGACGGATTCCTTGGGTGCGAGCCTGGCCCGGTCGAGATTGTTCTTGGCGAAGATTTTGTCGCTCAGCCGGCCCACCTGGCAAGCCTTGGGGTTGCCCAGTGCGATCAGCAGGTCATCGCGGAAGAAATCTTCCAGCCCGCGAACGTTCTTCGGGTTGCCCTTGGCGGTGATGATGACCGGCACGAAATATGCGATTGGCGTTTTGCTCGCGATGAGGCCAGCCTTTTCCTGCAGCCGATCGACGTAGGCCACGTCGCCGGGCATGAACAGGTCGGCCGCTGGATCGAGTTGTGCGCGGCTGATGATCATGCCGCTGCCGCCGTAATCGGGTGTGACCTTCACGCCTGTCCTGGCTTCAAACTCGGTGGCGAGCTGGTCCACCGCCCGCCGCAAACCAGCGCCAGCATACATTCGCAATTCGACGGGTTTTATGGACTTCGCTTGCTTCTTCTCGCAGCCGGCCACAGCGATAACCATCGCCAGCACCAACAGACATGCCGACCATCGCCGCAAACCTGACGACCTTTTCTGGAATGTTCGAGTCATGGTATTACCCTTCTCTATTCCGTGCTGATTTTGGAAATCGCCTTGGCGGCCTGGTAGTTCTTCTCGGCCGGGATCACGGTAAAGCCGAAGCTCTTGAACATGTCCTGTGCCTTCGGCGAAGCGACGAATTCGGCGAACTGCCTGGCGCCGGCAGCGTTTTGCGAGCAGCCCAACGTAGCGATTGTCACTCGCACCGGCGCCAAAACGTACGCGCGCTTGGTCGCCGTGGTGATGGTGTCCACGCCCGGCGTCGGCAGATGCTCGGCCGCCAGTGTCACGACATCCAGCCCGTCGGTACGCAGATGGGCCACGGCGTTCCAGACCACGGCCGCGTCTGCATTGCCGGTCTTGACCAGGTTGGCCGCCTGCCCGCCCTTGCGGAACGTCTGGATGTTCGGTGTGTCCTTGACCTTTTCGAAATCAAGCCCAGCCTTGCGGAAAATCGTCGGCAGCATCCATCCGAGAGTGGATAGTTTGTAGTCGGTCAGCACGAGTGAAACGTCTTCGCGCAGGCAGTCGGCAAGGTTACTGATCTTCTTGGGATTGCCTTTGCGAACGACGATCACCGGCGTAAGGGCCGCGACTGTCCAGCCGTCTGCGCCAAGCCCACGGGCCATCAAAATATCCATGAACGGATCGTGGCTGACGTAGAGGTCGCCCTCTTGCAGGTTTTGGATATGCACCAGCAACTCGCCCGACCCGGCGGAGTTGATTTCCACCTCCACGCCTGTCTTAGCCTCGAACATCTCGGCCAGTTGCTCCATCACCGGGCGCATCGTACCGCCAACATGACATTTCAGCGTCTTGGCGGCAGGGACGTTCCGCTTGCAGCCTTCGAGCGTGACAACCATCGCCGCTGCCACTGCGGCGAGCATGAGGCAACTGAAAGCTTTCTTAAATCTGCTGCCGATCATTTTCCCTTCTCCTAAAACGCACTAAGCCATTGTTGGAGGCTTCGCCAAGGATATCACAATTACCGTCGGTTGAAAGCCTTTGCTGCGGCTTGGCGAACGTTCAGAACCAGACTGTCCGCAGCCAGGAAAACCACGCCGCAAATCATGCCGATTGTCAGCGGATCAAGAGTCATCGGCGCCCTCCACCATCGCTTCGGCGGCTATCGGCGCACGATTGGCGCGAACGGATTGCCAATGCGCCAGTAGAATCGCAGCCGCAACACATACCATGGCGATGACTTTCTGCGTGTCGGGCGATTCGCCTGGCAGCAGCAGCCAACTGAACGCCGCGCCGAAGACCGGGATCAGAAACTTCCACATGTTCAAGCGCGACACCTTCACGCGAGCGATCAGGAAGAACCAGATGGAGAACGCAGTGGCTGATAGTGCAGAGAGATACAAAAGTATCCACAGGAAACGCACAGGCGGCAGCTCGGTGGGGCGGCCTTCGACGACCAGCCCGAGGACCAGCAGGACCACCCCGCCCAAACCCATCTGGGCGCTATTGATCGCCAGCGGATTAATCGGTGCGCGCGCCTTGGAGTAAACCACGTTGGCGAGGCTGCCCGCAATCACGCCGGCCAGTATCAAGCCCATACCGCCCAGTTCCGTCAGACCGGCCGGCTCCCAGGGTTTGGAAGCCAGGGCAAGTATCGCAATGCCCGTCATCCCCAGTGCGATCGGCAGTACCATTGCGAACGTCATCTTGTCGTTTCGCAGCATCAGGTGCGCCAGCACAGCCGTGATCAGGGGCGACGAGCCCAGCAGGATAGCGCCCTGAGCGCCCTCAATGAGGCTCAGGCCCCAAAAGAACGTCCCGTACAGCATGACAGTCTGGAGAAAGCTGATGACGACCACGAGCCGCCAATGCGTTCGTACGGCTGCAAGCGTTCGGCGGGGCCGGCCGGCCAGCGGCAATAGCAGCATCCCCGCCAGGATAAACCGCACGCCGGCGAAGGTGAACGGCTGGAGGTAATTCGCATCGAGGCCTATCTTCACTACGGCAAAGGCCGACCCCCATAGCAGGCAGGCTACGATCGCCCAGGGCGCAGCGGAGGCTGGGGACATCGATCGAGGCTCGTTTATGGTGGGTTCGGTTTGCATGGGCTCTCGTGCTTCACGGGTCGCAGATGCATGATAGAGCATCGCCGCCGGGCGGCAAACGCCACTGGCGCCGGGTGAACGCTACCAGTCGGTCGTGATTGGTCATGTCCACGTGAAGCGGCGTGACGGTGACGAAACCTTCGGCGAGGCGAACGACGTCGGAATTCTCCTGCTCGTGCAGAAAGCGGTAGTCGTCCGCCAGCCGATACGCCTGGCCGCCATCGGGCATTTCGTGGGGGTGATAGACGTCTTCGATTCCGGCGGTGGACTGGGGTGCGGCGCAAATGCCAACAGGCCTACCGCCAGGAAGCTCGGACAGGTCTGGGATGTTGACGTTGATCAGGTCGCCTGCGGACAGGCCCGCGGAAAGCAATTGTTCCAGAACGTCGACGCAGATAGCCGCGACGGCGTCGAGTTGCGGCCGACTTGTGGTGCGGTCGGCAAAAGAAAACGCCACGGCCGGGATGCCGAGCATCGCAGCCTCTGCGGCGGCGGCCACCGTGCCCGAATAAAAGACGTTGATGCCCACGTTCGCGCCCGCATTGATGCCGCTAAGGACCAAGTCCGCCGGGCCGGGCAGCATCTTGGCGACCGCCAGTCGAACGCAGTCGGCGGGGCGCCCGTCGATGCTGAAGGCTTCTCCACCGGGCGGGTCGGTCATTTGCACTTTTGTCACCGGCAGCGGCTCGTGGAGTGTGATCGCGTGGCCGGAGGCGGATTGCGGGGTGGCCGGCGCGGCTACAATCGTCTCGCCCAGATGCCCGGCCGCCTGGCGAAGGGCCGCCAGCCCAGGCGCCATCACGCCGTCGTCATTGCTTAGCAAAATCCTCATAACGGTTTGAGTGTACCCCGCGAGTTTCGATTCACAAAGCCATCGGTAGGAAAATTCTCATAACAGTTTGAGTGTACCCAACTGGCTTCGATTCGCAAAGGGGATCGGCAAGTCGATATGCGCGTCTTACATTTTCCCGTCGAAGAACTGCCAGACTTTCTCGGTGTAGGTAGCGTCGTGGAACCCGTCGTCTTCGAGCTGCTTTTCGGGCGAATTGGTGTACGGTGCAACGCTATTTCCGTCGTCACTGACGGTTCGAACGGCCCCGTTGCCGTACAGAACGTTGAATTGATTATCGTGCGACCAGGCCGCACGCAGCGGATAACTATCGTCGGACGATTCTTCCTGATCCTGCTGCCAGAATCCGTCGGCCAGCAATGCGTCGCTGCCGGCGTCGTAGTCTCCGTCCCCGCAAGCGACCGACTGACTTATGCGGTAACGCAGGTCGATGCGAATCCGCGGAAGTCGCCGCTCGTTCAGTGAATTGGCCAACCCACCCTGCGTTTGGGTCGGTTTTATCTGCCCACCGGCTGCTATAGCATAGTTTCTCAACAGGTTTGCTTCGTTCGGTCCTTTATGGCCTGGCGCGCTGCGGAAAACGTCCCAGCTGTAGGGAAACCGCAGACAATACGTGCTGAACTTGCCGGTTTGCGGAAAGAGACTGGCCCGCCCATCGCGCAGTTCGCTTGGAGCGCTCGGGCATACGAGGGCTTGGGAGGATATGAAGCCGTCTTTGACTAGGGTCCACATGTTCGCGGAGAAGGTTTTTCCCGCATCGCCTCCGGCCCCCGAACCAAAACTCCCCAGTAGGACAGTATCCGAGGGCTTTTCCGGTCCGCCCCAATGCCCAGCCTCCGGCAAGCTGAAGGAAACGTCGCTGACGCGAAATGGGGGCAAGTGGCGATTGTTTTCGGCTACGAAGCTCATGATGCCCTGATGGACAGTTCGAAGCCGGCCAGCGCAACTGACCATTGTAACTCGCCGCCGCACGCTCGAAAACGTCGGCAGGGCAATGGCGGTCAGCACGATCATGATCGCGATGACAACTATCAACTCAACCAAAGTAAAACCGACCCGTCTCGACATGGCCCGACCTCCCTGTCTTGCACAAACCCTAAATTACGAAAGCCTTGCTGTCAATGATGCGTGCTGGGCGAAAAATGCCAGCCGCCCTGTGTATTGACCCGGATGGGGCCGGCGTGAGAGACTGGACGTTTGGAATTGGAGCGATGCGTACGCAATCCACAAAACATCTTGGCCGCAAGCAGCTGAAGTGGAACACCGATGGCGTGCTGCTGGACGAATCGATCTGCGGCGGGCCCGTTGATCTGGGCGAAATGTTCGCCAACACGCGCCCGGTCGAGATCGAAATCGGCAC
>SDBT01013000.1_pt1 | contig 13351 bp, 5 predicted proteins | sample 2277101 | NCBI WGS metagenome assembly SDBT01 (sample SAMN10404973, study PRJNA504765) | marine sediment metagenome | isolation source: marine sediment core GS10_PC15, 103 cmbsf | place: Arctic Ocean: Southern Knipovich Ridge | collected 2010 | reverse complement strand
ATCGGCGACGACTGGCCATTCGACTACGACGACCTCGAGCCCTTCTACCAGGAAGCCGAGGAGCGCATGGGCGTGGCCGGCGAGCAGGGTCCCGACCACCTCGACGTACGTTCACGGCCCTACCCCATGCCGCCGATCCCACTCTCCTACACGCTCGAGCGGCTCAAGGTGTGGGCCGAGACGTCGGGGATCCCGTTCTGGACCAACCCCGTCGCCAAAACCTCGGTTCCTTATCGAGGAAGAAACGTTTGCACCCGCTGCGATACGTGCAGCATCTGCCCCACCGGCGCCAAGTACTCGCCCGACTTCACCTTTCAAGCGCTGCTCGAGGAAGGCCGCATCGAGTTACTCGAGCGCACTCTCGTACGCCGGCTGGTTCTCGGAGACGGCTCCGATCGCATCGATCACGCGGTCGCCGTCAAACGGCACGCCCCCGAAGAAACCCTGCGGTTGCGTGCCCCGATGTTCGTTCTCGCCTCCGGCTTCGCGTGGGGTCCCCACCTGCTGTTGCTGTCGGCGAACAGCCGATATCCCGACGGTCTCGCCAACCGCTCCGGCCTCGTCGGCAAGTACATGACCGGCCACTCGGCGGTGTCCGCCGTCGCCGACGTGCCCGAAAAGCTCTACCCCGGAATGTACTTGCAGCACAGCTTGATCTCGAAGCACTTCCAGCGGCCGGGCCCACTCGACCGCTACGTCCGCCACGACGTCCGTGTCTGGGAAGCAACCACCGGCCGTCAACCGCGCTTCCGCAACGACAACGGCGACACGCTCTGGGGCGACGCCATCATGGACGATTGGCGCGGCCGCACCGGAACCGGCACCGCGCGCCTACGCTCTTACTACGACGTGCTTCCGGCCCGAGACAGCGAGTTGGTCCTGAATCCCGGCCTGACCAACGACTGGGGCGATCCCATGCCCCGCATCACCTTTCGCGACAGCGAGGAGTCCATCGCGCTCAGCGGGCACACGATCGAGACCATCCGGAACACCCTCACCCACATCATCACCGCCGGCGGCGGCTCCGTCCTGTCGATGCGGGATTCCGACTTCCACGACCACCCTGGAGGCGGATGCCGCACCGGATACGATCCCGCCACCAGTGTCGTCGACGTCTGGGGCCGCACCCACGATCACGAAAACCTGTTCGTCGTCGGTGCACCCACCGCCGTGACGGGCGGCTGCGCCAACGGGACGCTGACCCACTCTGCGATGTCGTTGCGATCGGCGCAGAAGATCGCCGAGGGGCTACCAGCCTGAAGTCAGTAAGTACTGGGCTCGCGCCTAATCGGCGAATATCAGTCGAAACTTATCGGCCTGACGGCGCTAACGACGCTGGACACGTCGGTACAGCATGTTGGGACCGTCGGAGTTGGCCGTCGCGATCTCCGGGATGCCGTCGCCGTCGATGTCCGCCACCGCAATGCCGTAGGTCACCAGCTCTTGGTCACCGAGCGTCACGGCCTCGAACCTCCGCCCTTGGTCGCGATTCAGAAACACCGTGTTGGTCTGCCCGGCGTTCCCCACGACGATATCCAGCGCGCCGTCGCGGTCCATGTCGGCCACCACGAGCGTGTAGGTGCGGCCGTCGTCGCGCCCAAAGGTCGTGCGGCGATCGAAGTGGCCCGCGCCATCGCCGAAATACACTGCGTTGGGCTCGCCGATGTTGCCGTTGACGATGTCGAGGTTGCCGTCTCCGTCGAGATCGGCGACCTCCACGGCGCGGGTCTCATCGCTGCCGGTGCCATACCGACGAGAGGTCGGAAACGCTCCGTCGCCGTCGTTGAAATAGACGACGTTGGGCTGGCCGTCTCGATTGGCCAGCGCCAAATCCAGATAGCCGTCGCCGTTCAGATCGGCGGCGGCAACGTCGATCGTCGAGTCGGCCTGCGTGCCGAACGATCCACGCCGGTCGAAGATCAGATCCCGATCATTGAAGTAGATGCCGTTCTCCATCCCCCGGTTGTTGACCAAAATGTCCGTACGCCCGTCACCGTCGAGGTCGGCCAGCAGGAGGCTACGCGTGCTGTCGATAACCCCGAAGGTCGGACCAGACGTGAAGTGCCCGCCGCCGTCGTTCCAGTAAACGAGGTTCGGTGCGCGGTCGTTGCCGACGGCGACGTCCAGGTCGCCGTCGTAGTCGAGGTCGGCGAGCGCGGCGGCGTAGCTGGTCGCCGCATCGGTCCCGAGTGGACGCTCGACGGTGAAGCCACCAGCGCCGTTATTCAGGAAGATGCGGTTCTGGCCCGGCCAGTGGCGACCGTTGGCCACCACGATGTCGCGATCACCGTCGCCATCGATGTCGCCGAAGCTGAGCGACGCCGATCTCTCCTGCTGGATGCCGAGCTGGTCGTAGGCACGGTAGGTCGGCGCATCCTCAGCCCCTCCGACAGGGGGTGCCGGCGCTGTTGTCTTCTGGAAGGCGAAGATATGGCGCGTCGTCCGCACGAAGATCTGACCCTCGGAGATGGCGGGCGTCGCCAGGATCACTTCGCCGACCCGATTGACCGCCACCAGCTCGTGCTCCTCGCCGGCGGTAAACACGAAGACGTCGCCATCCTCGCTGGCGGCGTAGATGTAACCCTCGGCGGCGACCGGCGAGGCACTGTAGGAGCCGCCGAAGTTGCCGAGGCGGGCCTGATAGATGCGTTCACCGGTCTCGGCGTGAAAAACGGTCACCACGCCCTGGCTCGAGACAACGTATAGGTAATTTCGGTACACCAGCGGCGTTGTTATGTAGGGACCGAAGCGCGGCGAGCTCCAGGCCACGAACTCGTTGGCTGTTTCATTCTCCGGCAGGGAGATGTCTCCCGAAGCGCCGGGACGGATCGCGAAAATCGGCCGGGTCCGATAGCCGCTGGCAACAAAGAACAGGTCGTTGGCAACCACCGGCGTCGGCGTCGTGTTGAACGAGGTGCCGCGCAGCATCCAGAAGGGCTCGCCGCTGAGCGGGTCGTAGCCGTAGATCTTCTCGGCACCGTTGACGATCAGCTCGGCGCGAGCGCCATTGTCATAGACCGTCGGCGTGGCGAACGACGAGATCACATCGCGGGGTGTTCGCCACACCTCCTCGCCGCTCGAAACGTCGAAGGCGGCGATGAACGAATCTCTTTGCTGATCGGCCTGCACGATGACCAAGCCTCGGTAGATGATCGGCGAGCTCGCCGAGCCCCAGCGATAGGTGTCGTCGTAAGACGCACCCGCGTCGATGGGGCCCAGGTCGCGGGTCCACAGCAACGTGCCGTCCAGGTCATAGCAGTAGAGCCCCTCCGACCCGAACAACACAACCAGGTGTTCGCCGTCGGTGACCGGCGTCGCCGAGGCGTAACTGTTCTTGGGATGCCGCTGGATCAGCGGGACGCCCCTGTAGGCCTCTCGCTCCCAAACGATCTCGCCGCTGCGCCGATCGAGCGCGTATACCGTCCAGACGTGCTCAGAAGTGTCCGTGCGCCGGTCGATGCTGCCGTCGCGGCCGAACTTGAACACCGAGTTCGGGTCGGAGCTGATGGCACTGCTGAGGAACAAACGGTCGTTCCAGAGAATCGGGCTCGAGTGACCGAGACCCGGAATCGGGGTCTTCCAGGCGAAGTTCTCCCGCGTCTCGACATTCCAGCGAATCGGCGGCGCCTGGCCATCGGCGATCCCCGAGGCGTTGGGACCCCGAAACGACGGCCAGTTGAAGCGCGCGTCAGCCTGCCTCGCGGGAGCCGAGGCGTCGGCGGCGACGTCGGCGGTCGCCGTCATGCTCCGCGCTCCTGGAAGCCCTTGTTGCGGAGATGCTTGCCCGGATTCGGGTCCCATGCCGGCGGGTACGTCCAGTCCAAGGGAATGCAACGCGACCAAAGCGGTGATGGTTACTGAAACGGGGGGAAGCTGCGTCGGGGTGACGCCGTCACCCCAAAGAATCCAGGGGACCGTGAGGTTGCCGCGCCGAACTCTCTGATGGTTCCTTCCCTCGCCACCGTGGTCGGCCGTCACGATTACACGTGACGGACCGCGAAGCTCCCGAGATTCAATAACCGCGATAATGGACTCGATGGCGATATCGGTCGCCCGCAAGGTGTCGCGTTGCTCGGCCTTCCCCCAACCGAATTCGTGGCCCGCGCGATCAATGTTCGGAAGGTGTACGAGCATCAGGTTGGGCTGTTGTTCGACAAGGTACGTTCTTGCCAGTATTGCCACGCTGGCGTCCGGCAAGGATCGTACGGACATACTATCCAGCGACGATGGGCGGGCTACGTGTCTCAACTTCACCTTCCCCGAGAAGAATGCAGTCCCCAGGCCAGCAGCATGAGCTACGTCGAAGATGGTCGTTGCTTCGATGACGCCTTCGCTGGGCACATAGTCGTTCCAGGTCACCCCGTGGTCGCGTGGAAGCAGACCGGTCAAAATCGAGGTAATAGCCGGCAAAGTGATCATCGGGCGAACGGTTTGGGCCTCAAGCGAAGCCGCACCCTCGCTGGCTAGTCTCGCCAAGGTCGGAGCGCCGTCCGCCGTGATCAGGTCGGGGCGCAAGCCGTCGACGATGATGATCACCACATGCCCGCCTGGGCCCATCGGCCCAGGGAGGTCGAACAGTCTCTCTTGTGCGCCAACGAGACCTCGGTCGTACTTGGAGATGCTCGCCTTAGCCGTGCCCATTGCCACGGCGATCGCGACCACCGCTATGGCAACAGGCGCCAGTAGCTTCCACCTGCCGGGTGAGCGATGGGCCTCGTGGCACCTGAGGGGAATCGTGTCTTTCGCCATCAACGCGGGGCGGTCTCAACTCGCTCGAAGTGCTCGTCGATCCACTCCACCCAGCGTCGCCTCAGGTCCCGCCGGTGCACGGGGTCCGAAGGGAAGTGCCCGCCCACCGGATAGACCACGAACTTGACCTCCACGCCGTTGTCTTTGAGCGCATGGTAGAGCTTGTACGACTGGCTCACCGTCACACGCTCATCGCCGGTGTTGGAGATGATGAGGGTCGGCGTGCGGATCTGGTGCGCATAGGCCATTGGGGACTGGCGCCAGTAGTTCATGGCGTTGTCGTTGAGCCACGGCGATCCACCGAGCCCGAAGCCCGCCCAGATGTTCATGTCAGCCATGCTGTACCAGTCGAACCAGTCGGTCACGGCGGCGCCCGCCACGGCGACAGCCCAGCCATCGTAGTGGGCCGTGAGCCACGCGGTCATGTATCCGCCATACGACCATCCGGAGACGGCGATGCGGCTCTCATCCACGATCCCGAGGGCCTTTACCGCCTCGACGCCCGACATGACATCGCGCCCCGGACCGTCACCGGCGTCGTTGACCACGGCGCGCTGGAAGGCCTTTCCCTGCGTGCTGCTGCCGCGGTAGTTGGGGCTGAACACCAGCCAGCCCCGTGCGGCCATGATCTGGTTGAAGGTGCTGAAACTCTCGGTGGAGGTCCCCATGGGACCGCCGTGGATGGACAGAACCAGCGGGTAGCGGCGTCCTTCCTCGAAGCCGGGCGGGTAGACGAGCACGCCGTTTTGGGTGAAGCCGTCGGGCCCGTCCCAGGTAACGGTCTCCACCTCGCCGAGATTCATGGAGGCCAGGGCATCGTTGAAATCGGTGAGCCGGCGAGGTGTCCATTCCCCTGCCTGCATGACGTACAGCTCCGAGGGAAGCTGCGACTGCCGGCCCACGAATACCACGGTGCCGTCAGAGCCCACGGCCGGCGCGGATGCGGCGTGGATACCACCCAGGTCCAGGCGTAGGGCCTCTCCCTCCAGCGGCTGATGCCAGAAGGCCTGCGTGGTCAGGTCCGTGCCTCTCACGAGGAGCGACCGTCCGTCCGGGAACCAGGGGCCCCCTCCCAGGTCGCGGTCGATGTCGGCAGTGATGTCTACGGGCGCGCCACCCTCGACCGGCTGCAGAAAGATGCCCGACGGATTGAAGTAAGGCTCGGGGCCACGCGATCGGCTGAAGGTCAGGATGCTGCCGTCGGGTGAGAACGCCCCCGGATTCACCGGCGGGTCGAGTACCAGGTCGCGGAGCTCGCCGGAATCCAGGTCCAGAATGCGGATGAAGGCCCTGATCTGCTCGCCGGTGTGAGGCCGGGGGATCACGGAGAGGGCCACGATGCCCCCGTCGGGGGACACGACAAAGCCCTCGATGCTCTCTGTGCCCTCGGTGGGACGCTCGGCGTCACCGCCCCCAGCCGGTATTCGCCACAGGTGCGTCGACGTGGGCGCCCTCTGGGTCAGGTAGCTGTTGTATCCCACCTCGAAAGAGCGGTTGTGGCGCTCCTCGCCTTCCCGCTCCTCGGGCGCGTCGGTGGTCGTGAAGAGGAAGTGTGATCCATCGGCGCTCCATTCGAACGCCCCCACGCCCCGCTCCTCATGGGTGACCTGGCGGGCCTCCCCTCCCCCCATCGGGAGGATGAAGATCTGACGTTGCTCTTCATCGGATCCCACGTCCGTGAACGCGAGCTCCTCGCCCGAAGGCGACCAGCGGGGCCCGCCCACCACCACCCGCTCCGGCGTCAGCTCACGATGGGTGCCGCCGGCGACGTCCACCAGGACCAGCGTCCGCACGAAGCGGTTCTCCTCGTAGTCGGGGCGACTGGTAACCACCACGACGGAGCGACTATCCGGAGAGAGCTGCGGAGATGACACCCCCACCTCGAGGGCCACATCATCGACCGTGAGGGTACGGGCCTGAGCGCCCACGGCGACAGGTGTGCCCATCGGGGCCATCAGGCCCAGGGCGAGAAGGAATGTCGCCACGAAGAAGGCAGGGGTGCATCGGAAGGCAGGCGTGAATCGGAAGGCGGCGGTGAATCGGTGGCGCATCCGGGCTCCGCTCATGATCGGACTCCTCCTCGGTAGTGTCCTTTGGTCCCTCGCCGAGGTGCGCCTGACCAAGCGGCCTCGCCCCTGCCGGAGAAACTCAAATCCTGGAATGTGGATAAAAAACCTACTGCAAGATCAGCAAGGGAACAACTGTTGAGAAATGCCGGAGGCCGAGAGGCCAGGCACCCACGCGGGCGCCGTAGCAGGGATGCCAGAAGGAAGCAGGCCTACAACTTGAAGAACCTGAGCAGCGGCAAGATGAGCCGCTGGCCGAAAATCTCGAATTCTCCATCGACCAGATCGCCGGTGTCGTCGTCTGACCTCCAGACCACGAGGTATTGGTCCCGCTCCTCGTTGCCGGCCAGAGCGGGGAAATACGCGGTGAATGCGCTGTTGCCGTCGGGCCCCCCCATGTCGCTCAGACGGAGATCGTCCACCCCGATTTGCATGCCGGTAGATGCGTCGATGCGCTGAAGGTAGATCTCCTTTTCGTCATCCACCAGGTCACCGCTGTCGTCGTCCGCGCTCCAGACGACCAGGAAGTTGTTGCGGGCACGGTTGTACGCAACGTCGGGGGTCGAAGCACGGTATTCACCATCCCCTTCGGGGCCCATATTGCTGATGCGAAAGTCGTTCAGCCCAACCTCGGTGCCCGTCCTGGCGTCGATCCGTTGGCCGAAGATCTCGTATTCGTTCAGTACCATGCCGCCCTGATCGTCGTTTCCAGACCACACGACCAGGTACTCGTTGTCGGCATCGCCGAAAGCGACGGCTGGGCTACCGCCCCGGAAGGCCATGTCGCTGATGCGAAAGTCGTTCGCCCCGATCTCGGCGCCCGTGGCCGCGTTGATGCGTTGGCCGTAGATATCGTTCCCGGAACCGGGTCTGCTCGGCCAGACGACGAGGTACTCGTTGCGGATGTAGTCATGGGCGACCGCGACCGGGTAGTTGAACCATGGAGGCTCCTTGACGCCGCTGATGAGGAAGTCGTTGGTGCCGACCTCGTCACCTGTATTCGCGTTGATTCGTTGGCCGTAGATCTGGACAAAGGAAGAGTCGCTGTTGGCGGGATCATCGCCGTTCCAAACGACGAGATACTCGTTGCTCACCCGGTTGTAGGTGACCGCCGGAAAGCCGGCCTTCCAAAAATCATCGCCGTCGGGGCCCATGTCGCTGATGCGAAAGTCGTTTGTCCCGATCTCGGCACCCGTCGCCGCGTCGATCCGCTGGCCAAAGATCTCCTCTTCCAATCCGGTTAGCACACCGGGATCGCCGCTCCAAACGACGAGATATTCGTTGTCGATGCTGTTGTATGCCACCGCGGGGTTTTGCGCGGCATTTGTTCTACGGCTATTCCTGTCGCTGATCTGGAAGTCGTCCGTTCCGAGCTCAGCACCCGTCGTGGCGTTGATACGCTGCCCGTGGACCTCCGTAAAGCAGGTGTTGACGGGGGGCGACGGGCATCCGGTGGCAGCGGTCCAGACCACCAGATACTCGTTGTCGGTGCTGTTGTAGGCAACCGCCGGGGCCCCGGCATCAAGCGCGGCGTTGCCATCGGTGCCCACGTCGCTAATGCGGAAATCGTTGGTGCCGACCTCGAGGCTCGCCCTCGCGGATAGAGCGGGCACATCGCTCCTGACAGGTCCACCCAGGAGGAGCGCAACGCAAAGTGCGCTCAGACAGGTCCATGTCACAGACGAGGTCATGCTCTTTCTCCGGAATTGGAAACTGGCCCCCCCAGGGAGGGATCGACGCGCCCTCTTTGCCGATATGTCGATCTATATATGTGCATTCTTGGCATCCATGACTTGTTTGTCAACGGGCGAGGCCGGATGCCACGGCTGGATTGATTCCTGGATGTGGTGCACGATCTTGCATCGAGGTAATCGTCCGCAAACGGAATCAATGGAAGCCGAAGTCAGGGCCGGCGGGGAAGGTGGCGAGCAATGCACGATCTGTCCGCAGTGGTGGCGAGGGTAGAGAAGCTCGAGCGGGAAAACCGGCGGCTGAAGATTGTCGGAGGAGTGCTACTGCTCGGGCTCATGGCGGCCTGTACATCTGCGGCTGTGATGCCTCAAGAGGTGCCCGACGTCATCGAGGCGCGGACCTTCGCGGTGATCGACGAGGATGGGACCACCCGTGCCGGCATAACCGCTGTGGGCATCGGCTACCACGACGAGCAGGGGAATCTCCGCGCCTTGATCAGTCCCAGGGGCATTGCATACATCGACGAGAATGGGACCACCCGCGGCCGGATAGAAGCCGGCGGCAGCTCCTATTTCCATGAGAACGGCGAGATCAGCGCCCGGATCGTAGCTAGCGGCAGCTCCTACTTCGACGAGAACGGCGAGATCCGCGCCCGGATCGTAGCCGACAGCTTCACCTACTTCGACGAGAACGGCGACGTGATCTGGCAGGCCCCGGAGTGAGGTTGAGTCATTAAGGGGTCAAGGGACTTCACCCGTTGTCGAAAATCCGGCAAGCGGGTAGGGTTTCTCGTAATATCCATCCCATCAAGCACGGACCCACCACGGCGAGGCTCGCCCTGGCCCCTCGGCGGTCATCCACATGCCTTCAGACCCTCCGTCAATACGACGTCCAGCTCGGGGGCTCGAGCCTTCCGAAGCGGCCACCTTCACCCTTGAAGAGCTCGAACGCTCCGTCGGCCCCGGCTCCGTCGGCCCCGTGGAGCCAGTGGTCCCTTTCAACGAAGGAGCGATCATCAACGGGCGCTATCGTGTGGAGGCATATCTCGGGCAAGGCGGGATGGGCGTGGTGTACCGGGTGTCCGACTCCTTCAACGACAACCGCCAACTCGCCCTCAAGACCATCCGCGGCGATCTGATCAAGCCGGCCCAGATCGGTCAGTTCAAGACCGAATTCCGCACCATGACGCTACTAGGTCACCCGAACGTGGCGCAGGCCTACGACTTCGAGCGCATGCAGGAATCCGACGATCACTTCTTCACCATGGAGTTGGTGCACGGGAAGGACGCCCTATGCGCGACCGAGGGTGCCGGCTGGAGAGACGTCGTAGACATTCTGGTGCAAGTCTGTCGGGCCCTGTCATACGTGCACAGCCGCCGACTCATTCATTACGACCTCAAACCGGCAAACGTCATGGTGGACGAGGAAGGCCAGGCGAAGGTGCTCGATTTCGGTATCGCCGGCCGCACGCTCGTCGGCGCGCCCATGCGGGGCACACCGCAATATGTGGCTCCGGAGCTGCTCGACCCGGAGACACCGGTCGATCACCGCGTGGATCTCTATTCGCTGGGGCTGATGGCGTACCAGCTCCTGTGCCGGCGGGTGCCGTTCCAGGCCGACACTCTGTCCGAGCTACTGCAGATGCACCACCTCACGGAGCTGAGATTCGAGGAGGATGACCAGGATACGGTTCCCGCCTGGCTTCGTTCGGTGGTGGAGAGGCTGGGCGCCAAGCAGCCGGCCGACCGCTACCCCACCGCGAATGCGGTCATCGAGGCCATCAACCGCGAGGGAGGGCTGGGGTACGAGCTGGAAACCCACGAGACGCGCGAGAGCTACATGCTCTCGAGCCGGTTCGTGGGTCGCAGCGCGGAATACAACCAGCTCAACGAGTTCATCTCACAGCGAGTCCAGGGCCTGCGCCAAGCGCCACCCATGCTCCTGGTGAAAGGGCAGAGCGGCACCGGCAAGTCACGGCTGCTGCGGGAGGTTCGCTACCATGCGCAGCTCTCGAGCATCTCCTTCTGCGAGGGAAGGTGCGTCGAGGGGAGCTTCTCCGAGCTCGCACCCCTTGTGCCGGTGCTGGAGTCTCTGGCATGGCTCGCCGAGACCCGCGGCCGTCCGGAGCTCATCGAGCGGCATATGCCCGAGTTGGCGAAGGTCTCGCCACGGCTCGGCCGGCGGTACGACACGGAACCTTCGCCACCGCTCCGCGACGCCGGAAAAGAACGGGTCCGCCTGCGGGAGCATGTAATCGACTTTCTCGTAGGCGTGACCGAATCTGTACCCTTCGTGCTTTTCATCGACGATTTGCAGTGGGGCGGAGGCGGACTCACCGAGCTCCTCTCTGAGCTAGCCGTGAGGATCTCGATTCGGGAGCGCCTCGGGGAACCCGTGAAAATGGCGCTCCTCGGGGCCTTCCGTGAGGATGAGGTAGAGGGGCGGCCGCTGGAGGTCCTGCTTGCCAGCCTGAAATCGAACGCGGCGGCGGAGCGACTCACCTTGCGGCCTTTGGAATCAAGCCACGTGGCCGACCTGCTGACCTCGATGCTCGGGGTCGACGAGCTGCCCGAAGCCTTCGTCGCACGGGTAACGAACGAAACGGCCGGGAATCCGTTCTTTGTCGAGGAGGTGATGCGGACCCTGATGGAAGAGGGCGTTGTCTTCCTTCGGGCAGGAGTCTGGGCGGCACGGGAGGAGGTGGGCGACATCGAGATCCCGAGCACGGTCACGGCAGTGTTTCGCCGCCGAGCCGAGATGCTCGACGAGAGTCAGCGCCGGCTGCTGGAAACGCTAGCTCTTTGCGGACGGCCGCTGGGGGTCGATGTCCTGGCGCACACCACGGGCCTGGAGTTCGAACCACTCCACTCGGCGCTCTCTGTGCTATCCGGGCGACGCATGGCCCTGGCAATTCCGGCAGGCGAAGAGCTCCGCTACCGTGTGAGCCACGATCGGATGCGCGAGACATTGACCAGCGACCTCGGGCCCGAGGCCCGTTGGGCGCTGCACCGGAAGATTGCCCGGGCCATTGAGGAGGTGTACGCGGATGAGCTCGGGGATCACCTCTTCGAGGTTACAGACCACTACAACGCCGCGGCGGAGCTGATCGTCGAGCCCGACGAGCGTGCCAGGGCGGTACAGCTCAACGAGCAGGCCGGGCGCATGGCCAAGCTCTCCGGTGCCTTCGAAGCTGCTCAACGCTACTTCGAGTTTGCACTCGACTTCTTGCCGGACGATGCCTGGACTAGCGACTACACGCGCACTGCCGATATCACCAGAAGCATCTTGGAGGTGGAGTATCTCGGCCAGGCCGGGGATCGGGCCGATGAGCATTTCAGGCTCCTCGTGACCCACGCGAAGACGGATCTGGAGCGGGCGAGCACCTACATTCTCAAGGTGAGTGCCCTGACACATTCAGGCCAGGCGTATGAAGCGCTGGCCGTCACCCAGGAGTGCCTTCCGCTCTTGGGGGTTCGGATGCCGGCACAACCCCGAACGCTGCACGTCCTCGCCCAGCTACTGAAGACCAGGCTCGTTCTTCGGGGGAAATCGGACCAGGACTTGCTCGAGCTCCCCGAAATGAAACAGGGAAAGGAATCCGCCCTGCTCTTGCTCCTTGCCACTGCAGCCGCGCCCGCTTTCATGACCTACCAAGAGAATCTCGGCGCCTACCAGGCGGCGAAGGCTGTCCAGATCGCCGCCACGTACGGCAACGGTCCAGGGGCCTCGGTCATGTACGGGATGTACTCCTTCGTGCTCGGCGAGGCGTTGGGTGACATCGCTGGCAGCCATCGATTCGCCGAGCTCGCACATAGCCTGGCCAAGAAATGCGAAGATCCTCTCGAGTTGGGCAATACAACCTTCATCCTCGGGGGTTGCGTATTCCCGTGGAAGTACCCCCTGTCGTCAACCGTCAGGCTCCACCTGGCCGGCTACGAAGCCAGTATGAGGGCTGGTGACCTGCTCTTCGCGGGATTCCACCTCAACGTGGCCATCACCCAGCAGTGCATGTTTTCGGAGTCCATGCAGGTCACGCTCGACCTGATGCGGAAGTACGAAGCTTTCCTCGTGCGCCTGAACAACCCGCACACGATCACGGAGCTGACGGCTCTGAGCCAGATGCTGAAGCTCCTCAGCGGACAGACACCAGGGCGCTTTCCCTTCGATGAACCTGGTTTCCAGGAAGACGCCTTTCTGGAGTACCTGTTCGAGCTCGACGATGCCCTTCCGATCGGTTTCTACTACGCGTTCAAGCTCAAGGGCTTGTACGTCATGGGCCTGTACCAGCAGGCCTCGAGGCTGGTCGAGGAGTCCGAGCGGAGGATTCCCGCTACCCGGGGGCAGTATGTCTTCGCGGAGCACCTTTTCTACTCCTTTCTGACGCGAGCACACGAATACTCCGACCCGCGCAGCGCCGGCAAGCGCAAGCATCTGAGAATCCTCGAGAAGAAGCTCCGGACGATGAAGAAGTGGGCGGGCTTGTGCAAGGAGAACTTTCGTCACAAGCAGCTACTCATGGAGGCGGAGCTGGCCAGGATTCGAGGCCAGAGCGAGAGTGCGGCGGGCCTCTACGAGGAGGCCATATCGAGCGCTGGCGAAGACGGCTTCCCCTTCAATGCGGCGCTCAGCGCCGAGCTCGCGGGCCGCTTTCATCTGGGGCAAGGCCGTGAGGTAGAAGGGAAAGACCTGCTGCGACGGTCCCGAGCGGGCTACCTGACATGGGGTGCCGGCGCCAAGGTCGAGGCCTTCGACCAGGAGTTTCCCGACCTGGCAAAGGCATAGCCACTGTCAGGTTCAGCTCACGGCCCCGCGCGAGGTTCTCGATCCCTGGCCTGGTGAGCCGC
>SDBT01012999.1_pt1 | contig 13352 bp, 13 predicted proteins | sample 2277101 | NCBI WGS metagenome assembly SDBT01 (sample SAMN10404973, study PRJNA504765) | marine sediment metagenome | isolation source: marine sediment core GS10_PC15, 103 cmbsf | place: Arctic Ocean: Southern Knipovich Ridge | collected 2010 | reverse complement strand
TGAACAGGAGAGAGATTATGCGATCTGACAGTAAGAAGCTCCTCAAGCTCACTCGGAGAGAGTTTATCCAGGCGTCCGGTGCAGGTGCAGCCGCCTTGCTTGTACCGACCGGATTGCTCCTGGGAACCACGTTCCCAGCAACCACGCAGGCGACAACCACGCAGGCCGCAACCACGCTCCCTGCCAAGACAGCCGACGTCTGGGTCCTTCACGGAGAAGACAAGGCCAAACTCATGAACGCCTGTCTCAAGGTAATTTCCGAGAACGGAGATTTCGGGAAGGACGTCAAGAAGCTCACGTTGAAGGTCAACGCCGCCTGGTACCGCACCCCCGAGCAGGGGGCCAACACGCATCCAGAACTGGTCGATACGTTCCTGAAGGGATGCAAGCAGAGAGGGATCAAAGAGTTCGTCATGCCCGAGAATACCTGCGACCGGGCTAAGGACGCCTTCCCCCAAAGCGGGCTCCTGGATGTCGCCAAGGCCAACGGTGTCCCCATGATCGACCTCCGCCGCAACAGGGAATCGTTCAAGGAGTACAAGATCCCGCAGGGGAAGCGGCTGAGCGAGGCCGAGGTGGCCAGTGACTTCATTGAGACCGACGCGCTGGTCAACATTCCCGTCGCCAAGCATCACTCAGCGGCGGTGGTGACCGCAGCGATGAAGAACTGGATGGGCGCCGTTCGGGACCGCAGGTATTGGCATCGTAATAACCTGCACCAGTGCATCGCCGATTTTTCCACGTTCATCAAGCCCACGTGGACCATCGTCGACGCCACGCGCATCATGCTCGATAACGGCCCGAAGGGGCCCGCAAAGCAGATGAAGAGACCCGACCTGCTCATTCTCTCCAGGGACCAGGTCGCCGCCGACGTGTACGCCTCGACGCTTTTCTCCCCCGAGGGACCGGAGAGCATTAAATACCTCCGCATCGCTCGCGAGATGAACATCGGCGCCGCGGACCTCAAGAACCTGTCCGTGCACAAGATCGAGGTCACTTGAGCAGGCGAGCCGCCACAGTTCGTTGGGTCGTCAGAATCCTGTTTCTGGGCGCGGCGATCCTGCTCGCGGTCGGCGGACCCATTCCGGCCGTTCTCGGACGCGTGTTTCCGGGCCTCAGCCCACTGGTGGGGATCGCGTCGACCCTGATCCTGCGAGGATGGTTTTGGTGGGGGCCGCTGTGGGTGATCGGTCCCCTCGCGGTGATCGTCCTGGGTTTCTGGAAGGGTCGCTGGTTCTGTCGCTGGGTCTGCCCCACCGGGACGCTCTACGCATTACCTTCTCGCTGGAACGCGGGTAAGCGAATCCTCAAGCGCCCCCTCGGTGGGTACGTGTTCTGGATTATCGTGGCTGGCTCGCTGGGGGGCGCTCCGCTGCTCCTGTTCCTCGACCCGCTGGCGACGTTCAATCAGCTCACCCCACTGCTGAAAGGGATTCTTACACCCGCCTCTCTGATTCTCACCTTAGTGATTCCGCTGATGCTTCTGCTAGGCGCCATCCAGCCGATGATCTGGTGCACGCACCTCTGTCCGCTGGGGTACCTGCTCCAGTTCGCCCGCTCAGTTGGAACGCTGGGAGTGGAAAAGTCGTTTGACCAGTCGCGTCGGGGCATTGCGCTGGGGGTTTTCGTGGGCTTACCGGCGGCGTTGATATCCCGAAACCTCCTGTTCCCCGGGAGGACGAACCCCGACATCCCCATGCTTCCACCCGGAGCGAGCGATCCGGTAACGTTCGCCGCCACGTGCACCCGCTGCTATGCCTGCGTGAATGTCTGCCCGGGTAAGATCATCCAGGTTCGCTCGCCTTTTCACCAGCGGTTCCTGGAACTCTTTGCCCCCAGCGTCGAGTACTTCTACGACGAGGCAAATCCCGACCTGGGATTCTGCATGGAATCCTGCAACGAGTGCTCGCAGGTCTGCCCCGCCGGTGCGATCGCCCCGCTGACCCTGGGCGAAAAATCCCAGCGCAAGATAGGGACGGCCGAGGTGGTCCGCGAGACGTGCATCGCGTGGAAGGATCACGAGCATTGCATGGTCTGCGAGGAATACTGCTCCTACTCCGCCATCGACACCGATTACGACGAGTCCGGGGTCCCGCGACCCGTCGTCAACAAGGACCTCTGCCGCGGCTGCGGGCTCTGCTACTACGCCTGCCCCGTCCATGGTGACGAGGAAGCGGTCATCCTTCGCGGTGTAACCCAGCAAACCCACATCGACGACGGATACGCCGAACTGCTCGGAATAACATAGAACGGTCCCAGGGCCTCGCCGTAAGGGCGCACAGCCGTCCGACCGGGAGATTGAATCAATGACCTCAGCGACTAAGGGCAAGCGAATTCGCGGTAAGTGGATCATCTGTGGGGGTATTCTCGTTCTCGCCCACGTCCTGGGTTTCTTCTTGCTCTGGTATGTTGTGGAGAGACGCTGGGCTGAACCAGATGTCGTGTATCGGCCGCTTGGGAATCCCGAGGAGGTCAAAGCGCTTTCTGACGAGGTCCGGGGGAACGCCCTCAAAGCCTCCACACAACCCGCATCTCAAAATAGCGCCGAGTGAACACGCAGCGGGGCGATCGGCCGCGACCTCATCCCCAGGAAAGGTGGGCGGGGCAGGAAGGACAAAACTAGTATGGTGTCCCCCGATAATCCCTAGTATGGTGTCCCCAGATAATGCCAGATAATGTCCAGATAACCTCCCCAGATAACCAATGAACACTGCACTGCATGAGTCTATTCGACCGAATCCCTGTGGCGACTGGCCGGTAATCCATCCCACCGCCTACGTGGACTCGACAGCCCAGGTGATCGGGCGAGTTCGGATCGGGGCACGAGTCTTCATCGGTCCGAATGCGGTGATTCGGGCGGACGAACTTGGCGAAGACGGCGAGGTGAAGCCCATAGTTGTGGAGGCTGAATGCAATGTCCAGGATGGCGTGATCATTCACGCCTTGGCGGGTACGGAAGTCACGATCGGGCAACGAACATCCTTGGCGCACGGGGCCATCGTTCACGGGGCGTGCAGCCTGGGTGAGCGGTGCTTCGTGGGATTCGGCGCCGTGGTCTTCAAGGCCAACGTGGGCCCCGGTGTGTTCATCGCCACGCGAGCTGTTGTCGAAGAGGTGAATGTTCCGGAAAACACGTTCGTCCCCTCACTCACATTCATTTCCCACGATCAGATTGGCCGGCTGCGGAAAACAAACCCGCGCGAACGCGAATTCATGGAAGAGATCATAGAGACGAATCTCAAGCTCGCCGAGGGGTATCTCGGGACTGTTCAAGTGAAGGGTCTTACCGATGACCGGAACGCCTGACGTTGAAGCGTTGACCTGAAAGATTGCGCGTGGTTATCGGGGCAGTAGGTTATCCCCGTAGAGATACTTGCGACAGTAGCGGTCCTTAACGCTTCGCATCGCGTGACGTAGCGGAGCGATCGCCCGCGACCTCATCCCCAAAGAGGGTGGGGGGGCAGGAAGGACAAAACTAGTATGATGTCCCCGGATAAGTACCGGCCGACCACCAAAGAAAAAACGCGCGAAAATCGGTAACCGTCCCGAATAAGTAAAGTGTGTTCTGATTCTTCACCTCCGCTTGCGATAGATCAGCACCAGGCCGCCGAAACTCAGTAGTAACACGGTGGCTGGTTCGGGGACAACGGAGATGTCATCGACGTAGTGATAGATGCGAGGAGTCGGGTAAGCAGGGGTAGGGTAGTTCCCCTTCCGGCGATCAAAACTCACTGATACGCTGTGGGGTCCCGTGACGGTCGGTGTGTAGGTGCCAGCATAAGGAATATGCCTACGGGTGGTGCTACCCGCGATCCCGGTAACTGACCATGACCACAACGTCTCGTCGTCGATCTTGAGGCTTATCGTCCCGCCCGAGCCATTTGGTAGAGGGAGCATGCACCGGATGGCGGCCACGATCCCCACGTCATATTCGATGCCACTGGACATGTGCACCGTTTGGGAAAGCGTCCCTCCACCCGAGGCTCCGCTTTCGTAATCTTGATCGCCGCCCGGATTGACCCGGAAGGAGTTGCTTGCCCCACTTCCGGACGTGTCGAAGGTCACGACCTCCGCCGTCATCATAGGTTCCGCGTGCTCCGTGGGGGTCCACGTCCAGCCAGTAAGGTCTCCCGTTTCAAAGTCGCCGTTCGTGATTATGCTTGCGGAAGCCGGGTTCAGTGAGACATCGACAATCAAATACGCCCACATAGGCGTGGATATGGGGAGCCTCCCCAAGTCAGCTACGGCTCCTTGAGTCCAGCCTAGAATCCAAACAACCGTGCAGAGAATCCATTCCCATTTCATTTTCATCGCTCTTGGTTCCTTTCCTGGTTGTCGCCAAATGCAATATGTCATTCAATCCGAGCAGAGTGATGGGCTTTCCCCCGATGAATTTCCGAACCCCTGAAGTGAAGCCTGATACACTCGCGAGAATTCCCCGATCTGCTCTGTGATGCAGCATCGTTCCAAACAAGTCACGTGCCGCAGCTACTCCAACCGGCTTCTTGAGGCGCTTGCATTGGACGGCGGTTTTCTCTCCATTCTGGGTTAGCCATAGGTCCACGCCTGCGTCGCCGGACATTGGCGTGCGTTCAACATCGTACCCACAGACTAGCAACAACTTCGCGAGTTCCGCTTCAAACTGACGGCCGCTTAGATTCTTCCAGAATTGGCGTCTCGCTCGCTCTTGTGCCTCTTTCCATTCTCGAACTGCTTGGTGGTATTTCGCTATCGCATCTTCGGTGAATCGCGTTGTCTTATCCTTGGATACATACTTGTATGCGTTTAGGACCGTCAATCCGAGAAAACAGCAAAACGGGCCTCCAACGAGACCTGCAAAGAAACTCGTTACCAATCTGGATACCATGGGCTCAGTTGCCATTGAGTTCCCGACAAGCACCGCGACAGCAAAAAACCCCAACATCATTAGCGGGAATACGCATGCTTTTTCTTTCTTGCTTTGCTTCTCTGCCCGTTGTCGGTGCGTTTCAATCTGCTCGGCTGTAATGCCAAAATGCTCCGGCTTTGGCTCACCAAAGGTCATAGGGTCCCGCCTGCGTATTTGGTCCAGCACATCCCTCATCAAACGAATCTGCTTTGATGTGCTGACTTCTTCGTTCTTCACTTCACCGCTTCCCTGAGCGATGGTTTTCCGGCGGTGTGAACAAAAAGAAAAGGGAGCCGCCGATTACTACCCTGCTGGAAGGCCTGCGACGGCCCACAGACGGGGATTCACCAACGGCTTCCAACGGGGAGCCGCCAGCGGTCGCAACGTCTGTGTGGATATGTCGCAGTTTTCCAGCAGTGCGAATAGTTGCGGCTGGGTGAATTTGTGCGGGCTCTTGGGATGGGAATAGTCGCTCAAGGGATCCTTCCCCGCCTCGAATCCCGCCCGCGCCAACGAGATTGGATCTTTCGTCATCCGTGACATGTAGGATTTGTCGGCCGTCCCCCGAGCAAAACGTGAGCGTTTTCAACAGAGCAGATCACGGAATATCGGGAATATCGGGGGACAAATATCGGGGGACAGCATACTGGTTATTGACAGTTCCCGGGGCAGTGGGTCGTAGCTGTGGAGACACTTGCGAGGACGGACACCTCGGTACTGGAACCAAATCGGTGGGGAGTGCGGTAAACGTCAAAGCATGCTACCCCGCAAGCGGTTTATTCCTCGCCTTCGCCCTGGTCTTCCTGCGGGGGGGTGTAGTTTCGCTTGGGTGGTTTGACGATAAACCCGCTTCGGATCGCCTTCGTCGAGACGTTGATCCGCTTGACTACCCCGTCCACCACGGCGCGGACCCGCTGGATGTTGGGCTTGAACTTGCGGTTGGTCTTTCCGGTAATCTTGATGCCCACCCCACCGAGGTATTTCGCCTTTCCGCGGCGGGCGTACTTCCGTCCGGCGCGGGTCTTCTTTCCTGTAAACGGGCACTTGCGTGGCATCTTGACTCACTCCTGTATCACCCGGGGTGGCGGGATGCGATCAAACTAGCAGTTTTCCTCGATCTTCGCAAGGGGCTTTCGCGGGGAGGTTATTTCTCCTCTTCCTTGGTCTTACCGGCGGCGGCGATGATCTGCTGCTGCACGTTACCAGGGACCGGTTCGTAGCGGGAGAGCTCCATGGTGTAGCTCCCCTGCCCGCCCGTCATGGACCGCAGTTGAGAATTATACTGCGCCACTTCCGCCAGCGGCGCCTGCGCCTTGATGCAGCACATATTGCCCGGGAGCATGTCCTGCCCGAGTATCCGCCCCCGCCGCCCGGACATATCCGACGCGATATCGCCCATGTGGCTCGCCGGAACAGTAATCTCCATCTCGACGAGCGGTTCGAGGAGGACGGGTTTGGCCTTCTCGATGGCGTCGATGAAGGCGAACTTCCCGGCCGTGCGGAACGCGATTTCCTTGGAGTCGACCGGATGGTGCTTTCCGTCGTAGATGCTCACGCGGATATCCTGCATCGGGTATCCCGCGATAGCACCCGCCGCCAGGACGTCCCGGACGCCTTTTTCGATGGCTGGAAGATACTGTCTGGGAATGGACTCCCCGTACAGTTCGTTGACGAAGTCGAACCCTTCTCCGCGTTCGAGCGGTTCGACCCGCAGATAGACCTCCCCGAACTGCCCCGCCCCGCCGGTCTGCTTTTTGTGGCGGTGATGGCCTTCCGACTTGGCGGAGATGGTTTCGCGGTAGGGGATCTTAGGGGGCTTGGTCTCGACATCCAGGTCGAAACGGCTTTTCATCTTGGTGAGGACGACGCGCAGGTGCAGGTCTCCGATTCCGCTGACGACCAATTCGTGCGTTTGTGCATCGCGTGTGGCGATGAACGTGGGGTCCTCCTCGGAAAGCTTCGATAGCGCTTCGGAGATCTTCTGTTCGTCTCCGCGAGACTTGGGGGTGACGGCGAGAGAATACATCGGGGTGGGACAGCGAAGTAAGGAGCGGAACATCGCCGTTGGTTCCGCGTGCAGGACGTCCCCGCACTGGATCTCCTCGACCTTGGCGAGGGCGATGATGTCTCCGGCGACGGTGGATTTTATCTCGTGCGTCTCCTTACCCTGAACCTTGAAGGGATGCCCGATCTTGGTCCCTTTCTTCTCGTCGCGAAGCTGATATGTGGTATCCCCGTTCACCGTTCCCTGCAAGATGCGAACCCACGCCAGCTTTCCCACGAACGGATCGGACGTGATCTTGAACGCCTGGGCGACGAACGCAGCCTTGGGGTCCGGGGAAATTTCGATTTCGGCGGCGTCGCTTTCCTCAGACGCCCGCACCGGGGCGCCTTTGACGTCGGTAGGCGAGGGGAAATAGTTCGCCACCGCATCCATGAACTCCTTGACCCCGACCTGGGACTTGGCGGAGGTGAACAGGACGGGGATGACGGTCCCCTCGACCATCGCTGAGGCGAAGGCGGAGGCGAGTTTGGCCGGTGGGATTTCCTCTCCCCCGAGATACGCCTCCATAAGCTCCTCGTCGGCCTCGACGACATTTTCGATCAGTTGCGTGTGGGCGTCGGCGACGTCGGCGAAATCGGCTGCCCCGCTCTCGTTCGTGAAGCAATCGATGACGCCCTTACCGCCGTCGGCGGGAAGGTTCATCGCCTTGCACGTGTTCCCGAACGTCTCGTTGATCTGATTCATCAGTGCGGGAAGGTCGACGTTCTCTCCGTCGATCTTGTTGATAACGATCGCCAGTGGGAGCTTGGCGTCCCGGGCGATTTTGAACAACCGCCGCGTGCTAACCTCAATTCCCCCCGTCGCGGAGATAACGACCACCCCCGTGTCCGCACCGCCCATCACACCAATAGCCCCACCGATGAAGTCCGGGTACCCGGGAGCGTCAATAATGTTTATCGTCTTACCTCCGTGCTCCAAATGCCCCAACGCCGGATCCACCGAATGCTTGCGCTCCTTCTCGATATCGCTGTAGTCCAGGTGCGAGGTCCCATCGTCGACCGAACCGAATCTACCGGTCACCTTCGCCGCGTGAAGCATCGCCTCACCCAGGGTGGTCTTTCCCGAACCGCCGTGTCCGAGGAACACCAGGTTTCGAATGTCTGAAGGATTCAACGCCGACATGTCTGTCTCCAAAGATTTCTGAAGCTCAAGGGAACATCGGGCGCTCATCGCAACTTTACAAAGGCCGGAACCTTTCACCGTCGCCCACGCCGGACTTCTGAGAACCGTTCCGGCGTCCCCGAGCAAGTCGCCCATAATAAACGTTTTGTTCGATAGAGCAAGCAAAAACCACCTGCGATGCGTCCTGAGGTGGACCGGAGTGAGTGGGGGTCCTGTCTCGATCACACGCCGGGATTGTGGGAGCTGCAAACGGTGCGGGTTCTCACGCCTTACCGAGTATGATCCCGTGGGTCGGTGGGGCGCCCCAGAACGTCACCCATGAATTCAGCTTGATCTGCCTGGTCCGAGTGGGGGTGTGGTCCAGCAGCGATAAGACGATTGGGACCCCGGAGTCGACGACGATCGTGTGTCGCTCGTCATTGTCGACGACCTTTCCGTTAACGGGGCAGTGGGCGTCGAAGACTCGTCGGCAGTGCGATATCCGCTGCGACTTTCCGCGCGGGAAAACCTCGAACGTCAATTCGTTTCGCGTCCCGCTGGTAACGTTCGCAGTCGCCGCGTGGATAATCACCTGCAACTCGTCGCCGACGCCGATGCGCTTCTGAAGCGTCTTGCGGTTGGAGTCCAGCAGGACGAAATCGATGTAGCTTCCGGGCCGCTGGACGTCGAACGTTGTCGGAGGGATGCGCAGTGTGAACATGGGTCCGACGAGGTCGCTATCGTCCACGGCGACCAGGCGGCCTTTGATCGCATACGTCCTGTCGCTCAGGAATTTCGCCATCTCCACACGCCCTTCCGGCTCCCACCGGGCCGTGCGAGATTCAGGGCCATCCTGTGGTGATTACTGAATTCCCATCCTTCTCGCAGAATCGTTTGCCTTTGACAATAAACTGTGAAACTTCGATTGATCGAAGACAGCAATATTCAGAAGAGCGTATATCGCTGCGACGGCATCGGCAATTTCCGAGAGACGCCCTTCAGGGCCTTTCGATATCTCTTTAATCTCTTCACAGGCCTTTGCAGCCATCTCCTTGGAGGAAAAGTTGAGCAATTTCGATTTCAGATGGTCGAGGATTTCTTGAAATTCACCTCCGTCGAGCCAGACTCCGTGACAGGTCGGACAGTAGTCCAGGAGGACCTCGGAATCCCCAAAGTGGCTGATGAGCAGTTTCGAGCCTTTGCACTTGAAGCAGGATCGCCGCGAGAGACGAACCCTAGCGCTGTCGATTGCTTCCACCTCGTCATCCATCCACCGCAGATTGCGCCAAGTGTCGTTGCTGCTCTTGTCCTTGAGCTTCCGCAGTTCGTCGCTGTCCAGGAACATCCCTCCGCACTTGGAGCATCCTTCGAGCTCTATCCCAAAAGCCCTGTATAGGGACAAATTTGCTTCACAGCCCGGGCAAGGGTACTGAGTTTCGGAAACAAGCTCAGCTCCTCCTATCGGAGCAACCTCAATTGAAAAATCCGTCTCGCTGCTCTTTTGACGGACCCGTTTATGCCAATATGGAATATGGACTTTGTTGACAAAATCTGAAAAACCTTTGCCTGTAATCGGCATGAGCTGTTCTAACTCGCTGTTGATCAGATCCAATTCTTGCGCGTCGAGCCAAAAACCTTCGCACCGGGAACATCTGTCCAGGACAAGGTCTGCATACTTGAGGAATTTCACCTTATCCAGGGTCCTGTCTTTGCATCTGGGGCATTGTCTTGCTGATTCCTCAGTGTCCTCTGCTCGGTCCTTTGAAGAATACTCGATACTTCCCTCCACCTGAAAAGCCATCTTGTCCAGTTCGCCCTTATCCAACCACAAGCTTCCACATTCCTCGCAAAGGTCGTATGACAAACCCGCATCCTTCGTCTGTACAAAATGATTCATCATTTCCTTGTTACAATTCAGACAGTTCATCGTGCACTCCTCTCGAGACTCCGTCGCCCCGTACTCAGGCTTGTTGGGAGTTACTCATGAGCTCTCTTGCTTGAGATACAGCGTCTGGGTCGGGAAGGCAAACTCGATGCCTTCTTCGTTGAACCGACGCAGCAGCTCCATGTTGAAATCGTGGTTGAACTCCAGATACTTCCACCACTCGGGTGGGGTGAACCAGTAATAGACGACAATGTTCAAACTCGCGGGGTTGAAGTCGCTGAAATAGACTTTTCCGGGCACCTCCGCGGAGAAGTGCTCAGACCGTGCGTCGAGCATTTCGCGGATGATGTCCACACCACGCTGGACCTTCTCGGGCGAAGTGTCATAAGTGACCGTCACGTCCAGAACGCGCTTCAGATAGGGGCGCCTCCCGATATTTTCCAGTGCTTCGTTGGCGACTACTGAGTTGGGGATGACTACCTGGTGGCCCATCAGCGTGCGGATGCGGGTGGAGCGGAACCCCACCTCCTCGACGAAACCGTCGTGACCGGCGATCTTGATGCGATCCCCGAGCTGGAACGGGCGATCGGAAAAAATCGTTACCGAACCGAACAGGTTTGATATGGTGTCCTTTGCCGCCAGCGCCACCGCCAGACCGCCAATACCAAGCCCTGCCACCAGCGCCCCGATATCCCACCTGAAGATGTTCTGGGCGATGAACAGCAGCGCCACGACCACCACGAACACCCGCAACGTCTTGCGGATGATCGGGACGAGCTGATCGTCGAGCTTGGTCTCGGTCCGCGAGGTCCATTTGAGGAGGAAGTACTCGATGACGTCGACGAGCTTGAAGATGAACCACCCCGCCGCCAGTACGGTGATCGTCTTGCAGAGGTTTCCCCAAAACGGAAGGTCGATCAGCTTGATCAGTCTGGTGACCTGTTCCTCGTCGACACCGGTCCGCTCCACCGACTGCTGGACGTAGATGAACATACCGGCGAGGTAGAGTGCGGCGGCCAGGATAATCAATCCAATTGGACCGGGAAGGGCCCGCAGGAGCACTGCGAGCACCTGTCCCTGTCGGGCCTCTTCCAATCGTTTCGCTTGACGCTGAAGTGCGAACGTGAGGGTCTTTCCGATCACGAGCGCCCCCAGGAGGAGCCCGAACAGCCCCAACCATCGCCAAAGCTCATTGCCCATGAATCTCGTCGCGGTGAAGATTCCCACCCACGCCCCTATCATCATCTCGCCGATCATGCTCATAAGTCTCACCTTTCGCGAGTCTTCGTCGCCCAAAACCGAAAACACTATACCGACGCATGCTCGCGATGTCACGGTTCCGCGGTCCGCCCTTGAACAGCGTCCTGGATACTGATACCTTCCAGTCCGAAGGAGCCCTCGATGCCCACGCTCACCGAGCGCGTCGCTGAAGTCGCGAAAACCAATGGGGCCGATCTCGTCGGGTTCGCCGGGGTCTCGAGATTCGCCCGCGCTTCGGCGGAGCTTCACCCATTTGGGATCTTCCCTCAAACAAAAACCGTCATCGCCATCGCGCTCCGCCAACCTCGAGGAACGCTCAAGGCCGTGGAGGAGGGGTGCTATTGGCAGAGCTACAATTGCGATTCCTACTGGTACCTCAACGAGGTCCTCGCCCCGACAATCCTCAGAAGCATCGTGATGTTCCTGGAGTCGGAAGGTTACACAAGCGTACCGATCCACAATCCATTCCGCGCGCACGTAGGGCGGAAAACACGCGATGAGTTCCCTGACGGGCCCGACGGAATGGTCTCGCTGCGAGTTATCGCAGTAGCGGCTGGTCTGGGTGAGCTCGGGCTCTCCAAGATATTCCTGAGTCCCCAGTTCGGTCCGCGCCAGAGGATCTTCGCCGTCTTTACCGACGCTGAATTGGAACCCACCCCACTGTGCACCGAAAAGATCTGCGATGACTGCCAAGCCTGCGTCAAAGAATGCGAAGCAGCCGCCATCGGAACAACGCGGGAGGTCAAGTTCACCATCGAGGGGATGGAGTATTCCCACGCACCGCTGGATACGAGCAAGTGCCTCCAGGTCCATCGCGGGGAGGATAAGCGATTCTCCCCCTTCTGGAGCGGTTCCGAAGATGCCGGAGAGAATCCGAATTACTGCGAATGGCTGGACCATCGATTCCGGCATCGCGCGATCTGCGTGGGGCGAGGATGCCTCCGGGCGTGTCTGGATCACCTGGAAAAAACCGGGCGAATCGAGGCGAAGTTCAAGACACCCTTCATCCAGCGCGAACGCTGGAAGCTTGATTCACCGCCCGAAAAGAAGGCGTGACTCACTCGTTTCCATGACAGAAGGGATTGATCCTATGGGAGATTCGAAGGACCTGCATCTCGGGTTTATCGGTTTGGGGATTATGGGCGGACCGATGGCGATGAACTGCATAAGGGCGGGATACCAGATGACGGTGTACAACCGCACGTCTTCAAAGACCGCTGCTCTCAGGGACGCCGGGGCCACCGTTGTGAACAGTCCCGCGGAGGTGGCTAGCGCAAGCGACGTGGTCTTGATCTGCGTAACCGCCTCCGACGATGTCCTCTCAGTAGTCCTTGATGAGAAAAACGGAGTGATTGCGGGCGTCAAAGAGAGTGCGACGGTCGTAGACCATTCGACTGTTGCTCCGTCGGTGGCTAGGGGCTGCGCAGAAGCCCTTGCTGTGAAGGGCGCGGGTTTCCTCGACGCCCCCATTTCCGGGGGGGACGTGGGTGCACAGAAAGGGACACTGAGCATAATGGTGGGCGGTGAGAAGGTTCACTTCGATCGTGTCGAACCTGTCCTCCGCGTGATGGGAAAGACGGTGACCCATTGTGGAGATTCCGGGGCGGGGTATACCGTCAAGCTGTGCAACCAGATCTGCGCTGGTCTGCACCTTATCGCTGCCGCCGAAGCGCTGCGGTTGTCAGTTGCCGCCGGGGTCGATCCTGATGCGATGCTCAAGGCGATTTCCTCCGGTGCGGCGGGAAGCTGGATGCTGACGAACGTCGCCTCCAAAATGGTAACCGGGGATTACGCCCCGGGGTTCTTCGTCGATTACCAACTCAAAGATCTTCGCCTGGCGTCTGAGGCCGCGAAAAACCTGCACATCCAACTGTCCGGTGCGATTCTGGCGGAGGAATTGTTCACCGCAGCTTCGAGCACCGGCCACGGCCGGGATGGCACCCAGGCGATCTACGAGGTGGTCGGTCTGCACTCGGAAGAAAGCTGAGTTCTTGACGCCCCCCCCCCCCCCCCCCCCGTTGAGGAAACTGGGGGTGGGCGCGGCCCGGGCGGGCGGGCAGGGGGCCTGTGGGGCGGCTGGGAGTGTAGTTGTTGTGGTGGTGTTTTTGTTGTGTGGCCTACCTCTGTTAGAAGAGTTGCGCTGCCGCGCGCGC
>SDBT01012998.1_pt1 | contig 13352 bp, 10 predicted proteins | sample 2277101 | NCBI WGS metagenome assembly SDBT01 (sample SAMN10404973, study PRJNA504765) | marine sediment metagenome | isolation source: marine sediment core GS10_PC15, 103 cmbsf | place: Arctic Ocean: Southern Knipovich Ridge | collected 2010 | reverse complement strand
TTTGTTGGTTTTGTATTTAATTTCAGTGAATTAAACATACCACAAAATGGAGTCCAATACTACTTTTAATACTAGTAATTGCAGATAATTATGCCCTCAAATCCCTAATTTGGGGTGCGAAACTTGAGTTATTTAATTCAAGGGAAAAATATTTGAAAGGGGTAATTATTATGAAAGGAATGGCCGGAAAGTTGATGTACGAAACCTTACGGAATTATGGGGTTACGCACCTGTTTGGATTGGATGAGCCTGTGCACTTGACACAATCCTTGGACAAGAACGTTATTAAGCCAATTACCGTACGGGATGAAAAGCACGGGGCAATTATGGCCCATGCATATAGCAAAGTAACCTATAAGCCTGGAATTTGCACGGCCCTTCAGGGACCGGGGGCAACCAATCTGATCTCAGGGCTGGCAGAGTCATTAAAATCGTCAACACCTGTTATCGCTCTTGTTACTGATATAGTCACCACCAGTCGTGGCAAAAATGCGAGCCAGGAGATTGATCATATTTCACTTCTAAGACCTGTTGTGAAATGGCTTGAGAGGCTTGACAACCCGAATCGAGTAGCCGAGATGACGCGGAAGGCATTTAAAATGGCCACTTCGGGAAGACCTGGTCCCGTAGCTCTGATTTGCCCGTTTGATATTATGGGTGCGGAGGCAGAGGCGGAAGTTTATGCTGAGCCCAGATGTGACCGGTATCCCTCGTGGAGAGTGTGCTCAAGCAGCGAGTCAATAGCGGCTGCAGCAGATTTATTGGCAGAAGCAAAAAGGCCGGTTATCATTGCGGGGGGCGGATGCATTCTCTCACAAGCCTGGGATCAAGTTGTCGAACTGGCTGAGATGTATGATATCCCAGTTGCTACAACCATGTTTGGAAAGGGTACAATTCCTGAACTTCACCTTCTTAGTGTTGGGGTTATGGGTAGCTATACCGGAGGTAAATATGGACGAGGCACAATTGCCAATCAGATTGTTTCAGAAGCAGATGCGGCGTTTATCATAGGTTCGAGAACCGATGAGGTCCCCTATTTCGATTGGACGCTTCCCAAAAAAGGTACCAAGCTAATTCATCTGGACATAGACCCTGAAGAGATTGGGAGAAATTTTGAAACTCATGTCGCCCTGGTTGGAGATGCAAGGGAAACACTTATTGAGCTTTTAAAGTATTGTAAGGAGAATCATGTGAAAATAGAGGTAGAGACAGATAAGGCCAGAATAAAAAAAATGAAAGAGGAATTGCTGAAACTTCAAGAACCTTTGTGTTTATCCGAACAGATTCCCATAAGGCCGGAGTTTATTTGCAAAGTCTTAAGTGAATATATTGATAAAAACACAATTATTGCTATGGATGCGAGTTATGTTTGTGAATGGACGATGAATTATATTGATAATATGTCAAAGGGATGTAATTTCCTTATGCCCAGGGCTATGGCTGGTATTGGATGGGATTTGCCTGCGGCTATAGGAGCTAAGATTGGACGGCCGGATAAGACTGTTATTTCACTAACCGGTGACGGTGCCTTCGGATATGTAATGAACGAATTGGAAACTGCCGCTCGGTATAATATTAAAGTGATTACACTGGTGTTTAATAATTCATCCTTGGGATTTCAGAAGTACTATGAGGAATTGCTTTTTGGAAAGTCAGTTGAATGCGGTTTGCTAGATGTTGATTATAGTGAAGTCGCAAGGGCTTTGAAGTGTCAGGGTGAAAGAGTCAAGGACCCGAAAAGGCTAAAAGAAGCTTTAGAAAGGGCTTTTAATGCTAATTCTCCTTATGTTTTAGATGTAGTTATTGATCCTGAAGCGATTCCTCCAATATCATGGTTTGACGATTTCGAGCCAAAGGCAAAATAAAAGTTTACATATCAAAGGTGCCATCCTGTTTATGAATCTTCATTGGCGGATTTGTTGAATTCAAAATTCAAATTTACAGGAGGAAAAATTTGGCTATATCCGAATCTCTCAAAAGCCATAACTTGCGAAAAATGCTGTATTATTGGACATCTTCCCGATTTGATATGTATGAATTTCCAAGGAAAACACGCTGTTACACTTTTGAGAAACTCGGATTGACCCAAAAAAATCTGGAAAGGAGGTAATAAGAAAAAAACATATAACTAAGTACAAGGATGAAATTTTGGAAGCTAATTAACAATTATATTTTCAAAAAAGGAGGAATAACCATGTTAGAAGTTAGAGAACTAGAGCGTTTGCTAAAAAATGGAAAAATTACTCGCCGTGAGTTTATGGCTCGTGTGGCTGCCTTGGGGTTTACGGTAGCGGCTTCCCCGGTATTGTTGAGTACTCCGGTACATGCTTCAAAACCTAAAAAAGGTGGTAGGCTCAGAATTGGCACAACCGGAGGCAATATTTCTGATTCAATGGACCCCGGCCAAGCCCTTGATTCAATGGTGACTATGATTACTTGGCAACTCAGGAATTGCCTAGTTGAAATAGATCACAATACAGAGCCGCAACCAGAATTGGCTGAAAGTTGGGATGTAACCCCGGACGCCGCAAAGTGGATTTTTAAAATTCGTAAAGGCGTGGAATTTCATAACGGAAAAACCTTAAATGCTGAGGATATAGTCTTTTCCATCAATCATCACAGGAAGGAAGAATCAAAGTCAGGGGGCAGGCCTCTTTTATCGAGTGTCAAAGATGTAAGGGCCGACGGGAGATACACTGTGATCTTCACCTTAAATGAAGGTTATGCAGACTTTCCCTTCATCCTGAGTGACTTTCATTTCCAAATCACGCCAGCTGGCACTATGGATTTCGAGAAGGGAATCGGAACTGGTGGCTATATTTTAGAGAGCTGGGAGCCAGGTGTTAGAGCGCTTGTCAAACGGAATCCAAACTATTGGAAGGAAGGGCGCGCCCATTTTGATGAGGTGGAAACCCTCAGCATTCAGGACTTAAATGCTAGGATTAATGCACTGAAATCTGGCCAGGTGGATGTTATCAACAGATGCGATCCAAAGATTTTTCATATCATAGATAATACGCCAGGCCTTAAAGGGATAAAGACCACCGGATTTAGACACTATACCTGGCCTATGTTGACCGATAGGGCACCCTTTAACAATAATGATGCAAGACTTGCGATGAAATACGCTATTGATCGTGAGCAGATGTTAAAGATGATTGTCCGAGGTTATGGTATTCCTGGAAATGATCATCCAATTTCTCCCAAAAACCGCTACCAGAATGATGAACTTCCTCAGAGACAATACGACCCTGAAAAGGCAAAACACCACATCAAAAAGGCCGGACTGGAGGGGCATACATTTAATCTGCATGTATCAGATACAGCGTATACCGGTGCTGTCGATGCCGCTGTTCTCTACAAGGAACAGGCCGCCAAAGCTGGTATCAATATAAACGTCGTACGAGAACCTTCAGACGGCTACTGGAGTAACGTCTGGAGGAAGAAGACATGGTCCGCTTGTTACTGGGCCGGTCGTGCAACTGAGGATTGGATGTTTTCAACTGTGTATGCCGAAGGGGTTCCCTGGAATGATACCCTATGGAAACACGATCGATTCAACAAGCTTCTCAAAGAAGCCCGCCCGGAGCTTGATAAGGATAAACGACGTGCCATGTACTATGAAATGCAAAAAATTTTGAGGGACGAAGGTGGAGTTGTCGTTTATGCGTTTGTTAATTATCTATCTGCTTCAACTGATAAAATTGAATTTGGACCATTGGCGGTGAACTTAGACTTGGACGGTTGGAGATGCGCTGAGCGTTGGTGGTTCGGATCTTAATGATTTAATGGAATAATCCCCCGGTACTGCCGGGGGATCCAAAAGTGTGTGATTGAAAGATCTTAGATTGCCTGGGGGTAATGCTGGCTGGCTCCACTCATAACGTTGGAAAACTGATCACACAGTTTGTAAGGGAAATGGGCGGAAACCCTCAATCCAGCATAATCGGGGGGGATTCAAGACATCTGCACCAAATGCATCCTTGCCAACGGGACGATGGGCCATGCCCTTGATTAAGATGATAGCAGCAGCACCCTCACCGGACATCCAACAATGGTTATACTTCCGTCCATCCTGGCCCTTGGAGAACCCCATTCCTCCGGAAGAGATGTTTTAACTGCCTATGTTTTAGGTGTGGAAGGAGCTGCGATAATTGCCTCTATATCGGGACTTATGCCTGGTCATTATGAAAGAGGGTGGCATCCGATGGCAACGATAGGAATATTGGGTGCCACGGCAGCCAGTGCGAAGATATCGAACTTGGATATTGAACAGACAAAAAATGCCTTTGGAATAGCGGCATCTGAGGCAAGCGGCCTTAGAGCGAATTTCGGAACAATAGTTAAACCTTTTCATGCCGGTAGTGCTGCGAAAAAGGGAGTCATCGCCTCATTATTGGCCAAATCGGGATTTGTGGCAAATCAAGAAATACTAGAAAGCCCGTTCGGCTACCTCAGCTTATTTAGTGGTAAAGAAGACCTTGATATTCGCAAAGCGACTGAAAATAATGGTAAATCTTTTGACATTATTTATCCCGGGATTAGTATCAAAAAATACCCGTGTTGCTTCTATGCCCACTTGTCCATAGATGCCTTGCTATATTTAGTAAAAGAACACCAAATATCGGCTCAAGATGTTAAGCACATATGTTGCGGGCTAAGTGAGATCGCAACCAACATACTGATTCACTCTGATCCTAAAAGTGGGCTCGAAGCAAAATTCAGTCTACCCTATTGTATAGCTGTTGCTCTACTAAATAAGGATGTGAAAATCGATGATTTTCAAAATGAGAAAATATACGATGGGAATATCAGGCAGACAATGAAGAAAATTGAGATATATAGCCATTCGGAGAAGAAAGATAAAAAGACGAGGCTAAATGCAATAGTAGATATTGAAACAAAGAATGGTCATAGAGTTTCACTTCGATTGGAAAGACCCGCCGGTCATAGCCTCTCCCCTTTGCCTTGGGAAGATATTGTATCAAAATTCAGGAAATGTTCATCAATGGTTCTGGAGGAAATTTCTTTGAAATTCGTTATAAAAAGCGTTAAAGATCTTGAGAGCCTCTCACGAATCAAAAAGGTGGCTGAAGTACTGACAAAGAAATCAAGAGTTACTTTATAGTGACGCAACTATCCATGGTATTCTTCTGAGATCCTTTTCTTATCTATACCGGTATTAAGATGGATTGAACACTCGAAATATACATAAAAAGCATCTTTCCAATACAATTTATTATATCTTTTTTTTGATGGCTTAATTCTCATGTAAATGGATGAACGATGGGAACTCCAACTATTATTAGAACCAATCTCGTTGTCTTGAATGACGTGCAAAAGGAAAAAACCCATTAAAATTCACTATAAATTTTATCTTCTGTCGAAATTCGAGCCGAATCGAACGGGCTCATCAGATTCCTATCAAAACTATCGACTTGACTATGGTTAGAGATAATTTAGTGCACATTCCTCATGGAATAGTCGGGTATTAATTTGCTGCGCCTGTATCTCATCTTCGCATTATTCGCGCCGGGTTCAGGAAATAGTATATTAAAAAAGAATGCCATAGGCCTCATCGGAATGATGGATAATGAAGTATATCCTGCTATCCCAGGTTAGGTGGCCTTATAGGAATCTGTCAACGATGGAAAGGGGAAATGAAATGGATGAACGAATGAAGATATTTACGGACCAGGAGTTATCCAGAGTTCATGATTTATCAATGGAAATTTTAAGGGATGTTGGGATCGCTTTTCTTGACCCTAAAGCGGTTGAAATTTTCAAAAAACATGGGGTTAGAGTGGATGGAAAGACCGTTTTTCTCGATGAGAATCACGTAAGAAAAGCCCTTCAGACAACTCCATCCCAATTCTCCATAACGGCACGGAATCCGAAGAAAAGTATTTCCATCGGAGCCGAAAATGTTGCCATTGTCCCGGGTTATGGGGCTGCCTCTATCATTACAAGTACAGGCAAAAAAAGAGCCCCGATTATGGAAGACTACGATAAGTTCTGTAAACTTGTGCAGACCTCAAAACAGGTCAACATGAACGGGGTTCGAATGGTTGAGCCGGTAGATGTTAACTCGGAAACAGCCCATCTCGATATGTTGCTTTCAAATATTTTACTATGTGATAAACCATTCATTTGTGGCTCAACGTCCAAACAGGCTGCGATAGATTCTCTAGAGATGGCAGGGATTGTATGGGGAGGGAAAGAAGGGATTAGAGATAAACCGGTGATGCTCGGCGTCGTTGGCCCGACGTCACCACTCCGATATTCAAAGGAGATTACAGATGTTATTATCGAGCTCGCTCGATATGGTCAGCCTTTGTCTATAGGTGCTGCAATTATGGCAGGAAGTACAGGACCGTTAACACTTTCCGGTGTTATAGCTTTGCAAAATGCCGAGCTATTAGCTGGGGTCGTTTTAACCCAGCTTGTCAATCCGGGTGTCCCGGTAGTTTACGGTTCAGCCTCTTCTATCACTGATATGAGGTTTGGTAGCTTTTCTGTCGGCGCTCCCGAGTTTTCAATGATTCAGTTGTCAAACGTACAGATGGCGCGATACTATGGTCTTCCCGCCAGGGGGAGTGGCGGTGTCACAGATGCTCACTTCCCTGATATGCAGGCGGGTATGGAATCAGCAATTTCTCTAACCGTGACAATTCTGAGTGGTGCATCGTTGATCCTTTATGCCTGTGGTATAATGAGCTCCTACCTGGCTATGAGCTATGAGAAGTTTGTGGCTGATGAGGAAATCTGCGGGATGTTGCGAAGAATCCTGAAACCGGTCGACATGTCAAAAGCATCAATCGCTCTGGAGATGATAAAGGAAGTAGGAATTGGAGGAGAATACCTTACACATCCGAAGACGTTGGAACTGTGCAGAACGGAATTCTTTATCCCTGAACTGATGAACAGAGTGGATTATGAAACTTGGAATGCCTCTGATAAAAAAACACTCCACGAAGTGGCAAAAGATAGAGTCATACAAAGACTTGGCGCATATGAAAGGCCCAAAATTGATCCGGAGATAGAGTATGATCTTATTCGTTATGTTAAAAGAATGAAAAAAAATTGAACAGGGAGGGTGGCTATATATGAAGCGAAACATAAGGGCTGAGAAAAAATTCTTTGGAGGTTAGTAATTCAAGGTTTTTACGGAGAGTGAGCTATATGATATTCGCACGGGGATATCGGATATTCCTTAGAAAACCCATATTTTTATAGAAGATGGGGATCCTTAGGATATTTTAAATTGAAAAGGGTTCTTGGTTTTGGCAGTTACAATACTGCATAGACTTGGCTTCATAAACTGCGTCGTGCGATAGTGCGCCCCGGACTGGATCAGTTGACCGGAGAGGTTGAAGTAGATGAAACATACGTCGGGGGAACCGGGACGAAGGTTCGCGATCGAGGTGCTAAGCGAAAGACGATCGTTGCAATAGTAGCGGAAGTGTGTGGTCGTGGTTCGGGTATAATTCGTATGGCAAAGATTCTTGACTTGTCGGCGCCAAGCCTTCGCAGATTCGTCAGGGATAACGTGCAAAAGGGAGCCGAGCTTTGAACGGATGCCTAGTCTGGGTATAATGGTATAGAGGTTATGGGCTACAAACATATTGTAATAAATATCTCGGATACCGGAGATCCTGCTCATGTTGTTATGCCACGTGTTCATCGTGTTGCATCCTAACTTGATCGATGGTGGCTTGGCATTCATCAAGGTGCGATCAGACCGTCGCATCTTGATTACTATCTCGATGAATTTACGTTCAGATTTAACAGGCGTACATCCAAGGCCCGTGGTCTACTCTTCTACTGTCTGATGGAGCAGACAATAGATTGCAGTCCCGTGCTACGCAAAATGATTATAGGTGGCCAAACACGACATATGGTAGATGGTTGAGTAAACTGCATACCCACTTATTTTTATTCGACAACATCCGGAATGCAAATGGGTGATTCAAATATGCATCGGTAACGATTTAGAATACAAATAGATTTCGAAAAAAAGATGGGGGTTAAATCAATCGATTTTTAGACCGATTCAAAATTGAATCATCTTTCTTGCTTTATGGCTAATATTAAAATATAACTAACCAATTTTATTGACATTAATTTATAGATCTTTCTCTGGCCCAATTTTTGCGTTGTCGTTAAGAATTCAGTATGTGTTACTGTGCCTCTATGGTCGGTTTCCATGGGATTATAATGTAGGATTTGAAGCCCTAACAACTTAACTACTTAACGAGATCAGAAGAAGGCAAAATGAGTAAGTTTATTGAGATCAACCTTGAAAAATGCACTGCATGCAGGCTATGTGAATTTGCGTGCTCAATCCATAACTTTGGGGAGATTAATCCAGCCAAGTCAAGAATCAAGGTGAGCATTGTTTCAAAAGATTTCTTTTACTATCCGAATGTTTGTCAGCAATGTGGCAAGGCGCCATGTGTAGACGCATGCCCACAGGATGAAGCGCTCATTCGCAACGAACAAACCGGTGCAATTGAGGTCAACAAAGAGGAATGCATCGGCTGCAGATTGTGTGTCCGCGCCTGTCCGTTCGGGGCAATGGGATTTGATAAAGAAGAAAAAGTGACTGATAAATGCGATCTTTGCGGGGGAAATCCTGAATGTGTCGCACATTGTTTTTATGGAGCTCTTGAGTTTAAGGAACCTGATGAAACGATTTAAGACATTAGTATGGCCTATGTTAATAAATTTAAGAGTTCCTATCTTCAGGAGGTGACGTAATGAATACAGAATTCTACGGGTGTACAGGAAAACATATTCGTGTAGATCTTTCGAATTTAAATATTTCTGTTATGGAAAACGATCACAAAATCATGAAAACCTATCTCGGGGCGAGGGGGATCGGCATCAAATACATGATGGACGAAATAGATCCTAAAACAGATGCTTTTGAACCGAACAATAGATTTATTATTGCCACGGGTCCCTTGACCTGTATGCCTCCGGCGGGAAATCGTTCCTATTTTGTTACCAAGTCTCCTTTAACAGGTGGAATCGCCAACGCAGGCGTAGGGGGTTATCTGGGCGCCGAATTATAGTTTGCCGGTTATGACTTCATTATTTTTCAGGGAAAAGCAAAGCGCCCGGTATATTTATGGATAAAGAACAATGAGATCAGCCTTCAAAGTGCAGAGCATATATGGGGTAAAGGCACAGAAGAGTCGGAAGATATTCTTCTAAGTGAAAAGGATCGCATGGCTCACATTGCCGCCATAGGCCCGGCCGGTGAAAACCTTGTCCGAATTGCAAACGTGATTACAGGGGGCGTTACAGGCGCCAGAGCAGCCGGCCGGGGCGGCGTAGGAGCCGTTATGGGGTCAAAGAATCTTAAAGCCGTGGTGGTAAGAGGAACAGGGGGCGTTCGACTTGCAGACTTAAAGGCCTTTAAGAAAAATGTCGGGAAGGCTTTGAGTTATTGGAACAAACCCACTGAAAGCTGTGTAAAGGGGCTGGCCGATCACGGTACTATCATGTGTGTGAGTTTTACCAATAGTTTGGGTATCCTCCCCACCAGGAATTTTCAAACCGGAGTATTTTAAGGAGCGCATAAAATTAGCGGAGAAACATTTGCCGAGAAATACTCCGTAAGGGGCGCAACCCCCAGCAAGGCATGCTTTGCATGTCCGGCAGGCTGTGCCAGATTGAGTCGGGTGGACGAGCTGGGTTACGAGGGCAAAGGCGAGGGACCTGAGTATGAGTCGGTGACTTCTCTGGGGTTGTAGCCGGTGTTGATAATATGCCTGCAGTTATAAAAGCCGGCCGAATCTGCAACGACATGGGAATGGACACCATTTCTGCCGGTGGTACTGTCGGCTGCGCTATGGAACTATATGAAAGGGGATATTTGCCTGAAAAAGACGTCGGTTATACTGTGAACTTCGGGAACGCTGACGCTCTTCTGGACATGGTTGAAAAAATGGCCACTCGGGAAGGATTTGGATGGATTTTAGGTGAGGGATCATATCGTCTCGCCGACAGATATGGCCATCTGGAACTTTCAATGACGGTGAAAAAACAGGAGCTGCCCAATTACGATCCCCGCGGGGTAAAGGGACAGGGGCTCGCTTTTGTCACCAATAACAGGGGGGCGGATCATTGCCGGGCTGAAGTCAACTGCTCTGAAATATTCGAAACAAAAATGCTCGGCTACTGGTCGCCTGAAAAAGATGTGAACCGTTTCGCAATTGAAGGAAAAGCTGAGATGGCAAAACATTACCAGGATTATTGTGCCTGGGCCTATGATTCTCTTGGATACTGCTACTTTCTTTTGATGGATACAAAAGAGCAGGATGTTGCGGATTTGCTCGAAAGTGCAACAGGCGTAAACTTTGGAGAGGTTGAAGACCTCAATAAAATCGGGGAGAGAATATTTACCCTGGAAAGATTGTTTAACTTAAAGGCTGGCCTCAGCGCAAAAGATGATACGTTACCCAAAAGATTTCTTAAGGAACCGATGCCTGAGGGACCTTCTAAGGACCAGGTTTTCGAACAGGATAAGCTGCTTCCCAAATATTATGAAGTTCGTGGTTGGGATAAAAATGGCGTTCCTTCCAAAGAAAAACTCGAAGAATTAGGTCTTTAATTTGATTTCTTGTGTACAATGGAGAAGAAAATATCATTTTTAACGCACCTTGAAAATAACATGTCATGAGTTTAGAGAATTTTAATTGGACTCAAATTACTTTGATGAGTGTTTTCTTCCATTTTTTAACCATAATCTTTTAAGTGGGTATGCACTTTACTCAACCGATCAAAAGATCCATAAGGATTCCATCATCACCTCCGACGGTTTTTCACTCTACAGCTCTCTGGGTGAATATTTCAGTCTATCTCAGATACTCCGTGGGCAATGGCCAAAACGCGGTCGATCTCTTTCCCAATGTCCACCGGATCATTGCCCGGCTAAAAAACCGGACCTGGGGTACTGTCTTCCATGTGTCTAAGAAATATTTGAATCGATATCTGGCTGAATTCTCTTAATCGGTTCAATCGCTGATTCAAAGACCGCCATGCAACGATCCTTGATCGTCTGGTTACAGCCTGTTGCACGACCCAAATATTTACGTATCGCCAGCTGGTTGCTGAGTTAAGTTGATAACTCTAGTAAACTATTTTCAACCTTCGTGGTGTTCCGAGGAGCATGAAGGTCTTCCGCAAGAACATCGCATTTCATCCTATTGGTCGTATAATAGTCGAAAAAAGAAGCTGTGTATCAACTGAAGAGATCCTTATGAAAAAACAAGAAAACGTTTAGGATTCTCTATCAGTATTTCATCTATCTGCTCCTCAGTCATTCCCCGCCTGCGCATTGCCGGTACCGCATTGTACAGAATGTGAGTATACCCGTGTCCCCCATAGGCCATATGACGATGCTTCTGGTCGATATCATGTGAAAAGAGGATCTGATGCCCGTATCCGTGTGCTATCAGGTCCTTGACTTGTGCAATTCGTTGGGCATCGTTCGGAACGTCAATCACAGCCAAGAACTCGGGGTAGTAGCATTCGAATCCCCACATATCGTATTCCAGGTAGCAGCCAGAATCAGCTATCATATAGCGGTTCTTCGGTTCGAAGACGGTGCGATCAATGTGATCCATAGCCGTGTGACTTAGATCCGTGCCCACCTCTTTGAGTATTTTGATGATTTGAGCTGGGGCGTTTTCAGAACGACCCGGGTGAACATGCAATGGCGCTCCGGTCTCTTTTTGTGCCATGCCAGCCGCCCGAAGCACCTTCCTTTCGCAATCCTCCAGTGGCCATGAGCATCCAATTTCGCCGATGATGCCAGAATGGATACACGTGTCAGCTACCCCCTCGAAGAGGTCCTTGACGATCTCTTCAGCTATGTCCACCTCACTTCGCTTGTCCATTAGCTCAAGGCACTGGCACCTCTTTACATAATAACCAGAACCCATGATGACATTCAATCCAGTAGCCAACGAGATGCGCTCAAGGGCCAGAGGGTCCCGTCCTAGGTCCACAGGTGTGGCATCAACAACCGTGCTACCGTCAGCGTGCTTAAAGGGCAGTAGTTCATCTATGGCCTGTTTCTCGTCCATACGCTGCATATCATCGCGGTTGATGCGCCCATAGCGAACATAGCCCACATTTTTAAAGGAAAGCGGCTCATAGGCGATTCGTTCTGCGATTGGGTCCTCTGGCGCATCAAACAGGCAGATTTCATCACTAAGGCAGTGCTCATGGCAAAGTGTGACGCCGATCTCATCTCCAGATATTAGTCCCAGAACGGTCTGGGCTTTACCATTAAGTTCATGTTTTGTGTATTTCATTCGAAGTATCTCCCTTTTGTCAAGCTTCACTGTAGGTGAAAGGAAACGTATATCCAAATTGTGCAGTCATTACAGAATATCGGTGTCAAATCTTGACGGGCTGTTGCCCAAATCGATTTCTCACACTTTTTATGAGGTTGCCATGTTTTGCTAATGTATAACCTGTTGAGATTATTGCAACCGAATTCTCTATTTTGATGAGTTATACGTAATTTTGTCTAATAATGAATTTGAGCAACAGCCCCTTGAATTGTGAATTATAGTAGCGCCTTATTCACTATTCAAGATTTGACACCATTGCTCCTGCCATAGCCGCATGACTCGGGGTCAGTGTGGTTCGCTACTCCTTCACTGTGTGACTCTTTCATTCACTACACCTTTCCGGTTTTAACCGGCGCTCTCCGAACGTCCCCTAGTACTTTTTGCCCTTCAATATTTCTTCTTTAAATATCTTTACGCCCTGGTGCCAAAAGATATTTGAATATTTTGGATCCATTTATTCACCTAATGGGAAATAGAAAGCTTGAGATTTAGACTGTATCAAATAGTGGTATCGGATGTCAAATTTTGAAATATATGAAACATCGGAAAGATGAAATCGAAAGAGGGATTTAACTCAGCAAAAGGTTTCATTCTTCAACCTTGCAGATATTTTTAACATAAGAAGCAGCGCATTGCAAACGCTCATGGGCGGGAAGCTGTTCTTTTCTTTTTTGATTTACAGGATGATATCTATGCTAATATCAGAATAAGTGTACTTAGAAAACAACGTCCCGTACTACATTGATGGGTGTGATCCTTTGCTTTATGCGGCCAAAAAGGCCATAGGCCCGCGGCAGCTCACTGAAGAAGATGCCAGAGAAACGGCCAGGCGGGCGTTTCAGAAAAACCCCCGGCTGTCCTCCGCCGAGATCGGAAAGGCCATCGGCCGCGCGAGACGAACAGTGGACTCATACATAGCCGATCTCAAAGCCGCAACCCGCTTGGGCATAGACCTCAAGATATTTCGCATGAACAGTCTCG
>SDBT01012997.1_pt1 | contig 13352 bp, 11 predicted proteins | sample 2277101 | NCBI WGS metagenome assembly SDBT01 (sample SAMN10404973, study PRJNA504765) | marine sediment metagenome | isolation source: marine sediment core GS10_PC15, 103 cmbsf | place: Arctic Ocean: Southern Knipovich Ridge | collected 2010 | reverse complement strand
TGTAAGAAGTTTAAATATTAAAGAATTTAGAGGAATTAAGGCTTGTGATAAAGCTTTAAAATTTAGTAATTTTACAGTTTTAATTGGAAAGAATAATGCCGGAAAATCATCAATATTAGAAGCATTATCCTTATTACCAGATCCTAATATAAATGATTATATCACTAATACATCCAAAATCGAGAATTTACGAAAATTACATCAGGGTTCACTTAAGGATGTTCTCTATCTTTATGCGGGATCTTCAAATTTACAATTTGGGATTGAAAGTTCAGCTGCGATAATCGAAATAACTGAACAAGGTCCAAAAACATTTTGGAATAACAAAGAGGGTTCTATAGGTAAAGAAATATCAAGAATATATGAATTGCCTCAAAATAAATTACCAGAAATTATCCAATTTTTCGGATTGATGTTGATATTTCTAAAAGAGAAGACATTTTTTCATTGATTGTTGATGAGGAACTCCTTACTATTGAAAATCTTAAAGAATGTGTAAATTTGACTGATTTAAGAGCCAAAGGGAATATGATAAAATGAATAAAAAAAGAAAAAAGTTCCTTGTTTTACCAAATATGAAACAGAAAGATGATTGTTGATGAATTTAGTTGTAGAGGTTTTAACACAAATAGTTTCTTGAAATATTTTGGGGGAATGAATAAGGGTAGACCGAATATTGAAGACCTCAAACATGCGGAAGAGTTTGCTTAGAACCTGAAGCAGAACCTTCAATAGAAGTGATACTTGAACACATAAATTTCCTTTGCAATTGGTATGGAAAGGTAAATTCAGAGTCTGATTTCAATGAAAACTCTACGGAAAAACTAATCAAAAACTTGGAATCATTAACCATAGAATTAATTAAATCTATTTATTTATTATAATATGTTAATTAGTCGCTCAAGTTGATATCAATGAATGGTCTTGACTCATCTTTTTCTTTCATAATTATGAAAACCTCAATTAATTCTTTTTATTACAAGAGTGCCCCGATGTCCACCTAAAAAATCTTCATAATCATCGATTCGGATAAAAATTGCTTTTTTAGGTCCAGGGTCGTAATATTTATACTTTTCATGATCATAACATATAATTACAATAGCGTGGCTCTCTCTTTGAGGAGTTAATCGAGATTGTATGACAGGATATCTATTATTAATGTTTTTTTTAATATATTTAATCAATTCTTTAACATCTGAGTCATTAAATCTAACAGCTTGAAAGCTCGGGAAAATATTTGTAAAATACTTTTCATATGTTTGAAACATAGGAACACCATCTTCAAAATATGGATTAAATTTATTTCTAATATCCTCTTGAGTAATTTTTTGTTCGTTTAGATATATTAAACACATTTCAATACAAGCATAAGTGCAGTTATAATCACCACGTTGTTTAACTCCTCTAAAGTTTGACATTTCTATACATTTCATAAATTATCACTTCATAACTTCTTAAATTTTTTAATATAATTGATTTAGCAATCATTTACTCCTTCCGCTAAACAATTTTTTTTAATATATTTCATTTTCTCTCGAAAATTGATCCAGATTTGATCTGTATTAAAATCACTAATCTTCAACTCATTCCGGTACCACATTAAATACTTTTTTAAACTACGCAAAAATTTAGTCGCATTAATAGTCTGAGTATTTAAATTTAGAAGTGAACCATTTCTACTTATTTTCCATCCACATTTTGTTTCACCCTGATGGAGAATTCCACACCGGATATTTTTGTAGAAGTCTAAATCTTTAAATATGCTTAATTCATTATTAGCCAGAATACAACGAGAAAAAAAAGATTCAAAGAACTCCATTCCTTCTCTAAGGGGCGTCTCATTAGAACCCTGCCAGAAATTTTCCAAGGTTTCAATCATCAAACACGCAATTGCCATTATACTAAATCCATTTTTATATTTTCGATCCATGTTTTCAAATGGTTTAATATACCGCTCATTAAAGCGTCCATATATAAATTCTGCTAACTCCTCTACGTTACCTTGATTACAGTCATTATCATAATCATCAATAGAATATTTTTTATTATACCACAATAAAACATTTCGAGTATTTTTTTTCATTGCCAGCCCTATGATTGAGCAAATTCATTAATTTGATTGATAAAATTGAAATTATTTAGGTAAATCTTTTTTTTTAATTTTCCAATTTCTTTATTGGTTTTCTTGATTACTTCTAAACCTACTCGTAAAGGAAATGAAATTTTGGCATCAATGTTAATTATCTCAACAACTTCTTTAGTCTGAGGAATAAAAATAAATAAACAAGACTTAGGTTCATCTTTAATATTTTTGATACGAATTTCTCTCATTTTACAGCTCGATGGTTTAATATTTGTCCTATTTCCAATTATCTTATTGATTTTTCTACTTCTTTCTTCAATTTTTTCGAATCCGACAATTTGTCTTGGTTTAGCATTAGTGATACCAATAATTATTATACCACCATCAGCATTAGCAAAACCTCCAACTTTTTCAGCAAATTGAACTTGTTTTTTCTCTTTATCTGCACAATCAGGATTCCACCAATCAAGTGTTTTTTTGAAATCCCATAGTAGATCTTCTTCGGTATTAAGGGCTTTCCGTATGAAATTGTGCCATAATTGATCATTATAAATTAATAGTTGCTCGTTTTCATATTCATTTAAAACAGATCCAATATCTTTAATAATTTCAGGAAAATCCATATTTGGAACTTTATGTACGATTGATTGAGACTTAATTTTTTGGATAGAATAGGCAGAGCATTTAGTATCATCCTCCGATAGGTAGTGAATAGAATGAGTAGTAATAAATATCTGAATATCTTCAGATACATCTAAAAACTTACTTAATATTTTTTTCTGAAGACCTGGAAAAATAAAAAGTTCGGGTTCTTCAATAAAGAAGAAATACCCTTTCTGCAAAATTTTAATCCATGTAAGAAAAAAAGCAATATTTAGGATTCCAGCACCCATTTTCTCTAATTCAATTCTCGTCTGTAATCCATTCTCTTTCAAAATTAAAATAGAACTATCTGTTTTATCAATTGTTTTAGTCAGTGCTTTAACTTCAGGAAAATATGATTTTAATTCATCGTTTAAACTATCCACCCACTCTTTTTGATCTGTAGAAATTAACATATCAATATACTTTACAAAATTAGAACCGTCTAATGATAATTTAGTATCTATTAAATCAGATCTATCAAAGCTTGGGTTAAAGCGTCTATCGTGTGGAATTATTTTGATATTAGAAATAAAACCACCTAAGACGTCGAGTAACGCCTTACAAAAAATAGGATTTTTTGCTATGGAGTTTTTAAGATTGAGAGGGATTGATCTTAAAACATTGTATAGAGAAAGATTTCTAAGATCAGAGGCTTCGAAGCTAGAGAAATGCGTGAAGTAGGTTTCAAATTTCATAGACTGTTTATCATTCAGAACATAATTATTCAATAATATTTTATCTTTATCTCTTTCTTCTTGAATCTTATAAACTATCTGTTCTGTATCATATTCATTATGAACCACAGTAATTTTGTTGAGAAAAAAATTTTTTTCGTCCTTATTATATTTTATATAAAACTTAAAATAATTGAAAAAATCCTTCTCCAATAACCAAGATAATGCTTTATCTTTTCTACTCCATTCATTTCGACGTAAACACCCTTCCTTCACCTCATTGACAAGAAAAATCCTATTAAGATATTGTCCCTGATATAGGATTTCAAGAATTTCTTTTCTGTAAACATTGGATAATTCAATTGTTAAAATTATTTCTGCATCAATATCTTCTTTCGAGTCGTATAGAAAAGAACGATCAAATTCGTTAGTTTTGACGTTATTATGAAGAAACTTCATGATCTTTATTAAATTGGACTTACCTGAATTATTCTTGCCGATTAGAACATTAAATCTATTTATTTCAGAAAATGTAACATCCTTGTAGCTTAGAAAATTTTTAATTCTGATTTCTAAAAGTTTGAATTTCATTATATCCTTCTAAATAAGCTTTAAGTATTAAAGATTAACACTACCTAAAAAATATATAGGACTCTTAAAAATTATTATCTACTATAGATGGAAATTTATTAAGAATCTATATTTTCAAGAAATTTATAATCTAATATATTAGTTTTATGAAATTTACATGGGTGACTTTGCTTTCTCCATACTATTGCAAATTTTTTTGGGTTAAAAAAGGAATATTCTTTTGGTAAATCATCATACCAAATACCTGAATCCTTACACGCGCTGTTTAAAATAATATCAGGACTTTTATCTTTTCTTGTTAACCTAAATTGAGATTTTCCATCCCAATTTGATTCTATATAATATGGATTAAAATTTAGTTGAATATAAAGGAGTTTAAATATGGAAAAATGGAGCAGATGTGCTATATGCTTTAGAAGAGCTTACAAACAGAGAATTCCCTTTCGGTAAAGACAGTTATTTTTTTTCAAAACACACTTCAATGGAAGTTATAATATTCAACAATAGAGTATGGAAATTAGGTCTATATAAATGTGAACTAGAAAATTAGATTCGATTTAATTTCATTATTAGTCTGTAAATAAGAATTCTGTTAAAAATTATTGGTCCCCTTGTTTATTTATTTATTAAAAAAGAATTATAAAACGATTATTAATATGAATGAAGTTACTACTGAAGAAGAAATTGCGCAAATCAAAATGAAGGCACCACATGTTGTAATTTTAGGTGCTGGAGCAAGTCGAGCAGCTTGTCCAGATGGAGATGTTAATGGTAAAAAGCTGCCTTTAATGAATGATTTCATTCAAATTATTGGATTAAAGGAATTGGAGGTCCTTGGTTTTGACAGTAATTCGAATTTTGAAATTGTTTATAGCCATCTTTGCGAAAAAGAGGAATTTAATGAGATAAGAAAAAATATCGAACATCAAATTTATAATTATTTTGATGAAATACTAATGTCAGAATCTCCAACAATATATGATTATTTGATTCTCTCCTTAAGAAAAAAGGATGTGATTGCTACTTTTAATTGGGATCCTTTATTGATTCAAGCAGCATGGAAAAATAGAAGTTTTGATTTACCAAATCTACTTTTTCTTCATGGTAATGTAGGAGTAGGCTACTGTAATGATTGTTTTGAAACGACATTAAAACAATTTCCTTGTAATACATGTGGAAAAAAGCTGGAGCCAACTCCACTTCTATATCCAATAATAAAAAAAGATTACTTTATGAATGATTTTTTAAGAACTCAATGGAAAACATTGCAGAAATACATAAAATCGGCATTTTGGATCACTTTTTTTGGCTATAGTGCTCCAAAATATGATAAGGGAGCAATCAAACTCATGAAATTAGCGTGGGGACAAATAAAGGAAAGGAATATGGAACAGATAGAAATTATTGATATTAAAAGTAGAGATGAACTTAAAAAAACTTGGAGTGATTTCATTTTTTCACACCATTGGGAGGATCATAACGATTTTTTTGATTCTTGGATGGCTAATCATCCTCGCAGGACAGGTGAAGCTTATCTTAATCAATATCTAGAAGCTAAATTCATACATAATAACCCTGTTCCAAAAAGAGTATCTTTCACTGAATTAAAAGAATTTTTTCAATCATTACATGAAGTAGAAAGACACTAGAGGTTATAAACTATTACAAAAAAAATTTTAAGAGGAAAATATTATAGTAATAAGTTCAAACTCTAGATTTAAGATATTAAGTGAAAGTATTATTTTTTTATTGCGTCTTTAATATATTGCACCAACTGATCCTCAGTCACTTGCTTCATAGATAGAAAAAATCCTTTAGGATGTGAATATACTACTTTTTCGTAATGAGAAATCCTCGAAAAATCTACCCTCTCATCATTATCATATCGCCGTAAAGCAATGGTACCTTTAATTCGTTTATTAGGATAAACAGCAATACCACCCCTTAAATTTGGCCATTTTTCTTTCATTTTATCTTTAATAATGCGTGTTAGTGTGCTAGAATGGTTAAGACCTTTGTAGCAAAAGATTGATTGTACGCCGTTAATAATTTTGTACTCTAATTTTACTTTCACTTCCTCCATAACAGTGGTGTATTCATCAATTAATGCAAAAAAATTTTGACCAATAATTTCCATGAGTGAGAAAAGAATGCTCCCTTTTTTTATTTCCTTCTGATTTTTAAAAAAATCTAGAATCGTCCTTTCAACAAAAGAATTTAAAGCCCCTAAGGCTTTATATGAGATTTCTAACTGTTTTGTTACCTCTTTTGGTCCTATTGTATCGTTGATCACGACTATTTTGAGCCATTTATAAACCTCGTTAGCATTTGACCAATATCCCCAGCTTTTTAACAATAAGGAAATAGTGCACTCGTCATACATGCCGTCTTGATGGTGATCAAAGCATTTTATTTCTGGATCGTGCCTTTCCCCTACATCGAGTTTCCATATAGCAGGATCTTTGATTTCTGCCTTATTTGGTTCTTTCCTCTTGATTTTCTTTACATTCCCACTCTTATTCACGACCAAGCAACAAGATAGAAAGTCATCCAAATGTGCAGAACCAGGATGAGTAATTATAAGTGCCATGTGATTAACATTCCTTTTAATATTAGAGTTTAGAATTATATTCATTGCTTATATATATATATTTGATAGTAATAGAAGAAGAAATGATAGGAGAATAGAAAATTGATACACTCCTTGTATTTTAAGTTCATTCATTATTCATAAGTCATATGGAGTAAGAACATAAATACATTATATTTCACGGATACATACATAAATTACCCGTAGAAGAGGATTTGGAAGAAAATGAAGATATTGAAGAATCCTATATCAATGAAAGCATTAATAATTAACTCCACAATAATTTTATTTAAAACTGCGAGTTTTCATATAACCAAATAAGAATATACTACTGATACATTTTAATCATTACTTAAAAAAGAACTAACATCAAAAATTATGTCTAAAGAAGAAACCTGGAAAGAATTATATAAAGAGGATAATTTCAATATCATTTTAATTTATAATCAACCATTAGAAAATGGAACCACTTATTATATTCACATTTCAATAATTAAAAATAAACAACGAATGAATATCGAAATTGAACCATTTGAATTTTATCCAAAATTGATAGAGTTAATAGGTCAAAAGGAAGGAGAAAAAATTTGGAAATTTATTAAGCCAAAAATTATTAATATTTTGGGGATTGAATTAGGAACATTTACTAAGCTCAAAATTAATCCCAATAAAAGAAAGTTTGAATTTTTTGATTTTCCGATATGTACTCTTTGTAGAGAACCAAAAGATTTAAGAAAAAGTCACATTATTCCAAAATTTATTATTAGATGGATAAAAAAGACTTCAAAAACAGGAAAACTACGCGATATAGGCTATAATAGTGTGCAGGATTCAATTAAATTATTTTTATTATGTGAAGAATGTGAACAAAAAATCTCTAGATTTGAGAATTATTTTGCTAAAAAAATTTTCCATCCAACAGTAAAAATGATAAGTAATGATATTAAATATGATATGAATCTATTAAAATTCATTGTTTCAGTTAGTTGGAGAGTATTAATACTAAAAATCCAGATTAAAAAAGACGATTCAGAGGAAATTCCGAATACTTTATTAGAATGTGAAAAAACATGGAGAAATTTTCTAAATAATGAGATAAATACAATCTCCAGTTCTCACTATTTAATTCATTCTACAGTGAGGGAAATGAATTTTATGATAGAATTTAAAAAACCTTGGAAATTTTTTACTGAACGCGCTATTGCTCACGGATATACTAGTTATAATGGTGTAGAATTTATATGGTGTCAGATTCCTTTTTATCTTATTCTTTCCCCTATAGATAATACCATATTACATGGTTATGATCAGTGTTTAATTAAAGAGAACGGTCTTTACAATGAAGTTTGTGCTATTAATTTAGAAAAGTTTAATTTTGTAGAATTTATTTTTTCAAAAATAAATCAATTCAATAAAGATATTGAAAGAAATAAATTATCCAAATAATCTCATGGTTTAACATAATTTATATTTCTTTTTCAGGGAGTCTAAAATTTGATCTAACTTGTTGTCCATTAAATAATGGAACTGATCGGGCAATTTCTTCTTAAAAGTATCGTAATCCCCGTCTCCTTGTAATATTTCTTGTATTGATAAAGTATATTTGTGATATTTATCAAATAAACCGTAATTCGCGTAGTCTACTGAATATATAGGGATTAATACTCTCACTATTTAATCAAATAATCCAAATTCAACAAATTTTTCATAAAATCAATTATTATGATGTCAATAAACGATCCAATTTTTTATTCATTGATTCTATTATTTTAAAACTCTTTTTTTCTAAAAATGAATCATGATCCATATCTCTTTTAATAATTTCTTTTATAGATAAAGCGAATCGATAATAGTCGTCAAATAATTCAAAATTAGTCTCAGGGAAATTAAATTTAACTTCATAAAAACAATCTAAGGTTATAGAAATATTTCCTTCTGGACCACCACCACTACTTGTTTGAATTAATTGTATGGCAAATTTAAACAGAAAATCACTATGTTGGAAAGATAAAAGACTTTTGTCGACTGAAATCTTCATATCTGGGGGGATATAAAATTCATGGAATAACAAAATCTCTTTAAAATAATCTCTAAAGTTTATAGACAACTGGTTAAGAATAGAATTTTCAATAGGATTAGGGATATCTAATTGTGTAAATTCTTCCTTAGGGGCGGATAAATTTGATGTAAATCTTTCATTTTCGATTAGTTTTAATGCCCAAGATCTTCCAAAATACTTAGATAATATGCTAATTATAATAAATGGAAAAATTTCTGCAATAGTTTCCGTAATACCATATTTTTTTATTTTGTTTATATTCTTAGTTTCTAGATCCCTGAAAAAAAAATCATAATTTCTAAGAATAGATAAATCTTCAATAACAAAATCAAAATCAGAATCAAAATCTACTCTTAAAAGATCATTATATAATTTTAGAGTGAACTTAAATGGAAATAAGAAGTCTAGTTCTTCATATCTAAACAAATATTGAAGTTGTCTATCAGATATAAATCTCTTCCCATGCGGAGTTCTTATGTAATATTCACGAGATATGATCTCTCCATTTTTGGTTTTTTTAACATAAGCATGTGGAATTTCTTTCATTTTTGGAATAAAAATAATCATGACATCACCATCATTACACTGTATGAATTCAATATCACACATTAAACTTGGTCGAATATTGTCATTTATAATGTTATTTAGGATTCCTTTATCTTTATCAACATCAAAAATGTTTTTTCCTTCATAGGTACCATCGTCATTTATTCCTATTAAGATTTTTCCTCCGATTCGATTTGCTAATGAAACTATATGTTCAATAAGTTTTTTTTGTCCATCTTTTGATTTTATGACATCAGATTTTTTAAATTCAATTGTAAGGCTTTCTCTGTTAGGATCCTTAACTATTCTTTCGATTTCACTACAATCAATCATGATTAAAAATAATATACTACTCAGCTTAATTTAAAATTACGTAATAATTCTTTGAAATCTTTTGATTCTCTTATATTTATTAAATCTGGATCTGTTTTTGCATTATTTAATAAATTTTTATCTAGATTTAATGCTATTTTTAAAGCTTTAACAGCTTCAAGTATGTTAAGTTGGACAGATTTCAAGCACGCTCTAAGAAAATATGCCTTAGCATAGTTTATATCTAATTCCAACAATTTGTCAATGATTGTATTAGTTTTATTAAATTGTTTTAATTTAATAAATACCGCTCCTTTGTTATAGAAGGCTAATTTATTTAATGGATTGATTCTAATAATTTTATCAAATGTTTCTAAAGCATCTTTAAGTAAGTTTAAATTATCGAAACAAACACCAATATCATTCAAAGCTTCTTGAAATGTAGGATCAATTGATATTGCATTATTATAACATTTTATTGCTTCTTGATATTTTTGTTGTTCAAGTAAAAGATGACCTTTTACAAACCAGTAATCCCTGAAACTGAAGTTATAGTTACATTCTGGATTAGGGCAATCATTATTAAAATACAACAAATGATGATGAATTGGAATTATATAACCACATTTCTCACAACTTCGATAATTATAATAATTCGCATTACCATCAATATAAAAATTTAAAGTTTTATCTTTTATATGTTTTTGAACTTCCTCATAAGAGAGTTCTATCGGAAATGACATCATTTTATACGAGAATGATCCATCGTCATTTTCTACTCCCTTTCCAATAAATTCATACTTCCCCTTTTCATAATTAATATTCATATTGATAACTTTTCCACCAGTTGTTTCAATACCTATAGGGAATCTTTCAGGAGGAACTGCAAATTTACTTAAGTTAATATTATATGAGTTGGTTTCTCTCCAATCCATATTAAATAAGACTTGAATAATACCTTTACCTGATTTTGTACTTCTAGCTGCAAGTTCATTTTTGTAACATGATTTTAGATTCCAATTAATTTTGGGATAAATTTTATTCAATAGAATTTTATCAAGACAATCATATACTTTCAAAATACTCTGCCAAAGGTCTGAAAATTTTATAGTTTTATTTTGTCCCGATATTTTATTTTTATAAGAAATTAAATACTTCTCTACAAAGCCCATTTCATTATTATAATTAAATTCAATATCGCGCTCAAATTTAGCTCTATGTGTTATGTCATTTCTAATCCATCTTGCTATATTTACATTTTTTAAGTGACATAAAATTATTTTTATGGAGAGAGTATTATTTGTGTAAGTATTTTTTATGATTTTTGCGAGTAGAGGTCGGATATTTGTATAAAACTCCAAAAAACCAAAATAATTCCTTCCACTTTTATTTCTATATTTACACAAATTTAAATTTTGATCGTTAAGATTCTTATCCCATTTCTTTTTTAATTTTTTTAATTTCTGAAATTCAGGATGATTATCTTCTAATTTATGGATTAAAGATTCTAAAGCAGTAATTGAAGTAGTAATAACAGAGGTACCCATGTGGATTTTATTAGTCCTATAAAGCGAACGAGCTAAATTAAATAATTCTTGATAAGGGAAAACAGGAAAATCCTTCCGATTTTGTAAAATCTTATCAAACTCTTCTATTTTACTATTGTTTGTGAGGTAGGTGATATCTGGGATACCTTTCAAATTGGTAAAATCTTGAATTATTGGAACGAATGGGTAATATTTCTGATCTATTATAATATGGCTATTGAAAATGCATTTACTGAAATCATAAATTGAAATAGGTCTTATCTCATGTTGATACATAGTCTTTATATCATTTGATGGAAAATATAATGAATAATACGTTAGAAATTCATTAACTTCCTGAAAAAATTGATTTTGAGTCTTATAAATATAAGAATTAAAAAATCCATCTTCAATAAGCCTCTCTATAGTTAAATTTTTTTTTATTAGAGCATTTATGATGTATCTCTTAAAAAGTACTGATTTCATCTTTCTTTTAAATTTAAATTCATCAAATTCTTTTTTAATTAACCCATGTTCATTAAATACTTTATCTTGAGGAGCATACATTGGTTTGAAGGTTTGAAGATTTTCCAATTCGTTACCTTTCTGAAGATGATACATGTCTCTTCTTATCATAATTTGCTTTGCTTTATCAAAAGAATAAAGTCCCGTGGGAATACTTAGATTAAATGGTAGCTCAACATAAAATTCTATGAGACTGTTAACTTCTGTGGCTTCAACAGAATTAACATTACCATTTTTATCTTTGTATAAAAACCAAAATTTTCTGCATTCATCATTTTGACAGACTCCAATTACATGATTTTGAAGTTCCTGTATTAAAACATTTGATTTACATTCAGGGCACTTGTGATTTCTGTACTCTTTTAATGTTTCTTCTTCCACATGAATCATTACTTAATCACCTTGAATTTCCTAAAAAAAATTTATAATTCTATAATTTTTAAGTGAATTTCAGTTTATAAAATATAGAGTGTAAAGCTTTAATAAAAAAATACTGAAATCTTAAAAATTAATTCCAATTTGGGAGAGAAGTTAGATTATTACACTTTAAAAAAAAATAATATGTCACTTCCTAGTTTAGAGATAACATGTCTTAACCCATCTGAACACACACACAAAGATTTACTCATGGTTTCAGCATATCCCCCACCCCACGATGGTTGAGCTTTATTTTTTTTTATAAGAAGTTCGAAATTAGATATTTAAGTTTTTTCAATTTTTCAATTTTTCATATATATCTGGTAAAATGTATTCCATAAGAGTATTTTTAAAGGAGTTATCTTCCTTAATCTTTTTAAAAAATCGATGTAGCTGTGTTTTTTTCTCGATCAATAAAATTCTTAAAGTTTTTTCAAAATAAAGTTTAAATTGCTCTAGAGAATATAGTTTAACTTTATTTTTTAATTCAATATTAGCCACAAGCTCTAAAAATAATTGATTAATGAGCAATTCATCTGCTTTCTTCAGATTTATACTGAATTTATTGTTCAATTCATTAGTAATATTTTTAAAATCCATGTAATTTATCTAAAAATGAATATAAAAAGTAAGAAAAAATAATTTTATGCGGCGTTCTTGAGTTTTTCATAGGTTTCAGGTAATAAATATCCCATTAAAACATTCTTAAACTCATCATCGTTAAGTATTTTCGTAAAAAATGTTTCATTTTGCTTCATCCGATTTACGATTATATCTATAAAGGCTCTATCATACGCAAATTTAAAATCCTCGATAGTATTTGCTCTAGCTTTTTCGATTAGATCTTCATTTGCCGCAAAATCTGCTTTTATTTGTTCGAGTGAAAGACTATCTACATCAGTAAACTCAGTTCCAAATCTATTATTTAATCTCTCTATTATGGTGGATAAAAAATCTTTCTCATCATCTGGCTTTCTTGTTCCACCCGGTTTAATGGATCCGAGAGGATCAGATTTTCCATTCGGTTGGAGGGATATATTTCCCTCAAAGATCTTCTCGTTTTTGTAGTATTCAAGAGCAATCTCATCTATTAGGTTTAAACTAGTATCTGGCTTTCTTTTGGGAAGTTTCCTCAAGAGATATGTTAAGTATAAATATAATTTATGAAGAGTAGTATCAGTGAAATAAGTAATTTGAAGGATAAATGAATAAAATCTTGTATAGCTCCGAGTCTTGCTTTTAAATTCATCTTGTTCTATTTCTTGGAGATTTGAATATTTATTAACACCTGTATCGATAATTGCATTAATTAAAGCTCTGTCTCTTGGTCTACTATCTTCCTTTGGTATAAAGAATAACTCAATAAATCTATTAATATCTCCTT
>SDBT01012996.1_pt1 | contig 13352 bp, 18 predicted proteins | sample 2277101 | NCBI WGS metagenome assembly SDBT01 (sample SAMN10404973, study PRJNA504765) | marine sediment metagenome | isolation source: marine sediment core GS10_PC15, 103 cmbsf | place: Arctic Ocean: Southern Knipovich Ridge | collected 2010 | reverse complement strand
TGTTTTAAGATGTCAATGCATTCCAAGGTTTGTGGCTTAACGCCTTCACTGATATCTATAACCAAGACAGCAATATCTGCCAGATTGCCCCCTCTTTTCCTCAAATTTGTGAAAGCGGCATGCCCCGGAGTATCCAAACATAAGATCCCGTTTAGGTTGATTTTTATTTTCGTTGCTTTTAGTAAATCGCCGCAAATCTGCTTTATTGTTTCTAAAGGTATTATGCTGCACCCTATGCATTGTGTTATTCTCCCTGCCTCTGATGCCACAATAGCGGTATTCCTAATGGTATCCAACAGCTGGGTTTTTCCAGCATCCACATTTCCTAAAAACGCAAGAATCGGCTGCCTTAGCATTTTAACCACTATTCCTAAAGTAATTTTACCTGATTTTTAAAGATTATGATTAATCACAGAAATGTTTAAATATTAGTTGCCATTTTGAAATAGTATCATTTTTGGGGTGATATTATGAAAAAAAAGATGGCAATCTTGGCAATTTTTACAATTTTTAGCTTCTTTGGAATGGGTTTTGACAGCTTTTTCGGCCAGATGAGAGATGACAAGCCAGTCCCAACAGGAGAAATGCTTGAATACCATGTCAATGTTAACAATCATGGCGAAGATGACATTGACGATGTGCATCTTAGGATGGTTATCTACGAATTAGGTGAGCTTATAGTCGTAAACACTTTTGATGTTGAAGATTCAGAAAGTGACGGAAAATTCCTTGTCTGGAACACAGAAGGCGTCCCTCCCGGAGACTATTGGGCAAGGGTAACCTTAAGCAATGATGACTTCCACGAAGTAAAGCATCGCATTGTAACAATAGTCTAATTTTACAAACATTTTTATTTTCCCTTTTAATTCTTTCTTTTTATGTATAAATTAATCAAAGAAGGCTCTGCAAGAATCTATGCTCCAATAGAACAGAAAATATCAAAACAGCTTCCAGTGTTCTACAACCCAATAATGAAGCTAAACAGAGATATAACAATCCTTCTCTTGCAGCAATTTCCTCCTTTTAATATTTGCGACCCTTTGGCTGCTTCTGGAATCAGAGCGATAAGGCTTGCTAAAGAAATAAAATATAAGTCAATAATTGCAAATGACTTAAGCAAAAAAGCGTATTCTTTAATTAAAAAAAATATTAAATTAAACAAAGTTAAGTTTGAAGTAAAAAATGAAGATGCAAATATCTTACTATTGAAATCAAAAGGCTTTGATTTTATTGACTTGGATGTTTTTGGAAGCTCAAATTTTATGCTGGATAATTCAATTAAAAGGCTTTCAAGGAATGGCATTCTTGCTGTAACTAATACAGACACAGCAGCCCTAACAGGCACTTACCCAAAAGCAACACTAAGGAAATACTGGGCAATATCAAAAAAAGACGCAATGATGCACGAAACAGGCCTGCGCATTTTAATCAGGAAAATACAATTAATTGCAGCGCAATATGACAAAGCATTAATCCCTATATTCTCCTACTTCGGCGGCCATTATTTCAGGGTTTTTTTAAAAAATACTAAAGGAAAAAAAGAAGTGGATAAAGTAATAAAATTACATAAAACTTACAAAGAAACAGGCCCATTATGGTCAGGCCAGTTATGGGATAAAACATTAGTAACAAAGATGCACAATACATTAATCAAAAAAAACAAAATAAAAAAACAAAATAAAAAAGTAACAAGCAATGAATTAATTAAATTTTTAAAAACCATCAAAGGCGAATCGAAAATAAACACTGTAGGTTTTTATGATATTCATAAGATTGTAAAAAAAGAGAAGATAAAAAAAATCATTAAAAAAGCAGATTTGATTGAAAAAATAAAAAAATCTGGATTTAAAGCAGCTGAAACTCATTTCTCTGGAACTGGGATTAGGTCAAATATCCCTCATAAAAAGTTTGTAAACCTGTTGAATAACAAATAAATATTTATATAAGGATATTAATGATAAAATAAAATGAGGCTCAGATATTTCCCAGTTTTTGTTTTAGCTGTTTTAATACTTATTTCTGGTTGCATACAGGAAGCCAAAGAGACAGAGATTGTACAGGAAAAAGGCCCGGGCTCAGGAATTTTGGTCATAGAGACAATTCCAAGCAAAGCAGACGTAATTTTAGACAGTACATTTAAAGGCTTAAGCCCTATTACCATATACAATGTCCCTGCAGGGCCGCATACATTGCTCATAAAAAAAGTTGGCTATGGGGACTATATTATGGAAATTAAAGTAGAAGCTGCAAAAAAATCTTATTTTGATGCAACCTTAATCTCTCTAGACAAAGAAGAAAATGTAGTTGAAGAGTCAATTCCAGAGCTACCAGAGCCAGAAGAAGAACCAGATCTGGAATCTATAAAAGCAAGCGGAGTTGTAAATATTGGAGATAAATTCAGTGTTTATTATGACTTTAGTGAAGGGAAATTTGAAGATAAAAGAAGCTTTGAATCAGACACTTTCTCAAAAAGGTATCAAGACCAGTTACTCTTTACAAGATTCAATCCGGTAAATATCAAAGTCATTGACAAAAGCATTGAAGATGTTGAAAAAGAAGATTGTGAAGGTATAAAAGGCCAGCTTGGAACTTTAATATCAGGGCAAAGCCTTTGCATCATAACAATTGAAGGCGAAGTAGCAGCATTAGGCGGCACTTGGGAAACAACAGAAAACGCAGATCTGACATGGAAGCTTTTTAATTAATTGGAATAATAATATTTAAAAATAGATACTGTTTTCCAATCAAAGGTGGTTTACTATGGATAATGTGATTGTTGAAATAAGAGGGCTTTATATGAGTATTCTGTCTATGGAATTTCAATCTAAATTACATGCTGTATATTTGGGTTTCAATTCCAAATCGCATTCAATAGTTGCAGTTGATCCAAAAGCCCTAGAAAAAAGAGTTACTGGGGTACATGGATCTGGAAAACCCGAGACAAGAGGTTATGTACTCCCACCTAGAATAAAACTCTCTCGGTATCTTTGAAAATAATGCCTAATTAACCAGCAGCCCTCCTCACATCAACAACTTCTGCAGAATTAACTCCTTCGATTTTCTTAACACTCTCTTCCAAAGCATCCGTAGATCCTTTTGCTTCATCCATAACAAACAGCAGCTTCAGAGCCTTAAGCCCAAATGCAATTGGCTCAATTTCAGCTTTAATTTCCGTACTGCCTGCAAACTTCTTTATCTCTTCCTCAACCTTACCTTGAACATTATTAAAATCTACTTCAGGGCTTTCAGGCATTATCTTTAATGTTACAACCACATTCGCCATTTTAGTTTGGACCGGTAAATTTGCATTCAGAACAAGTATACTTCGCAACTATCTGCCTGCAATGCATACATCTGATAATCTCAGTTTTTCCGCACTTAGGGCATGGAAACATTGCAGTCCCAGTTGTATTTGTAATCCTTTTCTTGCACGACATACATACTAGTTTTTGTTCCATAGAAGCTAAAGAATTAAACTTTGATTTATAAAGCTTGTTGTTTTTTAATTTTATTGGGTAGTAAAAATTTCATTATTCTTTATCTCAAAAACCTTGCCAAAAAACTGTTCTATTGTATAAACATTCGTCTTTGCATGCTTTGTTACCTCTGAAGCCTTAATTTTTCCTCCACCTAAGGCCATAAAAGGCAAAATCTGATCAGCTAGATGCCTATCTACTGGGCATTTGCTCTCAATTTCCTTAATCAAATTCTCAGCCGCTTCCCTGCCAACAATCTCAGCTCTCTTGCCTCTTCCCCCTAAACAATCAGCTCCAAGCCTTATTGGATTGTTAGCGTTAATTTCATCTTTGTCTAAAGAGAAGATAGCCCATAAAGTGATTCCAGAGCCAGGTGATAAGGTTTTGCTGTATTCAGTTTGGATGTTAATTGGACAATCGTATTTATTTTTTAAAATAGATTTTGCTGTATCAGCTTGCCTTTCAGCAACTTTAGCATTTTCTAATAAAGTTGAAGCATGTGAAATTCCCTTTATCTGTATCAAATGCCCTTGTTCAGTTAAATTGATTTTAGGTGTATTTTCCCTTAAATTTTTTAAAAAATCTTCAAAATTATTATAATCAGAAATTTTGTATTTTGAGGTTATCTTTCATTCGACTCTGCCATTGCCCTTTGGATAATATCCTCTTTTTATTAATTTACATTCAACATCCCCAAACTTCCTTAAATGAGGCAAAAAAATTTCTCTAAAGTAATCAATTGGTGCTGCCCATTTTCCATCTGTGCCGCCAACAATATTTAACCTTACGGTTTTATTGGCAAACATAGATGGCAACAAAATTGCCTGCAGAAATAAAGGTATAGAGCCTGCTGTCTGTATATCAACATCAATCGTTTTGCCATCAATCTTCCCTGGAACGTATTTCAAGTATGTAGAGCCTAAAGAAGCTCCTTCTGTTTCAGCATTACAAAGCTCTTCCAATGCCTTGACACAAAACAAATGCTGGTTCTTTAAACCAGGCTGCGGCCTGTTTTTCCTTATATTGTCAATCTCAAAAGGCCTCCCTGTTAACGTAGACATGGCTAATGCAACCCTCGCCACACTACCGCCACCTTCCAGGTAATCTCCTTCCAGCTTTAACATAAAGTATAAGAAAAAGGATTATTATAAAAATATTCCCTTATATGTTCTCCAAATCTGCTAAAATCTCTTCAAGTCCTTCAAGATCGCTGTCATCCAGTTCTTCATCGACAATATCAACTTCATTCAGGTCCTCTGCAACTTCATTGACTGATTGGTCATCTGAAGCCTCTTGTGTTGCTTCTTCCTGCTCTTGTTCATCAACTGTTGTAGCTGGGCCTGCACATCCTAATAAAACAAGAACAAATAGCAACACAGATATTGTTATGCTTATTTTCATTATATGATACGCACCTCTTTTGTATATCAGTATGTGGATTATATTTAAACCTTTCTATATGAATTTTCCTATATAGGTTCAATAGAAATGTCACCAGCTACAACTCATAATGCTTCTTATGTTTCTTGAACTGAAAGTAGACAATAGCAGGAGTTAATCCTCTAAGACTTTCGTGTGGCCTCTCATGATTATACCTAAATCTCCATAATTCTAAAAAATATAATAATTTAGATGGTGACAAATGTTATGAACCTATACACATATGAATTTTCCAAAGTTCTTCAATATATAGTTTTGAAAAAAAGAAAAAAAGAAAAAGAATTTAATCACTCATCTTCTTCATCAGAGAAATCATCTTCCACTGAGTCTTCATCTGCTTCAACTTCAACCAGCTCTGTTTGGTCTATGTTAAGCTCCTGACCAGCCCCCCTTATCTTCTTCACTATTTCCTTAAGTGTCTCATGCGCTGACTTCAGGTCTTCCCTTGACTGCTTTATGAGCTCTTTTGCCTCATCAACCAAAGCCTTAATCTCTTCCCTGTCTGTGCTTCCATGGGCATTTTCCAGCTTTTCCTTTGCTTGCTCGAATTTTTCCTTTGCATCTTCAACGAAGCTGCTGAACCTCTCAACCTCTTCATCAACATCAACCCCTATGCCAGCTTCTTCCATCCTTTCAAGAGCTGATTCTAATTTTTTCTCAAGTATTTCTGCTCTGTGAATAACTCCCTGGACTCTCGCCAAAACACCCCTGGCAGCAAAAGATTTAATCCTATACCTGAGCCCTTTCCACTTTTGATTCAACTCGCGAGCAGCTTCTCTTATCTCCCCTGCTGTTTCCGCAGCTTCAATCTTTGCTTTTATTTCCTCAACCTCAGATATTTGTGTGTTGATCTTCTCAACCAAGGATGCTGCCTTCTCTTCAGCTATATTCTCATTCTCTTCTATCTTTGCCATGACTCTCTCAAGATGAGCTATTATCGATTCTGCTGATCTGAGCAAAATTTCTTTTGCATGCTCAATAGAAGCCTCTTTATCTCCGGAATTCTTCGCTTCAAGATACCTTTCTCTTGCCGCAAGATAATTTCCCTTAGCTGATTGATATCTTTCTTGAGCCTTATTGTATTTATTCCTTAGAACCTGGATCCTTTCCTTAGTAAGTTTCCTCACCTTAAGATCATCAACATTCTTAACTTGCTTGACCCTTACCTTAGCCAGCCTTTTCTGAATTTCTGCCTTATCGAGCTTAGCAAACTCTTTTTGCTTGGCTCTTGAAAGGGCCATGAATTTCTTAACAGAATTTGTTTCAAGTGCCTCTATCCTCCTGTATTTCTCGGGATACTTCTCTTTGAGTCTCTCTATGGTTGCTTTCCTTCGCACCTCAAATGTCTTCATTGCTGCCTCTCTTCTTTCCCTGATATTAACAGCATTATCTTCACGCTCCTGAACTGTTTTCTTAGCTGATATAGCAACTGGCCTTGGAACACTAACACCTTCATCAGCACTGGGATTAACAATCCCTATAGGATCAACTCCTTCTGCACTAACACCTTCTATACTAACACCAGTATTTTCCTCTGCAAGCACAGGAACTAAGCTAAATAAGAAAACGGCCAAAACAAACAATGCTTTTATTTTCATTTTTGCACCTCATCAGTATTTTTATCATGAATCAGTTTTCTATCTTATTGTACAGTTTATTTATAAAGAAACTTTTTTGCATAAAAAGAAAAAAGCTTTATTTACTATCTTAAAACTTTATAAAAGTTCACCATGCCTTATTTAATAAAAAAAAGACCAGATTGGGCTTTAAAGAGGAAAAGAGCCTGTTCTTTGATTTTTTGCCATTTCTCAAAATTTTTTGAGATTGACATTTCATAAAAATTTAAATATCTTGATTGATTTAGAATCATAATGAAGAATAAAATAACACTATTGTTTACTTTGATGCTCATTTTTCCAAATATTGTTTTTGCTGCTAAAATTGAAGGTATTGTTTATGATCTTTCTCTTGATCTGGTTGAAGGAGCAAGAATCTGGGTTAATACAACACCTCAGCAGAATATCATAGCGAAAAATGGCCGCTATTCAATTGAGATACCAAAAGGATTTTATTCAATTGATGCCGAGCTTTACGAAGACAATATCCTGATTTCTTCGGAAAACAGGAACATCACAATAAAGGATGACGGGAATTATGTTATAGATCTTATTTTATTCCCGAACTTTGATGAAGAAATAATTTCAGACGCTCCAGAATTAAATCTGCCGGACACAGATGACAATAATAAAATCATGATAATTCTTGGTTTATTGGTATTTGTGATTGTATTCACAGCAGTTTATTATTATGTTAGTAAGCAAAATAAAAAGAAACAAAAAGGAATCAAAGGAGAATTTATTGTCAAAGATGAAGCTAAAAAGAAAACTTATATTGACGAGGAAAAAAGCGATGAGGAAAAGAGTAAAGATGAGCATTACATAAGCGAAAAGGGCAAAAAAAGCGCTAAAGAAGATGAAGATCTTGAAAAAGTGATTAACATTATAAAGCAGGAAGGAAACAGAACAACCCAAAAAGAGATAAGGAAGTATATCCCCCTTTCAGAAGCAAAAATAAGCCTGCTAATAGCGGAACTTGAGCATAAGGGAATTATAGAAAAAATAAAAAAGGGCAGAGGTAACATCATTATCCTGAAGAAAGATGAAACACAAAAAGATTGATGAAAATAATTTTATTTTAAGACTTGAAAAAGGAGATAAAATAATCGAATCAATACAAAAATTCTGTAATGAAAATAATATTGAATTAGGCTACTTCCATGGGATTGGAGCAGCATCAAAAATTGAATTAGCCCATTATAGAGTTGATAATAAGAAATATTCAAGTAAAATTATTGATGAACCTTTGGAGGTTATAAGTTTGCATGGAAACATTACAACCATGAACAATGAAGTTTACTTACATTCCCATATTGTTGCAGGCAATGATAAAATGCAGGCTTTCGGAGGCCATCTAAAGGAAGCTACAATAAGCGCAACAGCAGAGATTTTTGTAGTTTCAATAAAAGGAAAAGTTAAGAGAAAATACAATGAAGAGATAGGAATAAATCTGATGGATTTCTAAAAACAAAAACCTTTTAAATAACAAGAACAAGAAGTTTTGTAGGGGGTGTGTACATTGTCTGCTGAAAAAGAGTTAGTCAATTTTTGGTTAAATAAAAGGGGATTCTATACAATAAACGATATCAAGGCTTCTAATAGGGACTTGGGCATTATTGCCTTAAAATTTGAAAAAGACAAAGTCAAGGAATTAAACCATTTTGAAATTTTTTGCTCTATAACCAGCAGCCTTCGCGGCCTTAAGGATTCTGTTGACAAGGTTGTCAATGAAAAATTCTCCAGCAAGAGTATACAAAAAACCATAAAAAAATATCTAGACCAGTTTAACATAAAAGAAAGCAGCAGATTTCTCATAATTTCCAATATTGTCAACAAAAAGCAGACAACAAAAAGATTCAAGGATAAGAACATTGAGGTTATCTATTTTGGCGATGTTCTGGCTGATATTATCAAAGACCTTGACACCCAATATTATAAAAAAGACATTATAAGAAGCCTGCAGCTTGTAAAGTACCTTTTTTTATCAAATCCAAAAAACATGGCACAAATTCTAGTTGATAATGTTTTATCAACAAATCAAAGGCATGAGTTCATGAAAGAGCTTCTTGACAAGGAAGATATTGTTAAGGAATTTAGAAAGACTAACGAAGAGAGGCTTGCAGAGATATTAAAGTATTCTTCATTAAAAGACCCAAACAAACTTGCTTTGCTCATAGAGAATAATGTCCTAAACAGAAAGACAAGAAAAAAATTCTTGAGTTCTTTGCTTGAGCAAAAAAAGATGAAAAAGCTCTACAAAGAGGAATTCACGCCAAAAAAGAAAGAAACACCTTTGAATAAGTTTTTTTAAATTATTTTTTTAATTCCTTAATTAAATAAGCTACAGCTTCAACAGCCCTTTTAGTATACTCCTCAGCCCTTTCTTCAGCTTTCTCCCACGTAACTCTCGGCCCGATTACGCCAAAACCAACTGGCATATTATGCTCTAAAGACAAATCCAATAACTTTCTTGCAATGCTCTCTACTATAACAACATCATGATAAGTATCTCCTTGAATAACCGCCCCCAATACTACAACTCCTTCAATATCTTTATTTCCCAATAACTTTTTCAATGCCAATGGTATCTCAAAAGCTCCTGGAACATGAATTTTCTCAATAACTTCAGCTTTCTGCTTTTCAGCAACCTCAAGAGCCTTTTTCTCCATTCGCAAAGTTATTTCTTCATTAAAATCCGCAATTACAATTCCAATTTTCATTTTATTATAGCAAGAGGAAAAAGCAGGGTATATAAATACTTTCTTAGATTTTTTATTAGGTGCCTCTATTATTCACAGTAACAACCTGATAATCAAATAAGCCACCGTCATGAACCTCAACCATGAATCTCAATTGGGAACTGGTCAATATTATTGGAAAATTAACAGCTCTTCCGTTTAAGATTATTTTAAAGTAGACTGAATCTTCATCAGGATCTAAAGCTTTTAATGGGACTCCTTGAAGGAAATCATCCCTAGTTATCACATACCCAATATCAAACTTCAAAAGGTCGTTTCTCAAGTAAAAAAGTGCAGGCATTCTGTTTATTCTCCCAAATTTATATTGATATGGCTTATTGTCAATAGAAGAATTGTAATCTGTGATGTTTATTATATCATCATGCATATATACATCATAAGTAATGCTAATATTAAATCCATTTCTATTATTTCTATTATCTGAAATATTGAACTCTATATCCTGAGTCTCATTATCAATAGTTTTATTCACAAAAGAATATAAATCTCTAAGCCTGACATCAAGTTGAGTAGAAAAATCTTCAATTGTTGTTTTTTCTTCTGCTGATTTACTTCTTATTGTTATTGGAATTTTTAACTTAAAGTGAACATCATCCTCTCTTATTGTTACATTTGCTGCTGCATCACCATAAGTAATGTCAAAGCCTCTTTTCTCAAAATCACCACTCTTGACACAATTGGCAAAATTGTTTTCTATAAAAGCTTCCATTTGCTCCTGAAATGAATTCCTGCTCCCATTTTTTTCAAGAGGATTCAGGTTCTTTGTTCCATAAAGGGGCAGGTAACCTCCCTCACCATCTTCAATAAACAAACCAGTTTTTAAAGAAGCAATGGTTGCGTGAACTCCATTCCCACCAAAACCCCAACGCCATACTAACAGAAGTTGAGGATCATCAGGATCTGTCTTTGGATTTGTTCTTGCAACAAGTGCCTGCGGATAAGCGCCGCTTTGAGGCATGACGCCAGGAGGTGCAGTAGCCATCATATCATCTTCTATTATTGAGTATATATAACCATCACTTGGGTCAACCCCCACAATATAAGCAGAGTCCCCATATTTCCACGTAGCATAAAACTTATCAGTAATATTATGATAAGTAACTGGCCCTGGACTATCCCAGCCTTTGTCTCCATTTCTGATAATCCAGAATTTTTTAAAAATAGTGCCGTCAGAATCTATCAAAGCTGCTTTGACATCAAAACCATATTCTTGACCAGTAAATTCTTGCCAGGTCATGAACCAATTATCAGTGGAAGGGGCATAAGTAATTTTAGGAGAGGTTACAGGCATAGCATCTGGATATAATTGTATTTGAGGCTCAATAAATCCTGATCCATCCCCTGTAATAAATCTCCCAAAGGTATTGCCTTGGTTATTTCCCCTTGATTCATCTTCTCCCACATACACATACAGGAATTTATCAGGAATTTCACCATAAGCAACCTGGCTTACCATTGCGCTACCTTGGCTTCCATCTCCTGCAACAATAACAGTACCCCCAATCAAAGGTTGTGATGTTGTCCCATCTCCTTCCACCATCCGGTAATATGTTTGCCTGTATCCCCAATTCCATCTGACCATATAGCGCTTATGTGTAGGACTATACTCAATCGAAGGGCCACCTCCTTTTTCAGCAATAGGAATTAACACTGTAATAGGCCTGCCTTCTCCATTTAAATAACGTACATTGATTTTGCTCGGTTCATCATTTCTTATTGCAACTAAATATTCATCTCTATCGGGATTATATGCAACAGCCATATTATTGACAGGATTATCAGGGCTCGGATTTGATAAGGGGATTATTCCAAGCACTTCCCCTCTAGGATTCAGTCTTGCACCCCAACCTATTCCTTCACAACCCTCACAAGAACCAGAACCTCCATAAACAATGAAGTATTCATCTCGTTTTGAATTATAAGCAGCATCCATTTGCCATTGCAAGCCAGGAGGATCATCAATCGCTATTCTCTCTCCGACTGAACCATATCGATAAGGAAATTTTGGCCAAGGGTATTTTGGGACGTGAGAAGAATATGGATCTTCATCATAACTTGGCAGCAAAATATTATGCGCAACATTAAAATCCCTATTTCTCACAAATAATTTGCCTTGATCACTTTCTTCAAAATCTTCAATCAAACCGCCTTGGCTCTTATAGATATTTCCTCCTTGCTCTCCCAGCAATATTAAAGCATCTTTTGCAAGCTTATCAAGGCACATGGATGTGAATTGTTTTACAGGCTGGACTCTGATCGGATCCCTTACCAGCTTATCAAGACTCTCTTCTTTTTTCCCTTCTGCACCTACTTTAGAAAAATAAAATGCAAATCCAAAAACAGTTAATATAACTAAGCCAAGGATTAAGAATAACGTAATTTGAGATTTCCTTTGATTTTCTCTCATATTATTTTAACTATGTCCCCTTTTATTCCTACATCCAACTTTAATATGCCAAAAGTGTTTATCGTTGCAAAAACAGTATCAGTTGGGCTACCAGGATTAAACATTAAAGTATTATTAATCTTCTCATTAAAAGGCTGGTGCGAATGCCCAAACACAATGCAATCAAGCTTTTCCTCAAACATCTCCAAAACCCTTTGCCCCATGCCATCTGGCGCACCATAACCATGCACAATTCCAATCTTAAATTCCTTATCACCATTCTTTATTTCCACAATAACTTTCTCAGGCAATTTCTCAGCAACATCATCAGAGTCCATATTTCCATGAACTGCAGCTAGCTTCCCTAATTTCTCCAGTTCCTGAACAACCTCGACAGTTTGGAAGTCTCCTGCATGCAATACCAAATCAGCATCTTTTATCTCTTCCAAAACCTTATCCGGAAGTTTTGCTGCCCTGACTGGAATGTGTGTATCTGACAAAACCACTATCTTTTTTATATTTTCAAAGTTTTTTATTATTGTCTTAGATTTTAACTGGACCTGCATCATCCCTTCCTTGCCTCCTTCCTTTTCCTGCATATTTTTGCAAAGCCTCTTTGCCTTTCAAAAGCTCCAAAGCATTCAGAGCATGCTTCTCAGTCCTGTTTTTTGCCAAAATAAAAAGATCCTCATCATCTCTTGCCTCATCCATATGAACAAAAACCTCTAGGATATGCTTATTCACAATCAGCTGCACTTGTTGCATGCCAAGAGAAGCCTCATGACCACACTGCTTATCTATTGGCTCAGCCCCAACCATGCCCAAGGCCATAACAATATCACACTTATCCTCTTCAAACAGTTTTTTGCAGGCAACCGGCAAATCCTTTATGCCTGGAACTGTATATCTTACAATATCCAAATCTGAATTCTCCTTAATAACCCTAACTGCAAAATCCGCCATATCTGCTCTTGAAAAGGTTGTATCCGCAATTCCTATTTTGCTCATCCTAACAACTCCACTTGTATTTCATCCCCGTCTTTTATCTCCAATTCTGACCTTAAATAAACAGGAGCAATAAACTCAATTTGGTCTGTATGCTTAGTAAAATCAGGAACAACAATAAATCCTTCAATATTTTTAATCTTTGCCTTATAACAATCCAGACCGCCAAACTCTTTTATTCCTAATTTAAAGCCGTCAATCCTCAAAGGTTTGAATTTTTTTAATAAATCATCCCTTTTCCCATTCAATTTCAGATTTAATGTTCCTGGATAAGGATCAAATCCCAGATGTTCTTTAATTTTCTCTTTATATTTAGGGATTGACATAAATTGCTTGCCTTCTCCTAACCCAGTAACCAAAACCCCCTTGAATTCCATTTTATCCCCCCATACTCAAAAGAAGCATAATTCAGCTTATAAAGATTATGCATTGCGGGATTTAATTACTCCCCTAATATTGTTAAAAATTTTAATTTCACTAAAAACATTTTTAAACTCAAAAAATACCCAAAAACAAAGATGGAAAACAGCAAACTGCTCATTGTCGGTATTGATCCTGGAACAACAACAGCTTTTTCTATACTTGATTTGCAGGGAAAATTAATAAAACTGGAATCATCAAAAGATTTGGGCCTTAACAACATAATCCACAAAATAACAAAAAAGGGAAA
>SDBT01012995.1_pt1 | contig 13353 bp, 14 predicted proteins | sample 2277101 | NCBI WGS metagenome assembly SDBT01 (sample SAMN10404973, study PRJNA504765) | marine sediment metagenome | isolation source: marine sediment core GS10_PC15, 103 cmbsf | place: Arctic Ocean: Southern Knipovich Ridge | collected 2010 | reverse complement strand
GAACAGTTTTCTACAGGGCTAATGGAGGGCAACAGTTTCTTTTGTTTTAAGGGATTTTTAGGTTGCTTTTATTAAAGGAGAAAAAGATGAAAAACTTAAAATTGTTAATTTTGATTATGGTGGTTGTGACACTGGGTATGGCCCAGAACGCACAGGCAGTGGTACTACATGGGATCGGCACAGCAAAAGGGACTGAGCCATCCTTGGTAAGCATCGGGGACGAATATTGCTCTGTGTACCGCATTCAAAACGACCAGGACGACGCAAACGATACTATAGTAATCATTGATGTGTGCGATGTGATTCATGCATCTGGCGGGGACGTTCCCTCAGGAAACATAATTGAAGTGGTCACTTGGACCTTCAACGGTGGTGCCACGCAAGACGGGGGCACAGGAGATATTACCCTTCCCCCGGGAGCGTCAGTTGATAATGAAGCAAATCCATACTGTTCAGGTTACTTTGTCACTGAGGCCGATTTCTTCCTGGACGTATCGCACGTGCTGCAGGATACGGTGACTGTAATATGGTTCGATACCTGCTTTTGTTCAGCAGACGCCAATTCTGACCCTAACTGCACGGGAGAAGAAGACCCCGGGTGTGCTACTAATGACAGGTTCGCCACGGAGATTGCCCAGGTGTTGATAGAGCCCCCCGATATTTGCATCGAAGTGAGGAAGTTTGTGGACTGCGATGTCTCCAAGGTTGGTGACAAAGTGTCCTATACCTTCGAAATCGAGAACTGTAGTGTGGACGACGTGAACCTGACCAGGGAATGGATTTACGACACAGTCCTTGGAGACCTGAATTCCCCTGCGGATGCAAACGGCTGCGATGTGCTCGAGCCGGGCGAGATTTGTACGTTCTGGGTCGAGTTTACGATACCGGAAGATGCCTGCAACCCGTTGGAGAATATCGTTGAGGTCAACTACGTGGACGCCTTTGACCAAACGGTCGGGGACCTGGACAATGTCTTCGTGGACCTTGTGCACCCCGATTTCGAGGTGACCAAGAGCTGCCAGACAGGTATCCTTTCGCCCGGCGGCTCGGCGATATTCGACGTCAATGTTATAAACACCGGCGACGTAACACTGTGCTTCACGACCAATGACCCATGTATTGGGCCCTTTACTCTTGACCCAGGCGAGGAATTTGGCACTACTGTAGCTGTCCCGTTTGATGGTAATGATATTCTCAACTCGATTGAAGTGACGGCGGTAATTGGGTCTATCGACGGCAATACTTGTGCCATGGACGACGAAGAATGCCTGCCGAACGAGATCGTCAAAGAAGCTAACGACATCTGCATAGGCGAATGCGCTACACGAACACCGGGTTTCTGGAAAACCCATACGGACTACACCACGCATGTCTTTAATGTACACATCCCTGAATGCCTCGGGCAAGATTGCATCGACTTAGGCTGGACACAGTTGTGTGACGTTAATGACGTCTTCGGAATCTTCTGGGCTAATAGAGCTCATAACACCGACGATACACGCCGCGATAAGCTCTGCCAGCTTCGTATACGGGCTTCCTTCCACGCGGTGGCCGCCATCCTCAATCACTGTCTGGATAATGGCTGCGCGCTGCCGGGGGACTTGGACCCGGAGGAAATCGCCAGCATTCTGGGCGGTGAAAACAAAGGCGCGATTAGAACCCTGGCCGGACAGCTTGGTGACTATAACGGAAGCAATGACGACAAAGAGATCATGGACGACGATGTGGTCACGATTGGTAATGCCGACCCGCCGACTGCCAAGGCGAATGCCGACTATGAAAATGCCGACTGTACGGCAAACGACAAGCCGCCTAAAGGTCATGGTAAGCCGTAAGCCACCAGAAGACTAAGGCGAGACTACGCCTTGTGTAAATCATGCAAGCCGCAAATGAGTGGCTTGCGAAAGTGAGTTGATTGCAAACGAGGACGCCATTTGTTGGGCGTCCTCGTTTTTATTCTTGCAGATATTCATATCCCGATTATAGAAAACTTTGTTGTTCAGCCGAGACTCTTGTCTCAACTGGAATATGTCCTGAATGGCGTTCGGTTGACCGCAGATTTCGCAGAGGTTTTAGCTGGCTAAAAGTGGGTTTAAAATGTTGATTTTTTGCAACAGTGTGACAGATTGACACTCTGGCCGGCTTGGCCGGGAAAATATTTAACTTTTTGGCGAAAAAATGCTGTTCTTTATTTGACGGATTGGGGGGTTTTGGTACTATTAACCACGGATTTCACTGATTGTGCGGATTTTTAGAATTGGCGGGAATTGCGGATTTGTGGTATTTTGGGCGCACAGCGGGGACTGACAACCGGGGCGGCAGGATTATTCGTGATTCGTGAATGGTGAATCGTATTTGAGGTGCCTTTCTATGGAATCATCCAGCTTACAGGAATTAGAACAAATTCCCGGCGTTGGTAAAACTATTGCCCAGGAGAACTGGAAGGATAAGCAATAACTAACTGCTCCCGGGGAGGCAAAAGCAACCGCTCGGCCCTGTAATAGGCAGGGCTTATGTTGGCTCTAAAGGGTGATTCGGGGAAGATATGAATGAAAAATAAACCTAAGAAACGGAGTTTGGGACAAACCACTCAGAAGACAATTAAGGCTGATGCACATGGATTGAAGAAATTTTTCAAAAAGCACTTTACAGTTATGAACATTCTTGCGGTATGGGGCGTGCTCCTTACTACTTCGATAGCATTTACTCCTCGTCTTTATGTATACCCGTCAGTCTATCTTGACCCCAACAATCCAGCATTAACTTTTTTTACTGTGCGCAATAATGGACATTTCCCTATTTGTGATGTCAAACACGTAGAAGCTATGAGGTATATCGATTTTACTGAGGGTGGCCTTGCAGTGGCCGTGGAGGCGTACGATAATAGCTTTTCCGTTCAGGGAGATGTTGCTAATTTGATTTATCCTGGAGAGGAGTATTCGTTTCAGCTTTACTTTTCACATTTAGAGCACAATCAGATTGGGAACGCGGACATAGCCATAAGGCTATCGTTTCACCCCAAATGGTTACCTTGGTGGCCCAAGGAAAGTTATCATCGTTTTGTGTCTATACAGGCCGAAGATGGGAAATGGCATTGGCTTCCTCAGCCCATCAACAAATAAAAGATTAAATGAGTCCGCTCTAAGCGGATAAATATTGAAGAAGCAATAAAACGAAGAATTGGTTTATTACAGGAAGCAGAGATTCTCGAATAGGTTTGGTGCCTCTGAAGATGGACTAGTCTTTACCACAGAGGGCAGGGAGAACACAGAGTTTTTAAAAAGTTAGAAGTGGAAAGGTTTTGATTATGGTTAAGAAGAAGGCTGCTAAGAAGAAGGCCAAGAAGAAAGCGACCAAAAAGAAGGCAACTAAGAAAAAAGCAAAGACGATATCTAAAGAACTCAGGTGCTTTATAATCATGCCTTTTACAAAAGCAGAATATAAGGATTCAACCGGAACTGATATAAAACTCACCAAGAGTAAATTGAAACACATCTATGAGAAATTGATACAGAAGGCTGTCAATGCGTATAGCAAGAAAAATGTGAAATTTGTTTCTGTATATAGATATGAAAAGAGGAGAGGCAATTTTGTTAAAGGTATTATAAACGACTTGGATAATGCGGATTTGGTCATTGCAGACCTGACAGGATTAAATCCAAACGTTTTTTATGAATTGGGAATCAGGCACACACTAAAAGTCGGGACTATTATGTTAACACAAAGTCTCGCCAGCTTACCGGCAGACCTCAGAAGCTATGTAGCATTCGAATATAAATATCCTCAAGAGTCCGATGCCTTCGATGAATACTATCCTTTATTTGAGAAAGAACTTCATACACACATTGATGAATACTTAGAAGATTATAAGACAGGGGAACCTGATAATCCGGTCAGGGATTTTATTGGTTCCAGAAACATTTTTCAAAACGAGCAGAGGATTCGAGAGATCAAGGCCAATATCAGCTTGATGAATCTCGTCCTGAATGAGTATGTCCACAATGTCAAAAACTTAGGGTCACACATTGAAGTTTGGGGTAGCGGGGAAACTACAAAACTGCTTCAGCTTAAAGAAACTGTAAAACCATTTCTTAATCGTGTAATGATTTTAGGTGAGAAAACTGAGGTTATATCTTTCTTAACAGCACTTGATACAAGCCATGCTATAATCCACATTAATATGGAATTTGTTAGAACAAAGGTATTAGAGCAAGAAGACATTAAGGCGGCTTATGGTTGGTATTATAGTTTTAGAGATATGAATGGCAAGAAGTATCATGTACTTGATCTGTATAAACATTATAAGGGTTCAGGCAAAAAAGAAGATTGTCCCATATATAAAAGTTTTCAGAAGTTTATAAGTGATTGGGAAAGCGAGTTAAAGAGTTTAACAAGTTAATTAACGTCACAAAGCAGGCGTGACCTGTGGCATTGTAAGTTTACATCGTTGTATTGCAGGCTCACATCGTCAAATTGCAGCTTTACATCGTGGCGTTGTGGGTTGCATTGAGGCATTGTAAGTTTACATCGTGATGTTGCGGACTTACAACGTGGCATTGTAAGCTTACATCGAGGCTTTGCAGACTTACAATACGGCATTGTAAGCTTACAATTAGGCAATGTAAGCTTACATTATGACGATGTAAACGAGCAAAAAGGCATGTAAGTCGTTATAAATAATGGAGTTACAAGAAAAAACCGCCCGCAGAGCGGGAAAAAGAATAAAGTTGGCCACAGAGAGCAGGGAGTTTTTGACAGGATAACAGGATTAACGCGCTACTTACCTGCCTATAAGGCAGCGTGGATTTTTAAAAAGTTAGAAGTTGAAAGGTTTTGATTATGACATATTTGCTTGCTAAGTGGGGAACTTTAATGGCCTGGACGAAAAAAGATCCACCAATTGTTATCGCTTTGTGCGCTTTGATGGTATCGGTGGGTACGATGCTTTTGTCAAGACGAGACTTCATCTCCACACATAGACCTTATGTTTATGCGATTAGTAGAAGTTTGGAGAATACTATGGATTTAAACACGGTATTAATAGGTTGCTCCAATGCTCCGGCCAGAATAATCAGCATTGAGTTTTCTTATTTGGTCATCGAGACAAAAGAAAATGGCAAAGAGATTGTCCGTGAAACTGCATTTCAAAAGAACTTTTCTAACAAAAATATAATACATCTCTCTGAGAAACCAAGACAGCAAATTAGTGTAATAAAATATGATATCAAAAAGAAAGTCTTGGAGCTTGATCCAGAAATCATATTTAGAAGAAAAGTCAGAATAGACTATAAGGAACTTTCGAGCAATAGAACATATTTCTTCGAAGGTAATTGGGATTATAGCAGGAAATACGATGTATGGGAAGACAAGGACAAGTTTGGCAACTAACAGAAATAAACGTATTCGAAGCGTGACAAAGTAAGCGTGACCTGTGGCATTGCAGGTTTGCATCGTGGTATTGTGGGCTTACATCGTGGTATTGCAGCTTTACAACGTGGCATTGTAAGCTTACATCATGGCATTGCGGGCTTACAATACGGCATTGTAAGCTTACAATAAGGCAATGTAAGCTTACATTATGACGATGTAAACGAGCAAAAAGGCATGTAAGTAGTTGAAAACAAAGGAGTTACAAGAAAAAACCGCCCGCAGGGCGGGGAAAGGCCCGCAGCGGGCCAGCGAAATTTTAAAAAGGGAAAGAGTTTATTTAGGAGTTTAGAAATGGCAAAAAAACCAACAAATCATGGAAAGCCTTGGACAAAACCACAGGTTGCAAAGCTTAAGAAACTCGCTAAACAAAATACACCGACACGAGTGATAGGCCTTAAACTTGGCCGAACAGAAGATTCCATATATTCCGAGGCCCACAAAGAAGATATTTCGCTTAAACCGACAAACCAATCGCCTTATAATCGGCGAAAGAAATAGTTTTCGAAACATGGGGCAATATGATGCTTTATGATTTTACGCTTAATGAAAGGAACAAAACTATGGCTAAGAAAAGAGTTTTCATCAGTTTTGACGTCGGTCATGATGAAGGTACCAAGACAATGCTTGCCGGACAAGCAAAACTTCCTGATAGTCCGTTCGACTTTAAGGATGCTTCGGTTAAATATCATCTAACCGGTGACTGGAAGGAAAAAGTAAGACGCCGAATGGACAATATCGACATAGTAGCTGTCCTTTGTGGCGAGCACACACATACAGCAGACGGTGTTGCTACCGAACTGACGATTGCTAAGGAGAAGGGCAAACCGTATTTCCTCTTGAAAGCTTACCCAGACAAGACTTGTACAAAACCCACATCAGCAAGATCATCAGACAAGGTCTACAAGTGGACATGGGACAATCTAAAGGCACTCACTGGAGGGGCAAGGTAATGGCAAGAAGAGCTTTAATAATAGGTATTGATGATTATCCGCATTGCCCTCTTCAAGGCTGTGTTAATGATGCTCAAAAGATGGAAGGTGTTTTATCGCGACACTTCAATACTAATATCAATTTTCACTGTAAGGTAATCACTTCATCATCACATACAATTACACGAGCTTTGCTTCGCCAGATGATATCCGAACTATTCCAACAACCTGCAGATGCAGCCTTTTTACATTTTTCCGGCCATGGAACTGTCAATGGACTTGGTGGTTATCTTGTGACACCAGATTATTGTGACTATGATGTTGGGATTCCAATGACAGAGATATTGGCACTTGCAAATCAATCTAAAGTTAACGAAGTGTTTATTACATTGGATTGTTGTCATAGCGGTGCGTTTGGAGTGTTACCAGCTGTAAGTAATGAGAGAATTATTCTAGCTGATGGTGTTTCAGTCATTACTGCTACTCGTTCAGATCAACAAGCCCTTGAAGCAGGTGGTGGTGGTGTCTTTACTTCTCTGTTGGTTGAAGCACTAGAAGGTGGTGCAGCTGCATTACTTGGGGAGGTTTCAGCTGCAAGTGTCTATGCTTATATTGATAATGCACTAACCGCATGGGATCAACGACCTATGTTCAAGGCAAATGTTTCAAGATTTCTTCGTTTACGGGAATCAAAACCTAAATTGGCAATAACTGATGTCCGTAAGTTAGTGACGCATTTTCCTTTGCCGGCGGAATCTTTACCCCTCTCCCCTGCATATGAACCTAGCTGTGAACCTCACGCTGGGGAAAAGGAACAAATTTTTTCTGAACTATTAAAACTCCGTGACGCTGGACTAGTTGAACCGATTGGTGAAGACCATATGTATTATGCAGCTATAAACTCTAAAGCATGTGGCTTGACAACACTTGGAAAATACTATTGGCGACTAGTTGATGGTGGCAAAATATGATCGATATATTTATATCTAGGCCATCTGTGGTAGCTGCAAAATATGAAAAGTCGTATATGGCTTTCGATAAGTTTTTAGCATCACAAAAAATAAAACGCAGACGTTTAGGCGAAGGGGATTATTCTCTTAAAGCGCCATTGAAAGCTGTTATTGACTTAATGAAACAGTGTAAAGGGGCCATTGTTTTGGGGTATCCACACCATGAGGTTATTTTCTCATTAAAGAAAGGCAGGGAAAACGTTAACAAACATAATATTCTATTGCCTACTCCATGGAATCAGATCGAAGGAACTTTAGCCTACAAACAAAAACTTCCTGTTTTGGTAGTTGCGCAAAAAGGAGTAGAAGGCGGACTTTTCGATTATGGCGTAACAGGTGAGTTTGTGCACAAAACGAATTTGGGCAACGACAAATGGTTCAAAAGCAAGGAATTCCTGGGAATATTTCAGGATTGGAAAAATAAAATATAAGTTAAGCGTAAAAATCTTCCGCACCGTGCGGATAAATGGATTGAGATTCACATTTAGATTGGAAAGGAGTTTTACTTATGGCTAGATTTCCACTAAAGGAACCTGAGATCGCCCAGCTTGCCCAGGAGATGGGTGCGGGGTTGGCCGCTAACATCCTAATCTACCCGGCGCCGCCGGTATCACCGCTGGATCTGGGCGCTTTGCTTTCGGCGTATTCTACCGCCAAGATCGCCCTCGTCGCCGCACAGGCAGCCGCCGAGGAAGCGACGACTACCAAGGACGATGTGCTCGATTTGCTGGTCGACGGCATGAAGAGCGATCTGCGGTATGCCGAGAACACGGTTGACTATGACGACGATAAGCTCAAGCTGATCGGCTGGGCCGGACGAAAGGCGCCGACAGCGCTGACGGCTCCCGGCCAGACGAGGCTGCTGGAAGCGCCGAGGCAGGGCGAGGGATGGGTCTATCTCGACTGGAAGGCGCCCATCGACGGAGGTAAACCAAACGCTTACAAGGTAATGCGAAGAGAACGCCCGGCCGGGGCGTGGGAAGATGTGGAGACTGCGGTAATAACAGAAGCAACACTCGTCGCCCAGCCGAGAGGTTTAGAATTGGAATACCGCGTAATAGCAATAAACAAGGCAGGCGATGGCGAACCGTCCAACACAGAGATGGTAGTAATGTAATTTGAGCGGGTCTTTGTCTCAACTACGGCGTTACGCAGCTTTGCCCAGTGCTCGACGTACGACAGTACGCCTCCGCTTGGGTCAAAGCTGCAAGCCTTGTCCTTGAGCCAAATCCCGCGCTCAAATCTGTCGTATGCGGTAAAAAAGCAGTTGACCGGTGCGAGGCGTCCGGTATATAAGGGCGCCTCGCAACCGGTAACGGAATAAAAACGGATAATGGAAAAATCGTAAGGAGATGATTGATGGGTAAGTATAAGATCGAGGAAATTAGCTCTAATGCTTGATGATATCAAAGCGATACTTGAAATAACTGCTAAACGGCAAACGGATAGATTGTCCGCCTCTTGGACAGGTGAATGTTACCTTCAAGAGGGCACCAAAGGCGAAAGGCAAAGGAGCAGAAACGCCATCTTTGGGCTTTGAACAAGAAAATATGCCCTAAATCCCTTTTTTCGGCTCCCTGGCAGCTTCCGTTAGGAGCGCTTCGGTTCTCCCAAGTTCCAACATAGACAGTTCGTTTGCCCGCCACGGACTCAGACCCCGACACGTCGGATATGCACTCACCATTTGCGTGCATACCGATACTGGCTTCGGAGAAATGAAACCCTTGGCCCAATGCAACAAGGATTATTTCGGGGCTCAACACCTTCACGCTTTCGCATTGTGGCTGACAAACACCTTTCCCGAGGCTTCACATGATTCGTTGCCTCCTCATACGCTCGGTTCCGTTACGGCCTGATGGTTAGTCTTTGACCGTGCTGGATTGTCCAGCTTGACTATATTAGCTTTACTTGGCACACTCATTACTTAAACCCAGATATTAACAGCAAACTCACCAACTTTTTAGGAGTTGAACCATTATTTTACGAGCAAGGCAAATCATCGCTTGTTCTAAGATAATCGTGGTTGTTTGCCGCAAAGTCATAACTGATTAGACACAACACTCGTCTTTAGACAAGATATTCTGCGAATTGCCAAACGTCGAATCCGCTGATATTAGGAAAAAAATGACAATCCCCTATAAATTTCAGGAAAGTAGGGTTGAAATAGTTAAAAAAATGCAAAATTAATGTAATATAAAATCGCTCTTGTGCGTCTAATTAAGTGAGCAGCCAAGCTTTGGGAAAAAAGGAGCGTCGAAATGCACAAGCGCAGACCAGATTCTTTTACCTTAGTAGAGCTTTTGGTGGTAATTGCCGTTATCTCGTTGCTGATGGGGATATTGCTGCCGGTGCTTACACGAGTAAGAAGGCAGGTAAAGGCAACTATTTGTCGGTCGAACCTGCGCCAATGGGGTACCATCTTTTTGCTGTATGCGGAGGACAACGAGGGATATTTCACTAAAGGTGCCTGCAGTGATACAAGTACCGGCTTTAATCACGAAGACTGGACGACGGTGCTGCGGCCTTATTACACCGAGCCCAAAATACGTTTTTGCCCGATGTCCAAAAAAAGTCAGGGACAGAAAACAGGCGGAACTTTCTCAGCCTGGGGGCCGCTTAATTTTGAAGGCCCCGACGGTCCAACCGATTACGGCAGCTACGGCATAAATGACTGGCTCTGTAATCCGGAGCGAAAAGCCACTCAAATGTGGGGGCATGCGACGAAAAATAACTGGAGAACCATCGATGTTAAAGGTGCGGCTAATATACCAATGTTTTTGGACTGTGTGTGGTTGGGAGGCTACCCGGAGCCTCACGATAAGCCTCCGGAATACGATGGCCATGTATCGTTGGTCAGTAGAGATGAAATGAGGCGCTACTGTCTCAACCGCCACGACGGGGTGATGAACGGCGTCTTTTTGGATTCCTCTGTCAAAAGGATAGGCCTTAAGTGCCTCTGGAGGTTGAAGTGGCATCGAAACTTCAATAAAAACGGTGAGTGGACGCCACGAGGGGAGTGTACGCCGGAGAAGTGGGCGAAATGGGGGGACGGCTGGATGAAAAAACTTCCAGAGTGTGATTGGTAAATGGAAATGCCCATTGTACTCAGAGTCATCGACAGGCTAAAAGGGTGCATTTCACGTTTGTAGGTAAATTTCTCACGCAGCTAACGGCTTCCGTGACCATAACCGTTCCCATCTGTCATTTAACCAAATCACCCGAAACAGCAGCAGGTGAAAGGCAGGTGAGCCGAAAAACCTGCCGCCGAGCCGCCCCGATTTACTTGTTTTTTTGCTCGTCTTTTGGCTTTTTGTCTTTTTTGACTCCGAGAGTTATTATTAGACCGCCTGTTACAAGAACAACAAGAGTTGCCTAAATACTAAAATCTTCAGCGTCAACACCGAATCCAAAGAGGAAGTCATTCCAGTCCACAACCTTACGACTGGTGAATATCACAACAGCTATTCCACACCACATCGCAATAAGTTGTTTCCAGTTCATAATCCAAATCTCCATTCAAAAGTTTTTACCGCACCATTTTAACGATTGTTCTCAATTCAACTTAAAGTTCCGGCCAGGTCTTGATAACTTTTGCAAAGTCGGTGAATCTGGACAGTGACACTTCTTGGATTCTTTTTCGCAAATAATTATTTCTCAAAGGCAAATGCTCTCTATGCATTACCCACCGGGATCAAAGGCTAAAGATTCGAATCCTCTGCCCCACCTTTGACTCAGCTTACATCAGACGCTGAGAAGTACTCGACAGAATGTTCGTTTCAGTAGCATTTTAGCCCGGCCAAAGAATAATTTCTTATCGTTTCACCAAACCTTGTTTGATTTGCTGCAGAAACATGTACAATTGTATACGTTTCGGGAATCAAATCTGATAGCATCACACAAACAGATTTTTCCAAAGTTTTCAGAACAGAGAGGAAGTTTTCTCGTGAGAAAGATGAGAATATTACTGAGCGTAATACTGTTGACGGCTGCAGCCGGTATTTGCCGGGCCGATATTACCGATGACCTGGTAAAGGAAAACGCCAGACTGAAACAAAGAGTCGACAAGCTGGAAAAGGAACTGGCCGAACTCAAGAGGATGGTTATGCAGCAGGCCGAAACACCCAAAGGCGAGCTGAAACACGCCACAAAGCCCAAACCCGCCGCGGCCCCCAAGCTCGACGAATCCGACTTGCGAAAAATCGCGGCAATGGTTCAAAAAGACACCGCAAAGAAAAAAGCCGTCTGGTCAAATTCGGACATCCAACTTTACGGCTATCTTAAGCTCGATGCCGCTTATGATACATCGCGAATGAACGCCGGCAACTTCGCCAGATGGGTGGAGTCGGAAAGGCTCGATAAGGATGACGAAGAATTCAATATGACGGCCAATGAGACGCGGCTGGGCATGAGAATTAGCGGCCCTCAGAATCACGAGGCAAAGACAAGCGGGCGTGTGGAAATTGATTTTTTTGAAGGCGGTGCCGAGAACAAAGCTCGCATTATGATGCGTCACGCCTACATGAAAATCGATTGGCCCGAGGATCGCTTTAGTATTATAGCCGGTCAAACCTCCGACGTAATATCGCCTTTGAATCCTTATACACTGAACTATTCGGTGGCTTGGTGGGCAGGCAATATCGGCTACCGGCGCCCACAAATACGCTTAACAAAGAGCTTTGCCGTAAACAATGACATCGACCTTAAACTGGAAGCCGCCGTGACCCGGACGATAGGGATAAGCAACTCGTTTGTTCCGGGTTTGGAAACAGGAGAGGACGCGGGCTTTCCGGGCATCCAGGGCAGAGCGAGCGCGACGTTTCCGTTGCTGAAGTATAAACCAACCACCTTCGGTGTCTCGGGACACTGGGCGCAGGAGGAACTCGATACGACAATCAGCGGCGCATCTAGAGACTTTGACAGCTGGTCGGTTAACCTTGACCTGATGCAGCCGATTAACAAATGGCTTACCGTCAAGGGGGAACTCTTTACCGGCGAGAACCTCAGCGCCTACCTGGGTGGTATCGGCCAGGGTGTTAATACGGCCAGGTTCAAAGAAATCGGCAGTCGAGGAGGCTGGGTTGCGGCGAACCTCCACCCCCGGAACAAATGGAGCTTCAATGTCGGAATCAGCATCGATGACGTCGACAATGACGACCTGACCGGCATTACCGGTGACAAGAGAGAATTCAATCGCTCTATATTCGGCAACGTGCTTTACTCAATCAACATGAACACTCAGATTGGTTTCGAGCTTTCTCAATGGCATACCGTCTATGTCGGCGAACAAGACGCCGATAGTTTACGAGCGCAAACATCGTTTATATACAAATTCTAAATTCTAAATCAAGGAGTACATTATGGCAGAAGCACAGAAAGGTATCGATTCTTTAATGACGGAGACACGGACATTTCCGCCGCCGGCGTCAATTAAAGCCAATGCCTATATAAGCAGTGAAGAACAGTACCAGCAGATGTGGGAAAACTCGATTAATGACCCCGATGGCTTCTGGCTGGAGCAGGCAAAACGCCTTACCTGGTTTAAGGAACCAACCAAAAGCCTCGAATACACATGGGACACAAAGAATCGAAAAATTGAGCACACCTGGTTTGCTGATGGCGAGCTTAACGTTGCATATAACTGTCTCGACCGTCATCTTGGAACACCGATAGCAAAAAAGACAGCGATTATCTGGCAGGGTGAGGCCGAAGATGCTGTCAGGAAATTCACTTATGAAGAACTGCACAGAGAAGTTTGTAAATTTGCCAATGTCCTCAAATCAAAGGGTATTAAAAAAGGCGACCGTGTCGCAATTTATCTGCCGATGGTGCCGGAACTTACAATAGCAATGCTTGCGTGTGCCCGTATTGGTGCAATTCACTCGGTTATCTTCGGCGGATTCAGCTCGGATGCCATCGAAGGCCGTGTTAACGACTCCGACTGCAAAATGCTAATCACTTCAAATGTTTCGCTGCGCGGCGGAAAA
>SDBT01012994.1_pt1 | contig 13354 bp, 10 predicted proteins | sample 2277101 | NCBI WGS metagenome assembly SDBT01 (sample SAMN10404973, study PRJNA504765) | marine sediment metagenome | isolation source: marine sediment core GS10_PC15, 103 cmbsf | place: Arctic Ocean: Southern Knipovich Ridge | collected 2010 | reverse complement strand
ATCTGCCAGTATTCCAGTTCGACGGGCGTGGCGCGGCCAAAAATCGTCACCACGACGCGGACCAGCCCCTTGTCGGGCAATACCTCGTCCACTTCGCCCTCGAAATTCTCGAACGCCCCTTCCTTGATCTTGACCAGGTCGCCTTTGGCGAACTCCACGGACACCGGCGCGCCTTTCTGGGCCTTTTCCACCTGCATGAGCATCTTGTCCACGTCCCCCTGACCCATCGGGGAGGGCTTGCCCGCCGAACCGATAAAATCGCCCACACCCGTGGTTTCTTTGATCGTGAACCACGCGTGCTCGTCGATGCTGCCGTCATCTTCGAGACACATCTCGATAAAGATGTAGCCGGGGTACATTTTCCGTTCGACTGTCTTCCTGGCGCCGCCTCGCCCGCGTGGCGCCGGCCGCTTCTCCGTCGGAACCAAAATGCGCCCGATCCGGGCCTCCAGACCCTCGATCTTCACCTTACGCGCCAGCGTCTCGCGAACCTGCTCTTCCTTGTTGGAAGCCACGCGAAGCACGCACCACTGCATCCCCGCCGTCGTGGGCGCCATCGCCTCCTCGGACGAAGCCGCTTCAGTCGGGGAAGATTCTTCCGCCGTCTCCGTTTCGACGGGGGAGGGCTCCACCGGGTCGTGATTCGATTCGGAATTTTCTGATTCTTCCATTTTCCACTCGCTGTTCGGGAATCTCAGCCCGTGACCTTCAACAGCTTAAACATGTTGGCAAAGATTACGTCCACCAGGAACAGAATCGCCGCCATGATAAACGTCGTTACGATAACCACCTTCGTGGACCCGATAATCTCTTTTTTGCTGGACCAGGAGACCTTCTTCATCTCGCCTTCGGTGGCGATCAGGAAATCGGCGCTCTTGTGACGATTAACCAACCAGAACATCAGCACCCCCAGCAGCACTAACAACGCCAGGGGAATTCCAAAGCGGAAGTAGATATCGATCCTATATCCGCCCAACTTTCGCGCCAAGGCGTAGCAGCCCCATGCGCCCAAAGCCATTGCGGCGATGGCTGTCGTCAGGCGGGTATATTTACCCTGGTTTCGCTTGTATATGTGTGGTCCGTGCATGCTATTCCGTTCTCGCCGGATTCGTCAGGACCGGCTGAACCTACAAAAAAACGCCACAAGACCAATAGCCTCTTACTGCCTGCCTTGCCCTTTTGCGTCCTTGTGGCGATTCTTCCCTACCAGCCCCGCCCGGCCGAATGTGTTTATCCGCCAGATTTCGCTCACCACGGCAGGGAGGAGTTGAACCCCCAACCTGCGGTTTTGGAGACCGCCGCTCTGCCAATTGAGCTACTGCCGTATTATTAAACTCCCAAAGCCGATCCCAATGACACCGATAACGACTGTCTCGAAGCATCATGCGGGCCTTGCTCCCAAAAAAAAAATTCAATGTACCATCGCGCCACAACCGGTCGTTATTTCCGTTTCAGCTTGTGCTTCGTATGTTTTCGCTCGCGAGGGCAATACTTCTTGAGTTCCAGCTTCGGAACCCCACCCTGTACGCGGACATTTGTGCGGTAATTCAACCCGCCGCAATCCTTGCACTGCATCCAGACGTATTCCCGGGCCTTAGATTTGGCCATAATCCTCGCTACTCCAGAATTTTCGTAACTACCCCGGAAGCAACAGTCCGTCCGCCCTCGCGGATGGCGAAACGAAGACCTTCCTCCATCGCGATTTTAGTATTTAGTAGTTCGATTTCCATCGTGATGTTGTCGCCGGGCATGCACATTTCGGCGCCGCCCAGCAACTTGCACGTACCCGTAACGTCCGTCGTCCTGAAGTAGAACTGCGGACGATAGCCGGTAAAGAACGGCGTGTGGCGCCCGCCCTCTTCCTTCGTCAGCACGTAAACCTCGCCCTCGAACTTGCTGTGCGGGGTAATACTGCCGGGCTTGGCCAGTACCTGGCCTCTGTCCAACTCCGTCTTTTCGATGCCCCGCAGCAGGCAGCCCACGTTGTCCCCGGCGCGACCTTCTTCCAGGAGCTTGTTGAACATCTCGACTCCAGTGACCGTTGTCGTGCGGGTATCGCCCAGCCCGACAATCTCCACCTTATCGCCGACTTTGATTATGCCCCGTTCGATCCGTCCCGTTCCGACCGTCCCTCGCCCCTTGATGCTGAAAACGTCTTCGATCGGCAGGAGGAAGGGCTTGTCGATCTCGCGCACGGGCTCGGGAATGTAACTGTCCAGTGCTTCAATGAGTTCGGCAATGGGCTTCCCGGCTTCGCCGCCGGGGTCCTTCAGCGCATCGGTGGCCGAACCTTTGATTACAGGTACGTTGTCGCCGTCGAAATCGTATTTGCTCAGCAGTTCGCGAACTTCCAGCTCCACCAGTTCCAGAAGCTCTTCGTCCTCGACGAGGTCGGCCTTATTAAGGAAGATGACCAGTTGGGGGACGTTTACCTGCCGGGCCAGCAGCACGTGCTCGCGGGTTTGCGGCATGGGACCGTCGGCGGCGGAGACCACCACGATCGCGCCGTCCATTTGGGCTGCGCCGGTGATCATGTTCTTGACGTAGTCGGCGTGTCCGGGACAGTCCACGTGTGCGTAGTGACGCTTCTCCGACTCGTATTCGACGTGCGCGGTGGAAATCGTCAGAATCTTCGTCGCGTCGCGTCGGCCCTGAGATTCCGAGGCCTTGGCGATCTCGTCGTAAGTGATCATTTTCGCCAGACCCTTTTCCTCCAGGACCGCGGTAATCGCAGAGGTCAACGTGGTCTTCCCGTGGTCCACGTGACCAATCGTGCCTACGTTGACGTGCGGTTTGGTCCGCTGAAATGTTTCCTTCGCCATTCCTGTTGCTCCTATTTGGCTAATTTTCCATTAAACAAATGTCCGATTTAGCTTTTCGCCCGTCGCTATCAAAACAGCGTTACAAAGAAGCTGCTGATGGGGGTCGAACCCATGACCTCGTCCTTACCAAGGACGCGCTCTACCACTGAGCTACAGCAGCACATGCTCCGAAACCATGCCCACTTAAAACCGCATCAGCTCAGCGACTTACTCTCATGTGAATATAGATACACCCTGGCCACAAAACGAGCCGACAAGTATAATGAATATATCGAAATCCTGTCAAATAAACAATTTAAAATTTTTTATTTTTTTTTTGCAGCTAAAAGCGGTCTCGTTGCTGCCTCCTGCTCTGCCTGCAGACATGTATCTAGCTCCTGGTTTCTGTTCAAGCATCCGCGGTCTGGAAGATGACCACGATATCGGCGTCGTCGCAGAGGAAATACCCAAACAGGAACAGGAAGTACGTCTGGGGGCGCAGCCAAAGTTTCCAGCTGTTCAGCGGGCGCTGGAAAAGCACCTCGAGGGTGTTGTCGAAACATCGCATGTAGTGCTGGAGGAAGGGCAGAGAGAGGATGGGCATGTTGGTATAGGGGGTGGAATAGTATTTTCGCAACGACCAGGAAAGTCGTTCAGCCGACTGGCGTAATGTCTCCACGGAGAAGATATGGCGGTGGTAGGGTTGGTGGAGGGGACAGATATATTCTTTCGCTCGGGTCAGGTCGATGCCCGTTGCATTGGGCGTTCCTATGACGACGATCCCGCCCGGGCGGGTCAAGGCCCCGAGAATATCGAGGATTTCCAGCGGATCCTCGGCGTGTTCCACGACGTCCTGCGCAATGACCCAGTCATATTGTTTGTTAATGGCGGCCGGGTCCCCGTGGTCGGAGGAATATGGGTCGTATCCGGTAACATTGTAACCCTTTTCCCTCATGTATCTTACCAGCAGCCCGCTGCCGCAGCCATAATCGAGGGTGCGGTGGTCCCGGTGCAGCCCTGCTCCCCTGAGGCGGCGGACCAGCCTCCGATATCCAAAACGCAGTGGAGCGTCCAGTTTTTGGGTGAAAAACGGATAGTGGCGATAATATCGGTCAAGATCCACCTTATCGCGGGCGTGAATGCTCCCGCATTCCCCGCACCGCCATAAGGCAAAATGCTCTTGGGCATAGTGACGGACGTTGGACGGAACGCAGGCGGATTCCGGCTCGGAGGAGGGGGAGTGTTTTTTCCCGCAGATACAACACGTGTAGTCAGTGGACATATGAGGTAGGATACCGGGCGAGATACCCCTTATCAATAATGAGCCCATTACGCCCCAGGGATTGGATAATCCGAGGAGCAAATTGGGTACAATAGTCCGCGAATCGGACGAGAGGTAACTTTGGAAGCCTGGATAGCAGACATCGAGTTTGAACGGCTGAATGCGGTGGTGCGAGCCACGAAGAAGATATTCATCAATCCGCTGGCCAATTATCTCCCGGCCGATTGGGTGAAGACCTGGCTGCGGAGAGGCAGGAGTGAACTGGCCTTGTCCAACTGGCGCGATCCGGGCGGGTGGCGCAGCATGGTTATCAGTTACGACGGGAACCCCCAGAAGACATGGGACCGAATTCTTGTCGGTGGGGGGACAATCCCCATGGCGCTTCGCAATCGCAAACGACTCGCCGCCCGCCTGATCGCCAGGCTCATCGAGCAGGCCGACCACGACTCGGGTCACGTTCTTTGCTTGGGTGCCGGTCCCGGGCACATTATCACCGATGCGATGACACAGACCACCAAACACTGCCACGCCACACTTGTGGACCTCAGCAGCGACGCGTTCGACTACGGCCGAGAACTGGCCCGCAAAAAAGGACTGATCGATCGGGTGCGATTTATCCAGGGCGACGTCCGCGACGTAAAGGACATGCTGGAGGATCGGGTCGACCTGGTGAAGATGATCGGGATATGCGAGTACCTGGAGGACGATCAGGTCGCATCGATCGCCCATGCCCTGCGAAACGTCATGCCTCCCGGAGCGTCAATCGTATTCAACAGCATCTCCAAACGCCACGGGACGGACCGGTTCTTCCGGCGGGTTTTCGGGCTGCACATGATCCATCGCTCCCCACGCCGGTTGCAGGAACTTATTTCGCCGGCGGGATTCAACGACTTCGCTGTGTTCCCCGAGCCGCTGGGCGTTTACAAAGTGGTTGTCGGGAAGATGACCGCTTCTGCGAACCATTGCCCGAAAGGGATTCGTAAATGACGGATATCCAGGTTCCATGGGGTAGTGGCGAGATGTCCATTACCATACCCGAACACTGGGAGTTGCAGCAGGTGGCCTCACCGGCGCTGCCCTCTGCCCCGGAGAATTGGTCGGAACGTCTGGCGGTGGCGCTCCACAAGCCGGTCTCAGGCCCGCCGCTCGACCGTCTGCTGGCGGGGCTAAAAGGCGGGCGGATCGCGATCATCGTCGAAGACTTAACCCGCCACAGCCCGCTGGATAAGATACTCCAGGTCGTGCTGCGAGAAATCCGCCACGCCGGTTTTGCAAACGAGCAGATGGAGATTGTATTCGCATCGGGAATGCACCCGCCGATGACGTCTCAAGAGGCACGGGAAAAGCTGGGACCCGCGGCGGAGGACATTTCCCGGCGGTCCAATCCATGGGACAACCCGGATGCCTATGTCTCCCTGGGGCATTTTGGCAGGTTGGAGGTCTGCATGGATCGAGGCGTGGTCGAAGCGGACCTGCGAATCATCATATCCTCGGTCTCGCCGCACTTGCAGGCGGGATTCGGAGGGGGGTACAAAATGCTCTTCCCGGGCTGTGGGCTGCTGCGGGATATTCGTCTGCTTCACCGCATCGGGATTCGGCGGCGCCGGGGGGGGCAGTTGGTGGGTACGGATGCGCGAAACAATCCGATGCGCAGAACCATTGACGCCGCCGGGGTAATGGCGGACAAAAACCACGGTGTTACCTTCGCCGTACAATATCTCCTGGACGCCGAGAATCAGCCGGCTTTCCTGGCTGCCGGACCGCCCACACCGACGCACCGCATGCTCACCAAGCAGTGCGCCACTTCCTGCGGGATCATCCCCACCCGTCCCGCCGACGTCCTGATTACCAACGCCTATCCGCGCGATCGGGACTTGTGGCAGGCCTTTAAGTGTATTCCCAATACGTGCTGGGCGGCCCGCCCGAACGGGGTACTGATCTGCCTGGCACGCTGCGAGGCGGGGCTGAATGAAATGAAGACGATGCGCTGGCCGTTAAGTCCAACCTGGACGCGAAGGATCGTACGCCTGTTGGGCCCTGAGGTCATCTGTGCGATGATGGATCGCATTGTCACTCGACTGGCGGGCGATTCGCAGTGGTTCATCCGCCTGGCGACCCAGATTCTACAGAGGAACCCGATCTTCATGGTCTCGCCCAGGTTGGTCGAGCAGAACGTGAAGTTCCCCGGAATCGCGCTGTTTGGCGAGGTGGATGAAGCAATCACCGCCGCGGGGAAGCTGCTTGGCGGAGGTTCCCAGCGTGTGTCGATCTGGCCGTGGGGGGGAGCGAGCTACCCTTACCCGCAAGAGGACACCACAACAGGGGGGTAGTACTCTGTCCCACCTAAATTATTGGGTGGCACGGCTTGCTTGTCAAGCCGTGTAGCCGCGAGAACACAGGTTGCAAGCAACCTGTGCCACCCGTCAGTTTTTCCGGGACAGAGTAGTAGAATGAAATCATAATCATTGAGGGCGTGAATCAAGTGTACGCAATTGTCGTTATTCTGACAATCCTCGCCGGTCTCGTGGGCCTGGAATGGGTCATTCGCAACATCCTGGCCCTGCGGGTCTGGAGCGGGTCGTTTCACCTGACGGAGGATTATAAGACTCCCCCGACGGAAGATGAACACCAGGCGCCTTTGCTGAGCATCGTGGTAGCGGCCAAGGACGAGGAGTCCAACATCGAGGCCTGCTTAAGAAGTCTGCTCGATCAGGATTATCCCAACTTCGAGCTTATCGTTGTCAACGACCGTAGCAGCGATCAAACCGGCGCCATTATTAAACGTATCGCCGAAAAAGACCCGCGTGTCCGGATGCTTCAGATCGCCGAACTTCCCGACGGGTGGTGCGGGAAGAACCACGCCATGCAGAGAGGCATCGAGCTGGCGGGGGGCGAGTGGATATGCATGACCGACGCCGATTGCCGCCAAACCTCCACGCGGACAATGTCGCTGGCGATGCAATACGCCCGCCACCGCCGCTGCGACCTGCTGAGCCTCTTGCCAACCATGGAGATGGGGAGCTTCTGGGAGTATTTCCTTCAGCCCATTTCCATTGGCGTAATGATGATCTGGTTTCCACCGGCCCGCGTGAACAACCCCGCAAAACCCCACGCCTACGCCAACGGGATGTTCATGCTGATCCGGCGAGACGCCTACGACGCCATCGGCGCCCACGAGGCGATAAAAGGCAGCCTGATCGAGGACATGGACATGGCCCGCCGGATAAAGTCATCCGGGCGGAAGCTTCAGACGGTGCCCACGCGGGGGCTGATCTCGGTTCGTATGTATACGTCCCTGGCGGAGTTCCGCCGGGGGTGGGTGCGAATTTTCCTGGGGGCCTTTCGGTCCATCGGCCGACTGATGGGGGCCTTGTTGGTGCTGGTGGCCCGAGGGCTGACACCCACCCTGACCACAGCGGTGGGGCTTGCGGCGTTCGCCTCCGGCGCCACGCCGGGGGGATGGTGGTTGACTTGTGGTGTGGTCGGCGCCGCGAGCCTGGTTGCACAACTCGTCATGACGGCGCGGTATTACCGCTACGCCGGGGCCCCCTGGCAGTTGGGATTGCTGTATCCGTTCGGCTGCAGTGCGGTCAGCGCGATCCTGATTGAGACCATGTTCCAACTGCGGTCGGGAGCTAAAATCGTCTGGAAAGACACCAGTTATTCCGTAACTTCGCAAGAATGAGGAGGACGTGATTGTGGGTATTCTTTTGGATCGCCTGGCGGAGAGGAAACTGCTTGTTTCGGACGGCGCGTTTGGCACGATGCTCCAGGGAAGGGGGCTGAAACCCGGCGACTGCCCGGAAGAGTGGAATATTTCGCATGCAACCGACGTCAAGTCGGTGGCGGGGGCCTACGCCGAGGCGGGCAGCGACATGATTCTAACCAACACCCTCGGCGGTTCCAGGATCAAGCTTCAGAAAAACGGTTGGGGTGATCGGGTCGTGGAATTCAACGCAACCGCCGCTCGCCATTCTCTCGAAATGGCCGGGTCCGCCATAGTCGCCGGATCGGTCGGACCGACGGGGGAATTCCTCGCCCCGCTCGGTCAGATGAACCAGCAGGACGCCGAAGCGGTCTTCGCCGAGCAGATCGAGGCCATGCTGAACGCGGGATTGAGAGTCATTTGCGTGGAGACCATGATGGCCGTGGAAGAGGCCGCCTCCGCCGTTCGCGCCGCCAAAAAGCTCGACTCGTCCGTGGACGTACTGGCCACCATGACATTCGACCGCACGCCCAAGGGATTCCGGACCATAATGGGCGTGGACCCCCAAGCTGCGGTGGAGGGGCTGCTGGGAGCGGGCGCAGATGTCGTGGGTTCCAATTGCGGGAACGGGATCGAAGCCATGGTCGAGCTCGCCGCCGCCCTCCGCGAGCATACGGATAAGCCTATATTAATCCACCCCAACGCCGGGCTGCCACAACTCGTGGACGGTAAAACCGTCTTCCAGCAAGGACCGGCGGACTTCGCCTCCAGCGTAAAACCCCTGATCGAAGCTGGCGCAAACATCGTGGGCGGGTGCTGTGGAACGACCCCCGAACACATCAAGGCCATCAAGGCCGTCGTGGATACGATGCGATAACAGGCAAATAGGCAAATAGGCAATAGGGAAGAGGCAAGAGGCCGTAGGCTGGGTTGAGCCTCCGGGCTCAACCCACCTTTCAAATGTCAAATCCGAAGTAGCTCGCCGCGTTGTTGAAACAGATATCCCCGACCATTTTGCCAACCAACTCCATGTCATCGGGTATCAGACCCCGCCCAATCTCGCCGCCGAGGATATTGCACAGCAGACGGCGGAAGTATTCGTGGCGGACATAGGAGATGAAGCTTCGGGAGTCGGTGGTCATACCCACGAAGCGGCTCAGCAGCCCGCTGTTGCTCAGGGCCTCCATCCCCCGGGTCATCCCGTCGATGTTGTCCATGAACCACCAGGCGCTACCGATCTGAATTTTGCCCGGCGTCGCCCCGTCCTGGAAGTTGCCGATCATGCTCACCAGCAGTTCGTTGTCGCGCGGGTTGAGGTTGTAGAAGATCGTCCTGGTAAGTTGCCCCGTGCGGTCGAGGCGGTCCAGAAACTTCGATAGCGGTAGGGCGATCTCGAAGTCGCCGGTGGAGTCGAACCCGCTGTCCGGCCCGGCCTTGGCGAACATTCGAGTGTTAAGGTTCCGCAACACACCGAAGTGGAACTGCTGCGTCCAGTCTTTCTCATGGTCCATGAGGGCAAATTCGTACAGCATAGCGGACTTGAATTTCAAGACCTCCTCGACATCAAGCTCCCCCCCGCCGCGAATCTTGGAAAAGACTCCCTTGATCTGTGTGATGGTGTAGTCCTCGGCGTAGGGCGCCCCTATGCCGTGGTCGCTCAGCCGGCAGCGGTTGGCGCCAAAGAAGTCATGTCGTTTTCGCATCGCGGTCATGTAGTCGTCGAAGGTGCGGATTCCCACCCCCGCTGCAGCGGCGAGACGGTCCACCCAGGCGTTGAAAGTCTTGGCGTTTTCAACGGCCATGCCCTTATCTGGCCGCCAGGCCGGGAGCATCCGAATATCGAAAGAGGCATCCTCGCCCACGGTGCGGTGGTGCTCCAGATCGTCGGTCGGATCATCGATGGTGCATACCAGTGCGACGTTGCTCTGCTTCATCAGACTGCGAGAGGAAAACCGCGGCGTGCGTATCTTCTCGTTACATCGCTCGTAGATCGTCCGGGCCGTCTCCGGGCATAGCAGCACGTCGGAGATGTCGAAATATCGTTTCAACTCCAGGTGACACCAATGATAAATGGGGTTGCGAAGCAGGTAGGGCATGGTGGCGGCGAAGGCCTCGAACTTCTCCCAGTCCGAGGCGTCCCCGGTGCAGTAACGCTCGCTTACACCGTTAGCCCGCATAACCCGCCACTTGTAATGGTCCTCGTACAACCATATCTGCGTGATATTCTCCCACCGCTGATCCGCGGACACCTGTTGCGGCGAGAGGTGACAGTGGTAATCAATGATGGGCATATCCTCAGCGAAGTCGTGATAAAGCCTCCTTGCCTGTTCGCTCTGAAGCAGGAAATTCTCGCTGATGAAGTTCTCGGGCATCGTTTTTCCTTTTATGCGTTTCCGATGCGTGCTCGGTCCAACAGGGTACTACTACTCTGTCCCACCTAAATTGTTGGGTGGCACGGCTTGCTTGTCAAGCCGTGTCCCCGCGAGAACACAGGTTGCAAGCAACCTGCCCCACCCGTCAGTTTTTCCGGGACAGGGTACTATACTCAGTCCTGCGGGGAAAGTGGCGTCGGTTTCCAATCGTCCGGCGCACCGGCGGGGGGGAGGGCGTAGAGTGTAAATATCGGCCAGCCCCGCGGGGGGCGAAACGGATTCCATCTTGTAGGGCGTGCAACTCTTGTTGCACGCGGAATCTTCTCTTTAATCCCGGCGTCCAAACGAGTTGCACGCCCTACGAACTGGATCACCGCCCCGGCCGCCTGCAATTTATCCAGCACGGGAAGCGATGGGCCTTTTCCCTCCTGCCAAAGGTCATAAAGCCCGCTGCTCAGCGACGCGGGGTACCCGTACGTCCCGCCCAGCCGCCATATTTCCCCCCAGGCCACTAAGATATGCGTAACCCCCATCCCCCGCAGCCCCGCCAACTGCTCCGCACCGCTGATGGATTTCCCGCCCGCCTCGTCCAGCGGCTGTCGGTCGAATACCGTCGCGTAGATGGTCCCTGGTGGAAAGTAAAACCCCGTCGCACTACCGAGAAGCAGGATTCGCGATCCGGGGGGCAGCTTCGCGGCGAGCAAATAGGGGTATTGTTCGTTGGCTATCCGCTGGGCGGGATATGGCGGAACGTCCCAGGTGTTAATCGTCCGTAAGTAGGCGAACGAACCCAGCAAGAGGTTCACGAGCACCGCCCCCAGGATGGCGGCGCCGGCGAGCGTACCTCCTGCGCCCCGCCACAGAGGTGCGCTAACCAGGCGCGCCAGTCCTCCTGCGCCCAACAACGCAATCGGCACCGCCGCTGGAACCAGGAACCGCCAGGGCATCCCGCGAGAGGTAGACATCCACACCGCCACCTGAAAAATTAGAACGCCCAGAAGAGCCCAGTCCCACGGGAAGAGATGCATGGACCTTCGTGTGGCCAGCAGCGCGCAGATAGAGACGCCGGCGATTATCATCGCGATTGGCCCGAACCTCTCATTGGACAGGAAGTTGTTCCAGAGCATCTCGACTCGTCCCGGGTGAGCGGTTTTTTCCCACCCGGGCGGAACGGGTACGGGAGGCTTATGGGCGGGTCCGTGTCCGTCCCGCCAGCGTTGGGCTTCTTGAGGCGACCAGTGGCCCGGACCGAATACGCTCGTCGCCAGCGGGAAGACTGGATTTCCCGTATAAACGGCGTTACGGATCCCCCAGGGCAAAAACAGCAGCAGCGTTATCAGGGCGGCGAGGGCTGTCTGCGCGATGCGTTTGCCCCTACGCAGGGAGGCGATGAGCATTACCAGAAGTACCGGCGCCGCGACGAATCCCACGGAAAGATATTTCATCGAGCAGGCAGCGCCGAGACAGATTCCCACGCACGTCGCCGCTCGCCATGCGGACTCTCGCAGCCATTCCCGCACCCACAGCACCGCCAGCATCAGGTAGCAGACCACGGACAGTTCGACGAACGCCAGCCAGCTTAGGTACAAAAGCCCCGGCGTAGAGGCCAATATCAATCCGGCGAATAGCCCGCGCCTCTTCTCGTGCTCGTCTCGCCGCAGGGCTGAAAAAACGCCCGCCACGGCCAGTATCCCGAAAGCCCCGTGCATCATCTTGGCGAGGTAAACGCCTTCGTACGCCCCTCCGCGGAGGGACATACCAAACAGAAACAGCATCTCCACCCCGAGTGGGAAGTAGCTGTAGCAGTTGTGCTGCAATGGGCTGATGTGACCGGCCAGAAAAAACTCGCGTGGGACCTGGAGGTGATATTCCAGCACGTCGTAGGCGTCAGTAGCCCCGATGAACCCCGGCGGACGGACTGCACCTACCAGCCAAATGCCCACGCAACCGCCCAGCAAAATCCACAGCAGTGTCCGGCGTGTTACGCGCCGGGGTATTTTCCAGTTGCGCACGGCCCGGCGGGACTGGAGCCCGGCCATGAGCACTCCCGCGCCCACCACCGACCACGAGACCCACATGTTCGGTATTCCCACGAATGTCCCCATCGCCAGCATCGCCGTCGAGAGCATCCACAGCCCCACCGCGCAGGCGGTAACGGTGCGGAACATTCGGCCGGCGCTGCGTGGCGCGACGTGGCGGAGGACCAGTTGTCCCCATCCTCCCGCTGCGATCAGGACCAGCCCCACGGTTCCCAGTTCCATTATTGCGGTGGCGATGGCGGGGATCCACGCCGTTTCCCCCGAGAACCCGTAAAACAGCACAAATCCCAGCGCAACGGCGCCTGCGATCGGCCAGGAGATCGGGACTCTCCCGGCGGTGTCTTCTCCATCCTGATCCATTCGCGTTCCTCACCCGGTAAGGGACGGATGGTACGAATCCTCCCGATGCGATTCAAGACGAATCCTGACTTGCGAAGACGATGGGACTACGAGCGGGTGATGAAATTTTGCGTGGTGGGTCAACTCAGAACCTTCGGCGCCTCAATATTGAACTTTGCGTGGTGGGTCTCCTGACCCACCACGGTTTCGGGGTGGTATGTGTGGCCCCCCCCCCCCACGCCGTAGCAGTGCAAAAAGACAATTATCGCTTCATGCGTCTCCGCAGCAAACCAGAGAATCCAAGCAACAGTAATCCCGCGGAGGCGGGTTCGGGAACCGTCGCTCCTCCCAGCCCCGCCATTTCGCCAAAGTGCAACTGCACGGAACCGTAGTCATCCGCAGAAACCACGCCGTCAAGGTTGGCATCGCCAAGGATGTTGATATCGCCGACATCGCCGAAGTTCAACTGCACGGAACCATAGTCATCCGCTGAGACCACGCTGTCATTGTTAGCATCGCCGAGAAGTCCTGTGACGCTGATTTCGCCTGTATTGTAAAGGTCCGTCGTCTCCCAAACCAACCCGGGGTCCAGGCCGGGCAAGTTTATCATGTTGAACGTACCGCCCAGCGTGCCCCAGTCGAGGATGTCGAACGTCTGGGCGAAGCTCGGTGTGAACGGGTCGATCAGCGTTACGTCCAGTGCACCGTTGAGGGTGACGTCGCCGGCGACGTCGAGGAAGTCGTAATCGTCGCCCTGCACCAGGCCGCCGATCTCGATAGCCAGGATGGACCCGGACTCGAACGCCAAGCCGCCG
>SDBT01012993.1_pt1 | contig 13354 bp, 16 predicted proteins | sample 2277101 | NCBI WGS metagenome assembly SDBT01 (sample SAMN10404973, study PRJNA504765) | marine sediment metagenome | isolation source: marine sediment core GS10_PC15, 103 cmbsf | place: Arctic Ocean: Southern Knipovich Ridge | collected 2010 | reverse complement strand
GATGTGGTATTTAAAGAACCCGCCGACAAAGAACCCGCTGAAGTAAATTTACATGAAACCTTTACAGTAGTAAGAGCAGATACTAATTGAGCGTCTATATAAGCCTTAATGCTTTGTTGTGTAGCTACAACTTCCGCATCATCAGAAGACATATCATCTTCATCAAGAATGCATAAACTATTAGCTACATCTATCTTACCAGTTGACTGAAAACCTATAGGTTGTTTAGACGGAGCATTAGTGTCATCTCCATCATTAAGCATTAAGATAAATTGGCCTTTATGATCATCTGCAGTTCCCTCATGTGAGAACTCTATGTACCCAAGCATAGTTACCTCATCCCCCGATTGAGTTCCTTTAGCTATAAGTCTTATCTGTCTGCCTCCGTCTGTATCTTCAGAATCTGTATTAGTCAAAGTTAAAGCCGCATCTGCTGCAGTTATTCCTAAGACTGCTAAGAATGTCCTAGCACTAGCGAGTAGTGTAGCTATAATCTCGATAGACACAGCAGTCCAACCATTACCAACTGTAGGGTCTGTATAATCTGTAAGAACATACATTATATTATCAGGAGTACTGTTAGAATCAAACCATATAGAGCCATTATCGTTAGCCTCAAAGGCCGCTCCATCTTGTCTAACTGCAGGAACTGCATCTTGTAACAAAAGTCTAGAATGAAGAAGTTGCTTTAAGTTCCTAACGTATTCCGGCCATCTAGAGTTAAGTGTATGGTCTATAGGGACTGTTTTAGTCCAACTAGAAGCCATGATTAATATCCGCCTCTCTTCTTATTACTTTTTTTAGACCTCTTTTTACCTTTAGAACTCTTCTTTTGATTAGGGTCATTTTTAGTGTACTGTTTATTAGGCATAATTTATTCTCTTTCATGTTAATGTTAATACCAAGGAATTGTTTGCCCAAAAGTAGGCATCCCTGGAGTGTTATTTAATATTGCTATTCCGTTATAACCATTATCGTAACCATATCCATACACGTCACCTACTCTCTCTACCTTACTCTCTTCAGCTGTATCGGCTCTATCTTGTTGAAGAGCCGCTAATAAAGAGCCCCCAACTACACCTACATCATACCTTCTGCCAAGAGCCATTATGTACCAAGATACATATTTATCTTGCATGCCAAGAGATAGAAAAACCATAGCCGTAACAAACTGCTCAACGAATAAGTCAAGCATAGCTATGGGACATTCACTACTATCATCTGTATAAGATGGAATAGTTGAGACTCTTAGGCGTAAAGCTAATCCATCTATAACAGGTCGATCTAATATAACATTAGTCCCAGAGTGGTAGCCGTATATAGGCCATCCTTTAAAATTATCGTCCGAATTAACTACAACTTTATCCCACCACTGTTTATTCTTTAGTCTAAGATAAAAGTTTCTAGGCCCGTCAACTTCGACTATTCTAGCTGTAAGAACGTCTACCATTGTTCCTATAGATACAGATGATTGAGTTAGAGCCGATATATCTACAGATGTTGCGTCTTCTGTTATAGTAACATCATCACATATTTTCTCGGCGTCTTTAAATGGATGCTTAATCATTGCAAGCTTAATCGCGTTATCGGCTTGAGAATTTATCAAGGCATCTTTATCGTCTCTACCTGTATTAAGAGTAACAGCAGTTCTTAATTCTGTTCTAGTATAAGCCATAGTTTATCTCCTTAAACTCCGTCGAATATCTTTTACTACTTCATTGTACATAGAAGCTATTAAGCCTGACGATAGTGCTTCATTATAGATGCGAACGTCTGAGAGTGAGCCATTGAATAAGTTAGTGCCACCTGCAATAGCTCCGATTGTAATATCGTCACCTGTGGATAAGTTTATAGCTCCATACGTATCTGTGTCATCTTGCAAGACACCATTAATATATATACTTACTACGCCACCTGTAAACACGCCTACTACATGATACCAGACTCCCACGACAGGAACCTCATTACTGCTAGCAGTTTGGCTGACTCCATCATCTACAATAAACCTAAATACTCCTGACGTATCAAGTTGTAATATCCAACCATTACCTAAAGCTACACGATGAAGGATATTACCATCTCCAGAAGCCACTGCTGCAAGTTTTACCCAACAAGATATAGTGCCTTCTGTCATGCTGTCTAGTGCCGCAAAGCTAGTTACTGTAATCAGTTCGTCTGTGCCGTTAAATATAATCCCTCTGCCGTCAGAGAATATATTTTGTTTAACAGAGAAGTCGTCTACTATATGGTTAGTAGCCGAGACATTTGCTGTCTTTAGAACAAGTTTACTGTCGGCTCCAATGAACGTGCCAGCCTTTGCCCCGGTAGATGACCAAGTATCAATTTTTTCTCCTGAAGTCGCATTGTTAAAGGCAAGGTTATTTGTAGCACCATCAACGTCTATGGAATATGAATACTCTCGTCCAGATACAATAACCTCCACATCCATTGACATCTGTTGGAACTTTGCCGCTTCGCTAACCAACTGCATTCGATTTGCATTTTCGTTTACAAAATTACTGCCATCTTCAGCCCCGCCTGAACGTGTCCATCCGTCTAGTTCATCAGCAGTCCAGAAGGCATTGTCAAATGAACCATTAGTGACTAACTCACCACTATCCCACGTACCATCATTAGAACCTATGCTATCAAATGCAGTAACGCCTCTCTTCTCTACTAAAGGCCATCTAGCTAATAAACTCATGATTAAGCTCCCGAATATACAGATTCTAATTCATCTGTCTCATCAGCTGTACCTGCATTACAGTCTGTAAGTTCAAGTAATATGTGAGACAAACCAATAGGCTTAAATGTTATTGTAGCTACTTCGCCACTAGCCGCTCCAATATCATTAACTGCAACAGGACTAAGTCCCCAAGGCTGAGCAGTAACTGTAAGAAAGTCAACGTAAAATGCTGTAATAGATTCACCCGTAACAGGATGTTTATTAACTGCCACGTCTCCAAGATTACCAGTCCCATATGCTATAAGCTGCCCAGGACCATAAGGTTCTCTAAACCCATAGAGCTTCCAAGCAAATGCACTAGTTTGGTCTGTAGCAATTCCAAAGAATGTAATAAGCATATCTAACATTCCAGGAGCTATACGAACAACATTTCCAGTCCCACTATTCCTATTCGCAAAGTCTTGAGTTGTTACAGTTAGGACAGTTGCATCATCTGTTACTACTTGAGAACGCAAGACAGACCATCCAACTTGATTATAGTCAACAGCAACTCTTTTATGGTTATGAGGAGCCATAATTCACCTTCCTTTCTATTATGTAGTAACATCGAGTCTATCCCAAGCACCATCATAATACCTGTAGACATGATCATTAGTAGTATCAAGACATATGTCATGAGCGGCTACACCGGTTCCAGCAGAAGGAACTCCAGCGGCTACCCAAGTTCTTCTAACTACTTTTCTAATATTAGCCCCGCCAACGTCATCTCCACTATCTCGGGCAGAGCCACTATACAAAGGATATATGAGAATAGCTAAAATCTTTCTCAATACCCTACTCTTATTTCTTGCTGCTACAGGTGTTGCCATTTTAATTCTCCTTTAATTTACATACACATACTATTGATTTATAGTTAAAAATTTCATTGTGTTCAGTGCATTTTATAATGTCTAATCCGTAAGATTCAATAACTTCACAGAATGATTTTCGATTCCAAGCATTACAATGTTTCTCATTCTGCTTAACTTCATCTGTTACTGTGTCTATATTTGGCGTAGATAAAACACAAACACCATCTTTGTTCATACTAGAAATAATATGATTAAACACATTATCAATGTTCTTTATATGCTCAATAACGTCGGCACATATGACTACATCAGCACTAACACTTACACATTGATACTTTTCTAAATCACATTCAAGCCACTGCTGATTAGGATAGTCTTCTTTACAAAGCTTAACCATTTCAGGAATGTCCCAACCAGTTATTAAAGAACAAAACGGTTCAATATATCTATGTAACTTAGCACCGTCACCACAACCTATATCAACTACTGAGCACTTAGGACCTTTAGCTTTTACTATTTCCATAGCTTCAGTGTATATTGCTAACTGAAACTCTTTTGATTCAGGATAATATACTTGTTCAGCACCTACATGACCTATCTTAACCCTTGTATCAATTCGGATAGACTTACCTAAAGCCTTTATATCATGACAAAACTTAATATCACTCCTTTGCTGAAACCAAGTTCCATCATCTTTCTGTTTCATAACATCTCTAAAATAAGGTTCTGGCAGTTCTTTGAAAACACTAAGATCTATCAAAGTACATCCAAAAGCACAAGCGTCTACTTCATAAGTTCTACCGTTTAAAGGTAAACTAATTGTATGATAATGTACTCCATCTTCAGCCTTAATAAAACCGACTTGTTCATTATCAGAATTACGTTTAATAACCAGACCACTGACAGCCGTCGCTCCCTCATTCCCAAGAAGACAAGGCAACAACGTGCTATCAATGATATGGTCTGCGTCTATAAAAAGTATGTGGGTACAATCTTTCTCTATTGCCGATTTAACTAAAGCATTTCGACCTTCGGCAGCTTTTAAACCATCTACATGAAATAGATGTAAATTATATTCTTTAGCCCAACCAGCAAACTTAGAAATATGGTTAGGGTATACTTTTGGGGAAATAGGCCCATAAGTATGAATCGCTAGAGCAATCTTGGGAATTGTACTCATAATAAACCTTTCTTAATTATAAACAGTTAGCATAAACATCTACAGTTAACTCAGCCCCAGTAGATCCCGATACTGTTCCAAGAGCTTTATAGCTTTGGATATAAGCAGGAGCTGTACCAGCAGCAACACTGAGATCGAGATACGTCTCACCATCAACTCCAATCAACTCATCACCAACAGCTATTGCAGTTCCAGAAGTCGCGAGAACAGGTACTGCGTCCATGCGACCTTGAGCTAAAACCCACCCATACATATTAGCTCCCGACGCACCTATTGCAGTAACAGCAAGCCCAGCCGCCATCATAAGATCAGCTGTAGCCGGAGTCAACACACTTTCAAATATCGCTGAAGAACCAACAAGTGCAACCTCATAACACACAGGCTGTTTAGCAGTTAAAGCTGTAGTAGCTGTAACTTTAACCCATCTATAAACATTACCATTCACTTCATAACGAAGTACTCCTACACTTTCTATATCAGTAGGAGTAACCTCAGTAAGCTTGGTCTTGAATAAAATTTTCTTGGCCATACTATGTCTCCTTTCTTATAGACAATTAACATAAACGTCTGAAGTCAAAGTTATGCCAGTAGTGCCATCATTAACGACTAATGATTTATAAGTAAACTGCATCTTTGGAGCGGTTCCTGCTGCAGTATGTCGAATTAATGTAGTTGTACCATTAACACCAATTAACTCCTCGCCTACAGCAAGGGCAGTACCACTCGCAATAAGAATTGAACCTGTAATTCTGCCTTGAGCCAAAATCCAGCCATACATAAGAGCACCAGAAGCACCAATAGCAGTTACTGCAATTCCTGCAGCCATCATAAGGTCAGCGGTTGCAGGGGTAAGAACACTTTGAAACATTGCAATCGACCCAGCTAAAGCAACCTCATAACAAGTCGGTTGTCTAGCCGTTAGAGCTGTAGTCGCAGTATTCTTAACCCAGCGATATATGTTTCCAAACTCATCTTTTCTGAGAACACCAACTCCCTCAACATCTGTAGCAACAGTGTCAGTAAGCTTTGTCTCAAATAACACTTTTTCAGCCATAATAAATTCTCCTTATGAGCTAAAATTATTAACTTTTTTCACATGTCCATAATCTGGATATGTTACGATGCGTACTCCATCACGCCATGTCTACGCGGCTGGTCAGTAAGAAGACCAGGAGTCATACAAGCAATGTACGCTACTCTCTCAAGCTGATTCGCAGTCTCTTTCCAGTTGGTCATATCAAACCACATGTTAGTATTATACACCATCTCAACATGGTCAAGATTTAACATGAATAAATGCTTCGTACTAGCAAGCCGAGACGTATAAGTAAATGTAGCTCCCTTATACGTAATAGTATCAAAACCTAAGTCGGCAGCAATACGATCAAAACCGTTCCTAACTATTTGATGCTTATCACTTACCTCATCTTCATAACCTTCATAAAGAGTTTGGTCAGCGATAATAAAGTTAGGGGGCTCTTGGTTAGCGTTTACGAGATTAAAGAAATGTCTCATATCCGGAACTAAGTTCAGATTAAACGAAGCATTGGTCGCTGCAACCTTTGTAGTAAGATTGTCAGAACCAGCACCATCTGCAGCCGTCCAGTTCTTCCACCAGTCGTTAGTCCTATTAATACCTCCGTTAGAAGTACCCGCCGCTTTAGAATCACTAGCACTACCTTCTCCAACAGCACTTTCAGCTGTAGCATTTGGGCATATATCATATATACCATTAATGCCAAATGGTGCTGTAGTATAAGTACCCCACCTAAACAAGTCTCTCTCTAAATCCTGAGCTATACCATCCTTAGCCGCAGTAATACGTCGCATAAGATAATCCTTAATCTTGAACGTCCCTGCATTCTTAGCGTCGTCAATATAAGATCTGTTAATATCCGCTAAGAAATATCTCCACTGCCAAATACCCATAGTATCAAGGGGAATTACCTGCTGCGATAAAACACTTCCCTTATCAAACTTCTGAGTATTTTTCCTTCCGTAACCCACAGTTCTAGTAACAAACTCGCCGCCAACTTGCGTCTGCATACATCCAAACTCTTGAAGAGCCAGTGTAAAGACAGTTGCGTCAAGTATATTATCTATAACCTGAGGACGAATCTCATACCATGTATTGGTAAAATCATCGTCTATGGTTCTAGTTAAAGTTGGAAGAGTCATAAATAATCTCCTTCATAATAATAATTATAAGTTACAATAGTTAGTACAATTAGTTTTTACATTCTACAGTATGTATGGCTACTATTATTAAGTTAACTATCTTACCATACTCGGAATAGTCTTATGTTTTATGTATTACTGTCTAGTACTTCTAACAGTATCAATAGCATCTGATAATGCCGCCCCAAATTTTCTGTGTCTAGATACTCTAACAGCATTCTCGGTACTAAGTCCTCTCTCCTTTTCCTTTTTATCTGCATAAGCTTTTTCGGCAGCTAAGGCTCTAGAGGTAAGAGAGTCAGGTTTCTCAGTTTCAATCTCACTAGCAATAACACTACCCTTAGATGCTCTACCTTTAGCAAGTATATAAGCGTCTTCTGGAGTTATCCCTGGAGTCTCAGCAAATATCTTCATAATTTCATCTTTATACTTATCGAAGTCGGGAAATTCAAGCTGAGCTTGTTTAATTTCTTTCTCAGCTTTTGTATTAACAAGGTATTGCTTAATATCTGCAATATCTTTATTTAACTTAGCCATAGGCTTTTCAATGTCAGCTGTAGCAAGAGACGTATTAGCGGCCATAGCACTATCAACTGCATCTGCAACAACAGCTAAAATTTCTGTAGGAGTAAGATCATCATAATCACCTTTCTTACTCTTATCAGCTACCATCTTCTTAATATCAGCTTCCTTCTTCAAGGCCGCATTCTTATCATCAGCTACCTTTTTAGCAGCAAGAGCAATAGCAGCAGCATCACTATTTCCTTTTAATGCTAGCTCCGCTTTTTGATCGGCTACAATTTTTAATAGCTCGTCTATTTGAGCGGTTAAAGCATCACCGCCTTTAGCGTCAAGGTCTTTTTTATCCTTAGCAATCTTTGCTTTCTCTACATCATCTGCAGCCATCTGAGCTTCTAGCTTCTGTCTTTCTTCTGGAGTCATTATTCATTTCCTTTCAGTTCATTTGCTTCTTGTTTTCTTTTATTGTCCATTAAATTTCTTCTGTATTCCCTTATATTTTGTCTGTAGCCTTGTTTAAGAGCTTTAACAACTCTAAGCAATACTCTTTTACAAATATGCTTTCCAGTAAATGTTACATCAACTGTTCCGCTATTGGCTATTTCTATGATAATACTACTTTCTTTCTTTTCCATTTCCTTTTATCCTAGATAACCTAAGTCTAAATTATTGTTATGTGCATACCGTACCATCTCTTTCTTAGAGTAAAATATCTTACCTTCAGCGCTTACATGTTCCAAATAGACGCCTTCACGTGGAAAAACATCAGCTTTAAATAAGCTAAAAAGTCTTACCATCATAGCACCGCATTGAACACACTTTATACGTTTTTTTATTTTCTTATGAGTCTTAAAGTACTCTTCTTCTTTCCTATCACAACTAGGACATTTATATTCAAATACCGGCATTAGCTTGTCCTCCTGGAGATGACTGTTTCTTATTATTTCCTAAGAGGTTAGAAAATGCTGGGTCAGAAGATGCATCAATTACATACTGCTTAAGAGCCTCCATATCAATACCAGGAATCTGCATAAGCTGTGCCATTACTTGCAGAGACTCTATCTTCCTCTGAGCTAGGCTCATGTTCCGTTTAGTCGAGAGAGTAATGTCATATAAATAATCTCCTTCTAACTCTTCTCCTGTAAACTTTACATTCTCATTCCCTATCATCATATACCTAGGAACTTTCCAATAAGTAAAGATAATTTTATTTACTTTCTTAATTGCTTCTATATAAAGCTCTATAACAGAATTCATTCTTCTAGACGTTCTGGTCTGAGAACCTTCACGAACAAAGCTAGCCTCTCTTGCACTTCTATGAGTCTTACTATCAAACTCACCTAATTGATTTCTACTAAACCCGATAGCGTCTCTCGCATCTGACCTATTAGCATTAGATTGCATCACGAAGTCTATGAGACTACCAGCAGGAAACGGAACAACAGCATCTTTTAAATTCATAGTTGTCTCAACCATAGCAAGTGCTCCTACATCACCGCTCATAAGTTTATTCATAGCATCTTCAGATATAATATTCTTATTCGCTAAAAACTTCAAACAACTAATTCTTCTTTGCTTCTCCTGCTGCAAAGATATATCGTATTGTATATGCTGAATTTGGCCTAAGTAATACGCCTGAGGTGTTCCCCAAAATGATCTAGGATGATTGACTAGAGTAGTACTAACAAAAGGTAAACCCGCAACCTGTAAAGCATCAACACTATTCCTAAGAAACTTATCATGGTCTCTAGTCACAACAAATATTCTTCCAGTTCTTTTATCATGAATTTCCCAAAGTACGTTGAATATAGATTTTATACTTTCAGTATGAGCCGAGGTTGTACTATTATGAGACCTTCTATATCTAGCGGCTACATTTCCATAACTATTAATATATGACTCCATAGACATGTTTGGTTGAAGTCGGCTAGTGTTAACGTACTTAGGGTCATCTTTTATATGGTCATTTAACCTAATAATCCTATGAGCTGCCCATGCAGCATTATCTATAAAACTAGTCCCCCAAGGCACAACAAAGTCCTGAGGGGCTACAACTTTAACCCACGGCATCCCAGGAGAAGCATTACCCATCTCAATTCTTTGACCCTTCTTATTAAACTGTGTAAGAGTCATTCCCATTAAGTTATTACCTTTACCTATGTCATAGTAAGGAGACCAACCAAACTCACTATCATAGCCTATCTTAAGAATTGCTCGACTAAATAGGTATGAGTTAAGAATAGCCGCCTCAACTTCTCTTTTTAGCTTTAACTTTTTAATGAGCCAGTTATCAACAGCTTCTACAATGGGAGCTCTATCAACACCGGCTAAGTGCTCAGCTGATAACACAAACTCAGGGTCTGGTACTGTTAGAGAGCTAAGAAGACTGTCTCCCATAGAATATACAAGATTAGGGCCTATAGAAGTATCTGATGTAGGATGATTAGTATAATCAAGCTCTAGTTTATTCCATGCATTTTCCATACCGAACTGCTGACGGTATTTTAAAGCGTTATCAATTTCTTGTATCCACTCTTCTGGAGTTAAATTCTTCATTAAGAATATACCCTTAACTGTTCATATTGAACCGCGTCTCGTTTAATCCCTATATCATAAGGATACCTATTTAATTTCTTATGCCTCCCAGTGATTTCTTGAATAATAGATAGACCTGAAAACGCATCATCTTTCTTTTCTTTTTGTTTATCCATCTCTTCTTGTAGGCTTATCTTATACCAGAATTCTATATGCATCGTAAGAGCATCAATAATATCATCATGAGCTCCATTAGGAAAAGATAATAACTCTCTCTCTAAATCGGTCATGTCGGCTTTTAAGAATAAAGTTCCTGATGCAAAGTAAGGCTGTAATGCCTTTATTCTTTCATTCTTCGAGCCTTTAAGTCCTTTGATAGGATTAACAAAGAACATTAAATTAGTTTTCTCTTGGCGTTTTCTAAGCCAATAACATAAAGTTCTTTGATATGATATAGCCTCAACATTTACTTCTAACGGTTTATACGCTCTATAGTGATTAAATATAGCATCTATCTGTTCCCCTGGATTCATCCTAGCTCTGTCATAATATATAATATACTTATCCCCATTATTCCTATCCATACCAGTAGTTAGAACAACAGTATAGTCAGGGTCAGATTTTAAGTTCTCTGTTTCACATGCAGGGTCTACAGATGTACAGTATACCATATTCTTCTTCGGAACTGTTTGATAGTACTTAATCCAGTCTCTCCTAAACATAGAGTCAATTCCGCTAAGAGGTTCGTTCATGAATAGCGTTGAAAACATAAACGGGCCTAGAGCCATTTCCATCTCCTCTAGTACCTCTTCACTATATCTAGACCATATAATCTTTCCGTTCTCTCTACAACTTCTAGTAATATGAATCCATCCTTTAGTATTAGCAAGAATCCAACCTATTAAATCTCTCTCCGCCCACCTAGTTCCAATAACAACTATTTTACTTTTTGATGGATGGAGTAATAGAGGATGTGATAGTCTATGAAAACCAATAGCTTTCTCTATCTCAAGCTGAGTCGGCTGTTGTACTATCCCAGTCATATCATCTATCTGAGGAGCTACAGTATCATCTTCTATAATTATATCATAATGTCGAGATATAACAGCTGTTCCAGTTCCAGCGGCCTCAAACGTACCTTCTGGATGAGCTCCTTTTCTATTAAGTGTTAAACATTCCCCTGACCATACACTTCTAGTTTTAGGTAAAAGCTCTGGATATAATGATCTAAGCAAATCATTCTTCTCAAATATTTGTTTAATCGAAATAAGTTTTTTCCTCGCATTATTCATAGAATTTTGAACTATAAGAATTCTTATCTCTGGATTATTAATCGCTTCCCATATAGGATAAGCAACAGCACCGATTGTAGACTTAAACCAGTCACGAGGAAGGACTATTAGATAACGAGTCCCACCACTCTGTAGACTTTCACATATAGGTTTATGTATATGTTCATCTAAATCATGGAAGCCAAGTATAAAGCGGGCAAGGAAGAATAGAGATTCTTTACCTTTCTTCCTTATAACATCAACCGCAGTTTTTTCCATTTTAACTTTAGGCATTAGCTCCACCCACTAATATCTACAACCCAGTTAGTATCATCTGTATAAGTGATTATTACAAATATAACGTCATACCCGCATACGTTGAAGGCTATTCTAGACATTCCATCATTAGCACTTTCGTCTGCAAGCTTAACTTCAGTTATCCACTTATCAGTCATTATCATACTATGGACGTATAAATAGTTGTCGCTAGATAACTGTGCTCCAGACACCATAGCAACAGAACCGATTTTACATATATCGTCATAGATTTTTTCGTTCTTATCTAAACGCCTAGCCCCATATACGTGCATAGTACCAGTCTTACCAGCTGCAGCGCTAGTAGCTGCCACTCTAATCTCTGCATACGTCATATTCTCTGATACTGGAAATGCGTCAGAAGGAACATTAGCTCCTTTCTTCTCGCCATTTCCTAGAGCAGAAGCAGTCGAAGTAAAGGTTTTATACTTTACCCACGGTGAGTGCCTTTCTTTTACATATACACTAGCCATGTTACTTTCTCCTTCGAGATGTTTTTCTACGTTTATCCTTCTTCGATACCACTTTCTTAATAACCACCTTTTTAGATTCTTTATTTTCATTAGGCTTAGTTTTTATTTCCTCGATACTACTTATTAGTTTAGTTGCAGCGTTCAAATTATTTATGCCTCCAACCTTCAGAGCTAAGTCACATAAGTCTTTTATGAATAATATTCCTTCTTTATCGGCTTTAATTATCATGTTATTTCCTTTATTGATCTTCTCTATTAATTTTTATAATACCTCTCCTAGTTTATTTACTGTATATTCAAATTCTACTAACACAAGGTCAGCATCGGCTCCGTAAGTATCTGGTGCGGTTCCGGCATCTCGAAATATTCTAATCGACAACGTATCCTCAAGTTCAAGAGTAGCGGCTGCAATCGTCATGTTGCCTGTTTCCAGTAATTCCCATTGGCTTGTATCTGTTGCGTCTACAACATTAGTTGTTGTTCCTGCGGCATTAACGGATTCAGTATTATTAGAAGCTATAGCAAGGCATGTCATTTGCCAGTTTACATTACCTGCTGCCGCCGTATTTGGTGCCCAATGAAGATGAATATTAAGGTCTTCGGTTATATCCATATCATCGGGGATGTGGAAACCAAAGAAAGCTTCTTTTGGCTGAAGTCCACCGGATACAAATGTTACGACAGATGTATTTGTTCTTACATTGGCGGTCGCAGTATTTCCTGCACCCTGACCAAGACCGGCTAGTGAAGCCTCTTCAATGAAATGTTTCTTAACCCTTGCTGTACCAGCCATTGTCTGTAAGCCTGTGGCAGAGAGCTGTGTATAGTTTGTTGTTCCACCGTCGCCAAGAGTTATAACGCCATCAGGAGCAAGGTTTATATCACCCGCCGCACCGTCAGAATCTACAGTGGCTATAGTAAGGTCGCCATCTGGGCCTGTGGCAAAAGTAGTATGGTTATCAGCGTCATAGCTTAATTTGAGTTGAGTTCCTGTATCAAAGATTTCAAGTTTAGCGTCAGGGTCAATTACGCCGATGCCGACTTTGCCATTCAAAAGGTTAAATTCAGAAGCATAAAATCTCATTGGAATATTAGCAGATATAGCATCATTAAATGCTGCAATCGCCAACTCAGAATCTTGAAGACCAATACCAAAATTTACGTCGGCTGCTCGCCTAACAATAAGCTTATAATTGGCGTTTACCGCAGTAAGTCCGATGCCCACGTTACCTGAAGCATCAATAATCATCCTGTCCGCATTATTTGTACTGAAGTGCATTGCTGCGTTTTGGCGGTTTCTAAACTCTATGTCATTATTGGAACTTGACATACTTCCGAGATACCAA
>SDBT01012992.1_pt1 | contig 13355 bp, 11 predicted proteins | sample 2277101 | NCBI WGS metagenome assembly SDBT01 (sample SAMN10404973, study PRJNA504765) | marine sediment metagenome | isolation source: marine sediment core GS10_PC15, 103 cmbsf | place: Arctic Ocean: Southern Knipovich Ridge | collected 2010 | reverse complement strand
GCCAGTATTCAAGATTCGTAATTCTTCTGGACAAGTTGCGAACCAACGAATCACCTGGATAGTGACTAATCTTACACACTCGACAAAAGAAGTTAGCTGCTCTTTAGGGCATTCTTTACCTGTTGGTTGGAAATTGCTTTTAGCATGTGCAATTCTATTACGAGTAGCAGTAATAAAATTTGACAACTCCTCAAGGGCCGCTTTTCTGTCAGCTTCTTTAATACATTCATCGGTTAAATGAAATTTACTGAGACATTTCGGTGCTGCCTTAGCCAGCGGGATTGGGTCACAAGCTTCAAAAATAGTTAGTTTAAGTGCTGCTGCATCTTTTCTGCTTTCCCGGTTATTCTCAATAAGGTTAATCAAATCTGCAATGAATTCAGCATCGGGATTCAAGGCATTTGATGATAATAGTCTCTGGCGAATTTGTTCATTAGCCTTCTTTTTGACAACAGTCGGAGCAATATATTCAATCACTTTCACCAGTGAGAAGAGTCGAAGCTCATCATCTTCAATTGACATAGCCCTATTGAATAAATGACATGTATCTTTTATTCCTTTTCCACTTAGAAGGGGTCTAAGACGAAAGGTCTCTACCAATTCCTTAGCTTTTTCTTGTGCGTAATCAAAATCTAAATAGCCATCTGTCTTTGGCCGTATATGTTGTCGAAATGTAAAATTTAAACTTGAGTTCAATTCGAATAAGTACGTCTCTATTAAGCTGTCAACGATACTCAGCTCAATAGGCTCGCTGAAAATTATTTCAATAAAGTAATCTTCTTCATGAAATGGTGGGTAAAAATCCTCATAATCTTCGTTTTTTGAAATAATTAATGAGAAGGGACTAAACCCATTAACAATTCCGATAGATATATCATTACTATCATAATTTAATTCTTGTTCGAATAATCTTGTATTGGGCCAGTCTCCTCCAAGATTTAAGAATGATAATTTAGTGTCCTCTATTGGTTCTATTAATTGAAGAACTCTCTTTTGGGAAATATAGCGCGTGTTATTTTCAAGAGTTGCAGTATCTAACTCTTTTGATAAATCGATTAACTCTCTTACGGTTAATTCTGGAGAATCATCCGTTTGTGGAACCAATAACGCTACTCCTGTTGAATATGTAATTATTTCGTCATCAAATTCTTTAGGATCGAAATCAGGATCATCTGTCGGATACCAATCACCTAATTCACAATTGTGATCTTCAATTACAAGTTTAACTGAATTCATTTCATCTTTTATTGATGGTGGATCAAATTTTATCATTTTTCTTCCGGTGGCATAACAGTTGAGCTGAGAAGCGCGCCGTTTACGGCGCGTCGTTTCTCCAGCGATTTGTTAGACGGTTCCCCTATGTCTTGTCGGAAACGTGAGAGACGGCTTTGCCCGAAAAGAGCGCCTCAGCGTATCCCTTACCACTATCAGTCAGACCCACTGGTCTCTGCCCCTCCTCCGCTTGGACGATAAGCCGATTGACCCGTAAGTACCCAATGTGACGTGCAAACGAATGGCTACCTAACCGTGATGCCTCGCGAAGCTCGGCTTCGGGCAGAACATCGGACTCAAGGAGTGGCCGAAGCAGTCGCTTCAGGCTCTTTGGCCCCACGCCTGGTGGAAGGACAACGAATTGCGGTAGAGACAGCTGCTGTACAAGCCCCTTCCTGACGATGCCCAGGGATGATGCCCACTGGTTTACAGCCGTGGGGATGCTAGTGGTGCGTGATAGCATATCGAATTCGTGGTATAGCTTCCCTGCAATATCGGATGGAAGCCGAGGAAGGCGCTTCTCCTTGAGCAAACACAGAGGCGTACCCAACGCCATCATGTACCCGACTTCAATGGACACGTTTGGGTTGTAGTCTGAGGTGTCAACTCGCTCGAAGACCGCCACTCCGTAATCTGCGGCATGCATGTAAATTCTGATGTTCTCCCACAGGTCGTCTGACATGCGACGCTGGTCGGAACGTAGGCAGCAAATGTCGTATTCGGCGAGCGTCTGAGTTATCAGAGACGTGACCTCTTCCATGTGCTCAGTTGCCGAAAACGGGATGATAAGGAAGGCAATCTCTCCACCGTCGGCTATTCGCCTTAACTCAAGCGAGCGTTCAGCTGTGGTAGTTTCGCTTATCTTGGACATATATTCACCGATCCTCTAACGTCGCGTTTCAGTGGTTGTGCGCCAAGAGCTAATTTCCGCTTACACGATTTTAGACAAAACTCTCAAGATTAGAAATTAGTGGTGCGCGTTAACAATCCACTGCAAACGCATTGTTAGGCTAAAAATAATATTACATTATGGCCTTAGAACATAACCAGAACTTTCAATGCTGATACCGGTTGGATTCAATTTTATGTTACTATCACTGGATGCTAAATTATTAACAAACAGCTCTAAATTTGACTTCGTAATTTTTTCATCTAATATTGGACCAAATTTTATTTTAGATATAGGGCAGCAGTAATTGCCTTCATTATTTTCGTAAATTATTGTACTCAGATACAAGGCGAGTCTTTCATCTATATTTCTAAATTGAAGAAGTGTTAGAAGACGATTAGGATCTATAACTTTTATTAACCGCCATTCTTTTTCCTCTTCAAATACGGGATTCTTTAATGACATAATTACATCGAATAGTATATTTACTGCTTCCAATGCAGCCTGAGATGACCATGCGTCTGGCAAACCACTTCGACCGAGCAAAGATTCCTCAACTCTTTTTGCTTCCTCTATTATATTGTTAATACTTCTTGAGATTACTTCATCCTGTTTAACTGGGTCATAAATAATTTTTCTTAAAATAATATGACTTTCGTCTGAAATATTTTCTTGATGATGGGAAAATTTTGTATCTGAACTAAAATTAAAGCCAATGTTATAACCTACTCCTTTACCAGCATAAGCACGCCACTGACTCAATAAATTATCATCTTCACAAAAACATGCTATAAACACACGATATAAATTTGTGTCAAAGACATTCACGTAACCAATTAATTCACTTAGTAAATCTTTTATTAGCATATTTTCCTCAATTTCAATTATTTCATTTAATTTATCAGTTATCAACTTCTTCCCATATCTTAATTCCATAGGATCATTTAAAGAACTTGTGTCTGTACACCATAATGATTTGGTTTGTAAAATGCCCTTTAAACCATTAAGAGTTGTATAATGATATAATACAAGCTGATCGGTATAACTATGTAACGGTAGCCAATAACTGTGAAATGAATCGATGGCGCCTTGCATAGTACTACTTACTGGACTCATTAAATAAATTGGTTTTGCATCATAGCTCATTTTTAACCTATCTATTATAGCCTAACGGTTGAAATCACCAGGCGCTGAAAGCGATCTGGTGCAGTGATTTGTTAGCTCTCACCCGTGTTTAACAGCCGAATATCAACCAATAACAGGTCTTCGTACTTAATAGGTTGTGAAGATTTTTTGTCTAGACATTATCTAGAGTTCCACTTCCGATTAAGTTCTAGAAGTCTTTCATCCAATTTAAGGCTTTCGTCCGCTTTGCCAATTCGACGCAGTGTGGCTTCGATACCGTATGGCCAAGCGGCGACATTGTCTGGCAGTATGGCGTGTAAGAGCGCCAAAGTCTGCTCCGGATACAAATCAACAATATTGTCTTTAGATTTGCGCAGATTGGGGAGCATCAAATGATCTCGGTCGATGGTGGTCAGAAATGGCAAAACAATTTCTGCTATCTCTGGGAAACGTTCGGCGTTCGAAAAAGCGAGATCACACAGCCGAGCCGATATGGTTGGAGTCTTTACTGACTTTTGACGTGGCCAGACATCTCGAAGAAATTCTAGTAACATTACAGACCACTTTTCTGCCGCGCCGTTTTTTTTGGTCTCCGACCATCTTTTAATTTGCCAGAGGATGTTCGAGCGAAATTCGTCATCAGTATTCAATAAAACATCTTGCATCTCGGCGTTAGAAATGCAGCGTTTTCCGGTTTCTTTATAAGTGCTGCCCCAACCCGCGAGAATTATCCCCGCAAGCGCCTTGCCATATCTGCGACGTGGCAAACTGCGTTGTTTCGCAAACTCCAAAAAATTTGGTTTGAGTCGCATATAAAGGTTTTGGTTCGGAACCTTTGAACCCCAGAAGAAGCCACTCCAAATAGCGAATCGATCCGACTCATCGCCTTTTTCTAAGACCGATAGCATGTTTGCTTCGGTCCAAATCGGATCGATGGCGTAAAACCAGTTCATGTTGTGCGCAAATATTACCAACGCATGGCGGCGAATATCGCCATTCAACGATAGCAAATTATCAACGAAAACAAGCCAATCGGCAGGGAATCCCCCACCAACTTCTAAATCATTCTTTTTTGGATCATTAAACAGAGCCTCCGCAATTTTGCCGACTGGGGCGTTAATCGCTTCCATTGTCCAATCATGCTCTTTGTTCCCCCGTACAATTGCGGAGTTGCCGCCAGACGGTTGAAGACGAAGCACATAAATAAGCTTCGACATTATTCTGTCAAATGTCTGAGGAAAACTGGATGCTAGGCGCTTGCTTATGTTCAATATCCAGTCGGAGGCGGGGCGAACAAATTCAGCGACTGCATGATCTGGGTATCGTGAAATGCGCTCGGCGATAAGTGCTGAGAATTTAGGCTTGTCATTCTTTCGTGCTTCAGCATTCAAGAAGGTGCGCCACGCCCATTCTGGATATTCATCGCGCTTGGCCGCATTGGTAAGCGCTGAGAACGCTCGAACGGGGCGTTCGGTCGACAATCCGGCAAATGGATCATTTTCGACGAGAAAATCATCTGCTCTTCCACTCAACTCATTCGCTTTTGTGAGAATGCTACCAATAGGCTCATATAAAAGCGCTGTATGCTCAGTTTCAGTTTTGACCCAACCACCACGACCTTCCATAGACCCTGCAGCCTTCGCGGCATATTCTAGCTTCCACTTAGCAGCTAGGCTCTGAAGTTTCTTGGTTTCGGCGTTCAAATCGAAAGTGAATTCGCATCCGTTGTTCGCCAGCCAGTAAAGACGGTTAAGGGAAGCCCATGCCTTACGCTCTTCGAATTCAGCATCATCTTCGCCGTTCCATTTGGTTCGACCTTGAAGAAGACGGTTTTCGATTTCTTTTCGTGTTTGCTCACTCAAATCTGGCCAACGCTTCGCCAAAACCAGCAGGAAATCTCTTTTGTGGTAACTGTTCCAGAAAGCATCATCGCTCATATCTGAGATGAACGGTCCGAAAGCTTGCGCCGAAAACAACTCACTCTTTCCAGATGCCCATGTCCTTAACCGGCTGAATATTGTGTCATCGTTTATGGGCCACGATCCCAACTCTCGCCTTGCTGACGTGATGTCAATTTCAATTAAGCGTTCGAAAAGCGACGAAAAGAATATAACGTAGCCCGACAAACCATGCGTTCGTCCATAGCGATCATCAAGCGGCGAATCATCGGGTATTATCGGGCTTATGTTATACAGCCCATAGCCGCCAAGTTCGTTTTCTAGATGCAGCGCGTGCTCAAGGTTTTTCCGAAGTTCTCCCACTACAAATGCAAGCCACTCATCAGGAATTTCTGCATCATCACTAAGATCGGGATATTCGACATTCAATCCCAACATATCCTTGATGCCTATATCCTCTTTCAATTCAGGCGGTTTCGGTCCGCCCCAATAATTCCGCTCAGCTTTCAAATATGGACGATTGATGGTGGCGAATTTTCGGATTGCCGCACTATTCCAGCCTTCCTTGCCAATCGCCGCCTTCAGTTTATACCAGTCGCGGCCAAAGTCCTTTCTGTTCTCTCCCCAAGCCTCGAACAGATACCGCCACGCCTGACGTGTCTCGGAGCCAACGTCTCTTTGCGAGCGTTCCAACTGCCGTTGGATTTGTTCTTGTATGTCTGGATGGAGCCCCAATTGACTTGCTGCCCACCATACCGAAGCGGGCTGGTCTGCAACTTTCATTATCCATATGCCAATTTCGGCCAGACGCGATGGGAGCCTCGGAACGTTTGTTGCCCAATGCCCCCGGATAGCTGAGTAACTATCGTCTCTAAGATTTTGCCGATCCAGCCTATTCGCTGCAAAACCATCCCATGCAGTTGAAGGAACGTCTCGTTTTTCGTAATAATCGTCTGGATCTATTTGCTTGGGCACAATATCAGTATCTAGCCCATAAAGATCGAACGGATCAATGAATGGTCCCTGTTCGCCACCCTCCCCTGTTCGTCCCGGCTTTGCATAGCGCCGATTGGGATCGAATACACAAAGCCATTCGGCCGGTGGAGGGTCATCGCCTTCTGAAAATTTTCGAGCACCTTCAACCGTTGAAATTATGTGCGCTACTTGGCCCCGTTCATGAGGTTGAAGTTGCTGTGGCCCCTTCTTGGCGATATTTATGACCGATCTGTACCAGTCATCAGGGGCCTTTGCCCTTTCTGCCCATGCCGATAGAGTTTCCCATAGCGCCCGATGCCCACCATTTTCGGCATAAGGAATGGCCTCAACACCTTTGTGTAGCCATTTTACGGCTGCCTCGTTTGCCAAACCCGATTGAAATGCGTAAACACCTTCAAGCCCACCAGCCTTTATATTGAGAGCTTCAAGTAAATACTGAACGGGCGGGTCGTCTGCCGTATAACCAACGAATACGACAACAAATCGGTCGAGTATTTCCCTGAAGAAATGCGTTGCCCAACCGTCCGAGAGATAGGCACGACCGAACTCCGAACTTGAGAGAATGAAGCCGTCGCCTTCCGCTCCAGTGTAATCCTTGGTTACATACCCATGAAGGTGAATGATCCCATCCATCTCACCGTGCCGAGATGGATCGGGCAAACGAGGTGGTTGCCAAATTTTTATCGTGTCGCAACAGGCTTCAAACAATCGATCGAAGTTGGTGGTCACCAACCGAACCTTACGTTCTGGTGTCGTCGCCAAGTCCAGCAGAATTTGGTGAGAGGACAGGTCGACATCCTCAGCGGGTTGCAAAGCCGTAGCAACGGCGCCTTCGATATCACGTATAAGGAAATCACGTTCTAACAGCCCGAAAATGCGGTCTGCCGAAATCAGTCCACTTACACCGGTTCGCTTGTCCATCTTCCGGGCTTCATTGAGAATTTTACAGGCCGGGTTATCAGTGGGAACACCAAGCCTGCGAATTACTTCATCAGCAAGGCCGAAGAAGTCCAATAGACCTGCACGCGCCCTTGAAACACCGGCACCACAAAAGAATACTACCCGGCCTTCATCGCGGGCAATTAACAAGTTGTCTGGTATCGTCGGGCCGTCTTTGAGAAATCGCATTTTGACTCTCGTTTATAGAGCTAATGTTTAAATTGAGCGGCTTGAACCGCAGGTTCAAGTCCGTCTCAAATGATTCGTTATATGTTTTTAATTTCTTTGTATCTATAGCATGTAGTTATATGGTCATTGACCATGCCTACTGCCTGCATAAATGCATAGCAAATGGTTGATCCTACAAACTTAAAGCCTTTCTTTTTTAGCGCTTTGCTCATAGCGTCAGATTCTTTAGTTGTTGCAGGTATTTCTGAGAATGTTTCCCAGCAATTTGTTATTGGTTTAGCAGTTACAAATGACCATATGAAATCCTTAAATGACCCTTGATCTTTAATGATCTGTAAATAAGCCTGTGCATTTTGCTTTGCTGCAGCGACTTTTAATCTGTTGCGAATAATACCGGGATTCTTCAGTAGTTTTTGTATTTTTTGATCTGTCCATTTTGCCATTTTTTCAGGATTAAAATCATAATAGGCTTTTCTATAGGTCTGGCGGCGTTTTAGTATTGTTATCCAGCTAAGTCCCGCTTGAGCACCCTCGAGTATAAGCATCTCAAATAGAGCGCGGTCATCATAAACCGGAACACCCCATTCCTTATCATGATATTCTATATATATCCCATCATCTGTAAGCCAATCACATCTTTTTTTCATAATTTTCTCTTATAACGCCTTGATGAGGGATGCGGAATGAACAGCAATACAATGATAAATCATCTTAAGACTATGGCACCTCTAATAAACTAAAAAGGTCACAGCTATTCCGCATTCCTCTCGATCAAATTGTTAAGCTTAATTTTTTATTGCTTCTACTATTTCTTTACCAATATCAGTTAATTCAAAGAAACCAATTCGCTCAGGTGGATATAATTCACTTTCATCAGGTATATATGGTTTTTCCTCATAGCACACTATGTTTAATTCAAATAGTTTTTCATATTGGTCAACTGTGAACCCTCTCTTTGCTAAATCTTCAAAAAAACCGTCACATGCATCATCGGCAATCCAACTACCATCAACAAAACTAAGCAATTCTTCTAGTCTGTTATTCTCATCTATGCCTAAAACGTTCTTAATTTCTTTAATGCCTCCAAGTTCTTTTAAACTTAAACTACATGCATCTAATAAATCTAATAGTTCACTAGCAATGAACATAACTCTTAAGGCAATATCTCTTGTTACATTATCTTGTTGATGGGCAGTATAATTTCTATAATATTTAAATGCACCATTAAATAATTCTTGTGCATATTTTTGTTGTTCTTTCCCGAAAGGAACTTTTAATCTTACGCCCTTTCCAGGCATAAACATTTTCTCAATAGTACGCGATATTGGTGTGAAACTTTTTACTCCACACTTTTTATTTAAATTAATTTCAACCTGCTTCATGGCCGTGTGAGCACACTCAGGATAATGTTCAATTTCAAAAAGCCTTAGGCAATAATGGACTACTTTTGGATTGAGATGCTCTTTAATGTCAATATTCATACTTATTATTGAGGCTTAACGCCAAGTTCACCGGGGAGCGAAGCGAATCCGGTGAAACGACAGGTTGGGCAGCAACCTTGTTTCATATGCCTAACCCCGCTACCCCCTTTGAATAATGCCCCGCTCGATTGCCTATTTAGAAGCGCGGCACGCTCCCACGAAAGCGTAACCAAGCCGCGTAAACTGTACTTCCCGGTATGAATCCCATTCTGTAATTCTTCCGATAACAATCCCATCAACTGGATTTTGTGTTGGCCTACAGAGATTAAGGCGCATCAGATTACCCATCAGCAACTCATACTCCCATGTCGCTAGATGGTGGACATCGCGGATTTCTTCGCCGTTCGAGACCCATCCAATTTCCTGATGAACACGGTCGGTCATCCATTCGAGAATTAGTGCCTCCTTGGAAGAGATCTCAGACAATATTCTGGGGAAAGCCGGAGGCACTTTATTGGGATCGGTAGCTGCGCTAGCAAGCAATGCAGCCCATCGGTCCTTCATATCGCTCTCTTCCTCTAATGAACCAGCCTCAAGTAAAGGCGCCACAACCTTAGGGAGTACTCGGCCGGGTTCGATCCCCTTTGCTTCTAGAAATGCCTTTGCTTTCAATACAAGGTTAACCTTATTCTTGAATCGCCAGTAAGCGACAGTATCACCGATGATGCCACCCGTTTGTTCAAGCCCAGAGGTCAAGAGTTTATCCAGATAGTCCTTTGCCGCCTTGGCTGCTTCTTCAATTCCCTTCTCGATTGCGGTGTTCATCGGATCTTTTGAAGCAGGTAGGTTTGACATAAAAGTTTTCCTTTTCAATTCACAGTTAGGCCTTGCTTTACCGTGCGAACCCCGTCCGCCCTATTCTACTAAAAACGTTGCACGCGTATGCTTACTGCCCAACGTTGGAATTGAGGTGCGGCGGCTTAATGGCAAGACCTACCGCAAAGCCCAATAATTGATAATAGTAAAAAGCTTCAAAATGCCCAGGTATTAGCCGTCAACCTCAAATGATGGGTTAGCGGCGCGCTCTAATCAAATTGATTGCTTAATTGACATTTTAAGTGTTCCCAAAAAGATAGGAACTCTTTCGTTGTTTCCGATATATCCCAGATATTCCTTGGTGGTTTTTGAAGGATTTTCGAAGCTAATACGCACATCGCAGTTCCTACACCACAGCGTCCGTAGGAAGGTTCGACTTTGATGTTTTGGATGTCAATGGTATCATCGTCCTCTTCGAAATCTGCATTCCCGATGTCTTTACTTGATGATGTTGCCTTGATATATATATGACACTCGCCGATAGGATTTTCGGTTTTATACCAAAGCTCTACCCCAGCTTTCATTACTTTGCTGAAAGCAGGATCAGGATTTCTTTTCATGAAATCCGTGGCATTTATAAATTCTGCCTCATGTATCATTTGAGATCCCCCCTTCTACCCATCATATAAGCGGTTTCATTCATGATGTATCCGCTAACGCCGCTGCTGTGGGGCGCGCGGCCTTTTTTCGCGTCCCTACCAGCAGCATGTTATGTGCCGCCTTCCTTTAGGTGTTTTCCTCTGACCGTCAAATAATAGGGTAAGAGGGCATCGAAAACTGACGTTACGGACGCATCGATTCTTTCTGCTTCAGAGAGAAGGCAAACCCTGATCTTGGGACGCTCATGCTCCCATGCCGCTCTCAATAATTCCGGGGACATAAAATCACTTCTCGCCTTGAGGGGGACATTGTAGAAGCTGAGATAGTCGAGTAAAGAATTATCGGAATTGCACGGTAAATCGGGCATTCTACCTCTGTGAATGAGTAAATTCCGCGGTTTTCGATAAGGTTTAACGATGGACTCCAGGTCATGTATTTTTCGTGGGATTTCGGTTTCTCTAATCCAAGCATTTTTCAAGATGATGTCGCGTTTGCAGTGCCTTTCTGGGTTACCCAATTCGAAAATGGCGTTGACGAGAATAAATAGAAGGTCAGGAATGCTGACTAACGTGGTGACGAAAAAGCTATAATGGTACTGAATCCAGTCATACTGTGTAAGAACAGTATCATGTCCGTCAATATCACCAGTGTAGTTCTCTATATATGTTATGTTTTGTCGCAATCTATAGATCGCGGATTCCAACGCAGAGGCCGACCGGAACACTTCTATATCGTAGATCTCAACGGAGCTTCTCTTTAAAGGGCTAACGGCGCGGAACTTACCTGTTTCCTCATATCCACTTTGTATGGCTTCAAGTGAAGAATCCAAGACCGTCTTAAGATTGTCGAGTACAACTTCAAGCAACTCCTTATTCCTATCGGTTGTCATTTTCTCCTCGTCACTGTTGGTGCATATAACGCCATACTTACCTGCGGCGGGTATTACAGAAGGAAACTTTTATAAAAAGATACTTTGCTAAACAGATAAGTAGTAAAATTGCCTCGGCTTCCCGCCGTCAGAGTGCAGTATGTGGTTAGGCATATCAATTGTAATAAGTTATTCTTACCACATAGTAGTTTTTGAAACCCATTGACAAAGGAAACAACGAGCCTGTTGGTATATTATCTACTGAAAAACAACCCATAGGATCAGTTCTACACTCTAATTTTGTGAATGCTTGAGAAACATCAATAATCCTTGGTCTTAAGTCTATAATTTGTTTATCATCAATATAGGCAACACCCTCGAATGCATCCGTTATAAGACTTGTTAGGCGATCGACATCAGGACGATGATTACTATCAACATCCTCCAAAAAAACGTCTATTTTCATTTCTACATCTCTACTAAAAGGATCAGGGTATAGAGTTTCTATCGCTTTCTTTTTTGCTTGTGCATCCTTTTTGAGGCAAAGTTTTCCTTTTTTACTCCTAACAGATTTTGGCCTTCCAATTTTAATAAATGCAATTTCTCCTCTTTGAACGTAAATGTATGGGTAATCCAAATCTGGATCTTTTACTGTGGACAACCATTTGTTTATTTCTGTTTCATCAAACTCCTGTAGAGTCATTGGTCCCACTTTGTTCTGAAAATTAAGAATGTGATACCATGGATGAAACTCTACTCTTTCAGTTTCAATCCAATCATGCGCGTTATATTCCTCGTAATACTCCTTTGGCTGAAAAAAAATTAGCGACTTTGAGGTGAACTTTATATGGTCACGGTAACCAATTAGATCTTGGCAATAGTCACTGAAAGTGATTACTGACCCTATTGAAAGGCCAAATTTATCAAACAATTCTTTCCCAAGGTGAAATAAACTCAAAGTATATTCTTCCATTTGTGAACAGGGTGCCTAACGAACGCATCACCGGCAAGCGTCAGCGCGTCCGTGTGCATGCGATGGTTAAACACTTTTGTTTTCCGCCCTTCCTTTTCGGTACGCCATAGTGAGCATGAAGCGGCACAGGAGTTTTCTCCAACCGGATAACTCGTGCGCTTTGGACGCTAAGCTGCGGCCGCACTTGTAACATGCTGTAGCGTACCATGAAAAAGGCGTGCCGCAATCGGGGCATGACCAACGCTTTTTCTGTACATCGAGCCAGTGGTCAACGCCGTCAAGTTTAATATTCTTCAGGCTGGCAGCAGCTCCATGGAGATGGGGGAGGAGCTTCGCCACTGTTTGCCATGTCCTATAGCTTTTGCATGGGTAATCGGCGCAGTCGATGCAGTGCTCGATGCCTTTTTCTCTCGCGCAACGACGGAGACCGCATGCCTTACAACCAGCGTATATGTTGTCTGACTTACAGCCGCCGCAAGAGACTTCCTCCTTTGGCACGCCTCCGAGACAGGCGACAAACTCGTCAGCGCGACCTGTTTTGCTGTACATAGCTATAGAACACGCACCGCAATAGCTTCCGCAGTATGTATCAGGATTGAATATATTCATTCTTCTCACCTTAGTACTTAGGCTCATTTTCATCCATTTTGGGTTTACCATTCACTCTGTTTAACGTGTTGCTCACCTAGCGCGGCTTTTTGCGCTCAGGTGCAGCAAATTGTTATGGGTTTTTAATTCAATGCTTAATTCCAGTTATCGTCTATTGCGGTGGCTACATACACTCTCTTTCTTTAGTAAACAAGTTGGAAGAACTACACTTTACCAACCACAGGCGGAGTCCAGTATTCAGGTTCTGTTGCCAATGTACCAACTTGGCGGTAACCTGAGCATCAGTTAATGGGAACTTACTCGGTGCGTTACCGACCCAATATTGAACCTGACAAATTGCTTTGCCAGCACAAGCCTCTACCACTGCAAAGCGATAGATGTCTTCGTTATTTTTCTGGGTAGCATCAATTGCTACGAAAAACATGATGCCGGATTGACCTGTGATCTTGTAACCGTCACCTGCAATCGCAACCGTCGGCAGACAAATTGCCACAAGAAAAAATACCTTGGCAATGCTCTTCATTTTTTCACCTTTATCATGTCTAAGTTGATCGTCTAGCGGCAATAGTTGCCCCATAACATATTTATTGTATTGTTTTCTCGCGAAGTAATGAAAATCGAAGATAGCGAGAAAATGCAATAACCGTGCACATTAATAAATTAAATTTCATCTTCAGCTATCTCATTTCTATCATATATT
>SDBT01012991.1_pt1 | contig 13355 bp, 8 predicted proteins | sample 2277101 | NCBI WGS metagenome assembly SDBT01 (sample SAMN10404973, study PRJNA504765) | marine sediment metagenome | isolation source: marine sediment core GS10_PC15, 103 cmbsf | place: Arctic Ocean: Southern Knipovich Ridge | collected 2010 | reverse complement strand
GTACATTCGATAAAATCATGTTCGTCGGTGGCGTAAATATGGGAGATGGCTCCAAAACTGGCGCTAAACTTGGTCCCGGTCCGTTCCCAAAACCGAGCCGCGCCGTGGAACATGAACCCGAAGATGTTGCTAATGCCGGCCTGTTTACCATCGCTGAACTGTATGCCCGGAAAGCCGAACTCGCCGGCCAACAGGTTTCAGTGAAGGGCCAGGTAGTCAAGGTTTCAAAGAGTATTATGGGTAAGAACTGGATCCATATTACCGACGGCAGTGGTGAGGGTGACACGGGCAGGCTAATATTCACCTCGCCAACAGACATTGCCGCAGTTGGTGATGAGCTAACTGCAACCGGCATACTTGAGACCGACTTAAATCTGGGCTCAGGCTATTTTTACGAGGTGATTGTGCAGTGGTCGAAATTCTCGAAATAGCAGTTTGCGAATAATCGCTGCCCCTGTTAAAAGCCCCTTCGCGAACTATCGGGAGGGGCCTTTAAATTTGTCCGGTGTCTGGTATACTTGCTTAATCGCCAGCTAGCGATTTGCGATACATCTGCAACAACCAAACTATTGCAGCCAACCCCAATAGTAGAGTAATCGCGAACATCGCAAAGGGCCCCCATTGGCTTGCCACCCGGTCATCTTGAACATATACTGGCGCCAGTTGAACTGCCCGAACAGTGGAGCGCATCAGCGCCATTAGTACTATCGTTATAAATAGCAGCACCATCCCACTTGGGATAAGCAACTTGTTGCCGGGCATAAAATAGCCCAAAATATACACTAGCAGCGTCAACACCACTGCCGCCATTGCAATGTGGAATAGTGGCAGGCCAAGGATTGTTGCGCCAATCAGCCCGGCCTTAACTGTCGTTGGTAGTGCACCCAAAAACCACAGTCCGACTGCTATTTGCAAGCTGCTAGGCACGATAAACCACAGTAGCCCAATCTTTTTCAGGTCGTCATCATCCCGATGCTTGATGGCCAGCGCGGCCCCGGTTACAGCAATGCCTGCCACCAAAAAGTGGAACAGCCTGGGCAGCATTGTTGGGTCCGGCAAGTTCAGGTATAACCCAACTATTGGTCGGTTATAGACCTCCGCGAAACGGGCTGGACTTTGCAGCAACGTCATATTGCTGGTAAATACTCCGCCAACTATGAATAGCAATACGAAACTGGTTGCTGCTACCCAGGGCGCGGCCTTCCGCCAACTTTGCCCTTGCATCGAAAGTACGTAGAACCCATAATACGCAATTACCAACAGTGCCAAAACCGATAACCACGGCCAAGCCATAAGTATCGAACTGGTGTAAAACAGCTGCCCGTGTACAGTTTGTAGAAACAGTAGCGGTGGCACACCAAACGTGATGGTCATGGCCATTGCCAGTGGTAGCATTTTAATCAGCGAAAATGCCAACTTCTCCTCGTTGGGCCTGGTACCGCCACGAAACAGGTGTATCGCCGATATAGCACTACCGCCCAGTACCAGATTAACGCCAATGATGTGTACGATGAATATTGCGAGCAGTAATGTTTCTAAAATCCATAGGGGACCTGGCAGAGTGATTACGGATGGATCCGGTATTGGTAGACTATTCATGATTAGTAGCTCCCGACTGTAATTGATGGATCCATTTCGCCAACAGTTTTCGTTCCTTGGGCGTGCCAATAAATGGTGGCATAAAGCTCTTCAACTCATTTAAATGTTCTATCTGATTCTCCAGATACGCTTCACTCCAGCCGTAGGTTAATTGGGCGAGGCCATTAAATCCTGCTGGCGTATGGCACGCCGAGCATTCAATCTGAAACACCTTGAAACCTGGGTCAGATAGTTCATGGTCGTTCCACCATTTTGCAGCCGATAGTACACCAGTCTTGCTGTAGCGCTCAACGTCAGAACTGGTAAAATTGTTAGAGTACATATAGTCATATATGATATAGGGCTTGCGTATTGCCTCGCGCGTCATCTCGGTTACTCCAGTTACCACAAATCCCAATATCATGAAAAGTGCGGCCAATTGTGGCGTAAAACTTTCTGGTATACGGTAGGGAATGGCATAGATAAATACGAACAACAGTACCGATATCGCCACGCTGGCTCCCGCGAACATGGTTACTGCTGGGGCACCGCCCGTCGCTATATGGCGGGCCAAATCCGGGATGGCAGCAATAAACCATACTGCACCTGCTGGGATCAATAGCACTGCCGGCATAAGCCATGTGGCGGAATAACTTACTAGTCTTGCCCGATGCTCGTCATGCGTCAGGAAACTTGCCGTTGTAATCGCGTACAGACCGGCGAGTGAAAAGGCAACGCCAGTACGTATCAGCAACGATGGCAAGAAGGTAGGATTAAAGAGTGCCGACCAGAAACTGCCGGTAACCAGCCAATCTCCAGGGGTCAGCATGAAGGTGAGTATGCCGTTTATCACAAACAGCGACATCCATGCCGAGATAAAATATACCCAGCCTACAGCGATGTGCAGTTTGTGGTCCAGAGTATCCCAAGTGTAGTAGTAGACAAATGCCGCGATAATTTCCACCAGGAAAAAGACCCACTCGGTTGCCCAGGCCCAAACAAATATGCGAATCAGCACACCAGTGGCCTCAGGGTTAACCAAGGCGATGGCGAACCATATGCCCACACCGCTCACTGCACCCAGTACTAGTGTCAACAGGATAAAGAAGCGGGCATGCTGATGGAGATAATTGCGGATCACCTGGTCGTTATCACGGTGGGCTTTCATCTCTGTAAGTACCAGATAGAGGCCGCCACCAATAGCAAAGTGCGAAACAAATACATGGAAGATGGCGATCATGCCTATTAACATACCGCCACCGATAATTGGAAATTCCCAGATAGGGTAATTCATTTTTTTAACCTAATAGTATTATTCGAATTGACGAGAGAATTTATCGCTTGGCATGCTAACATGCATGTGAAATGCTCAAATCATTGCAGTATTCTTGCATTACTCTAATCGCTAGACAACCATTAGCGGTATTGCACGGTCATACAAGTGCCGACAATCTTGTGAAAGCCCATAATTTTTCGGAATTATTTATCTTGGATCATTGCACAGCAATGTATCCTTCACGCACTATTGAGGGGCAGACATGTTCAACAACTACCTGGTTACGGCAATCCGCAATCTAAAAAAAGGATGGGTTTCCACATTCAGCCAATCGGTCGGCCTGGCAATCGGACTGGCAGTGTTTGTTCTAGTTAATATAATTGCCGAATTCGAAGAGAATTTTGACACCTTTTTCAAAAATTATGAGCGCATTTATACTGTTTATGTTGAGGTGAATCCCGAGGCCGGTTTGGGCATGAAAAGTTCAGACGGGATATTTGATGCGCTGCAACCGGTTTTGGAGCTGAATATCCCCGAAATCGAACTGTCTGCCCGGCTGATGGGAGCGGAGATGATGGTAAAATCGGGTGATAAAAAATTCTATCAGGCGATTGTCTTTGTCGATCCCGATTTCCTCGATATCATCCAGCTTGATTTCATTCAAGGGGCTGCCGGCACTGCTCTCACAGGTCCCGGTTCGGTGATGATCTCAAAATCCACGGCCGAGAAATATTTTGGTAGCGAAAATCCGATTGGTGAGATGATCACCGTCGATAACGCCCACGATATGCAGGTTACGGCTGTCTTCGCCGATCTGCCCTCAAACAGCCACTTTAAAGGCTCTATTACCAGCGATATAGGTTTTGAGATGGTGGCTACGGTCGGTGCTCGAACCAGCATTAGCGATTATGATCCCATCGGCAACTGGAACAGCCTCAATTCGACAGACAGAACCTATATCATGCTGCCCGAAGGCGCTGACCCGATCCAGTTCGAGAATAAACTTGTGCAGATATTTGACCAACACATAGATGCGGAAGCTCTGGATTACTTCGATGGCTTCCACCTGAGGCCGCTGAAAAATATGAATCTGTTTGTCTGGGAGACCAGCGGCATACCCGCCCTGGCCGCTCTACGGATACTGGGGATTATGATTCTGCTTATTGCCTGCCTGAACTACATGACTATGGCCGCGGCCCGGGGGCTAAGCCGTTTGCGCGAAGTGGGTCTGCGCAAAGCGTTGGGTGCCACACAGGTGCAGCTGATAGGTCAGTTCCTGGTCGAAAGTGTCGCCATCGCCTTTATCGCCCTGTTGGTTGCCATACTACTGGTTAAACTGGCTATTCCGGCAATCGGCAATATAACTACCCGGGCATTGTCTTTTAACGTTTTTGGCGATATCAATACTTTGGCCGGGCTGGCACTGATTATGTTGATAACAGGCTTGTTTGCAGGCGGTTATTCGGCCTGGGTTATATCCAGGATCGAGGTCATCAATGCCCTGCATGGAAGCACTGGCCGTACGGGGAAAAAGAATATCATGCGGTCCATACTGTTGGTCATCCTATATACTGCGTCCATCGTACTGGCGGTGGCCGTGCTGGTTACCTATGCCCAAAATAATAAATTGCAGGAAGGCGCATTTCGCTACCACCGGGATCACGTTGTTAATGTGGCCCGGATGGGTAATGACAACATCTCACCCCATTACGAAGCGTTGAAGGCAGGCTGGCTGGCCATACCGGCTGTGGAAATGGTAACGATTAGCAGCCAGGTTCCGTTCCAGCAACGCACTTCAATTACAAAGATGACTCCCGTATCCGGCGATGAAAATTTGAAGCAGGACTTTCAGATTGTCAACGTTGGCAAAGATTTTGCCGCAACCTACGATATGCAACTACTTTCCGGCCGTGCGCTGGCCGATGAATTTAGCGAGGATTCTTACCGCATGAACGAGGCAGAGGACGATTACGATCAGGCGACCATCAACGTGATGGTGAATGAGTCGGCAGTAACCGCCTTGGCCTACGAATCCCCTGGCGCCGCAGTGGGCCAATTGTTTTATGGAATTGGCGAGGAGGCAACCAACTCAAGTTTCAGGATCGTCGGTGTTCTGGCCGATATTAACTATATGGGCTTCTTTAGCAGATTGCGGCCCACTGTATTTAGAATGCCCGAAGCAGTGGGTGGAACCGCCTCAATTCGCATTAATACTGAGGATATACCCGGAACATTAGCGCAGATCGATGATGTGTGGAACAGGGTGCTGCCTATTTACCCTATCGATCGCCGATTCCTCGACGAGGGATTCACCGATATTTTCTTTATATTTGAAGGCATCAACAGTGCCCTGGCTTTCTTCTCGCTGATCGGCTTATCATTGGCCATCGTCGGCCTGTTTGGCATGACTGTTTACCTCACCAATAGCCGCACCAAGGAAATCGGGCTGCGCAAGGTTTTAGGTGCGACGGTACAAGGGCTGATGACCATGCTGAGTTACCAGATCACCCGTCCAGTGCTGCTGGCCACAATCATCGCCTGTCCCTTGGCCTACCTCACAATGGGCGCCTATTTAAACTTCTTCACAGACCGAGTAGAATTATCGGTATTCTTCTTTCTCAAAATTGGCGTGGTGGTAATGCTTATTGCATGGATGATTGTTGGTGCACGAGCCTACAAGGTAGCCAATACCAATCCCGCCGACGTTTTACGCTACGAGTAGCGGCGCGCGCAGGAATGGTGGGGATACTTCAGGAATCCCACCCTGGCAGATGCCATCATTCTCATGGGAAAGGAGCGAGTTGGTACTTACATGGTATCAGGTAGTATGGGAGTTGCGATCGGTGATACCACGGCAATTGCTATCAAGTTCCCGTATTGATTGAACAGGTTGATCTAGCAGTCTATTGTTGCCTCTTTTTGGTAGGGGAAATTTCTTCCGTGGATATACACAGATAAGCAGTGATCTAGGGGTGACCCCCCCCTGTTACGTTGCTGTTATCGTGGCTGTTTCGTGGCTGCTATTCCGCTGTTATTTCGCTGTTATTTTCGTTGTTATTCAGGCCAGGAATCACTTGTTATCAGGCCTTGTATTGTGCCTGTTATTCTCCTCGGTAGAAAGACAGCGATTATTGCGCTATTGAAATAGTTAATAAAAGTTAAGGTCTAGAGGAGAATGACTTGACTTGACCTAAGGTATTTTGAGCAGATTGGGAATAATTGCTCTGTTGCTGATCGACTTTGCAGAAACAACGCCGTATTATCACTCCCGATAGAAAGGCTCACTGACGTTATAAAGCAGCGACCATTGCAATAAGCCTCTCGGTTTCCTCTAGGACATATTTCGCCTGCACTGGAAAATTGCTAATACGCACTCTTCCCCGAGGGTAATGATAGTCAGAAAATTCACGAAAATCCTTAAGCCTGTCTAATGATGTTCCGATCGCTTTTCTTTTGATGTCTTGGTGTTGTTTATAATAAGCAATGAGTCTAGCGTGCTCGCCTAGACCGTATGGTTTGTTGCCCTTCTCTTTGGTTGTTTGACGTATGTCGGAAATATTGTAGGCAGCAAAATAGGCGCGACTAATTGCTGAGCGACAGCATGCCTCTTCGCTAGCTAGTGAGCCACTACCTGAATAGACCGCCTTGGCAATATTTAAATAGTTAATCCAATCCATACTATCTAAAAAAGTAGGTTAAAGTTCAATTTCCCCTGTGTTCTTTCAAGATTCTCAAGGAACCATTCATTATCGAATCGCTCGAGGCTTGACCGTGTTTCTTCAATCGCCCTAGCTTGATGTATATACCCAAATAGTTCTTGGAAACCCTCCTCTGGATCGCGCCTCAATACAAGGTCAATTCGCATATCTGGGCCAAAACATGCTTTGAAAACAGGTATTGCCTCAAGCAGCAATTCATATAGGAAAAAATTGGTGCTAACAAAGTCAATCACTTCATCTTTACCTTCACCTTCAATGTCATAGATATTCCCCAACTTCGAAATCTGCTCCTCTGTAAGATGTATAGGCGTAGCAATGAACAATCCCATCTGGCTCAAATCATGGTGTTTAGATGGATCCGCGAAACTATTGGCAACAGGTATATTCAGCAATTGTTGAGGATATAAAGGATCCACATTCTGACGATATGCGATGTACCATCTCGAACCCTTAGTTATAGCAGGCCACCTCCCTTTAAATATTGGGGAGGCATGCCGAGGTAAGTTTTTCCAATTGGCTAAGATATGCTTCTCTCTCAGGGATGCTATATTAGATTCACTCTCAATATTTTCTTGATAACTCATAATCTTTTCTAAGTTTCAACCATGTATCGCACATTTATGATGAACAAAATTGAAGCGTCATGCATTATTTGGATACACCTATTAAATAAATCTTGGGTAAGTCCATCCTCAAATATTCTATCAGATAATCTCAATTCACTAATATTGAGTTCGCTATCGTCAGTGAACAATAATTGCCATTGTACACCAGTTAGAATAAGGTCTCGTTTCATGTTATAAACAAATTTTCTTTGGTCTTGTCTGCTCTTGGTCTTGATAATTGTCTGGTGTTCAGGATCGATACTTATTAATCGCTGAATTTGTATGTATTTTTTTGAATTTGGCTTAAGCACTGCGATCCCTAGATCGCCAAGTTTGCCTTGTAAGAGCCACTCCAGACCATCACCTTCAGATTCAACCGGCGTACCTTCACATTTTGCGGCAAGCCATTTCATGACTTCATCTTTTTGGATCATTGTTGCTATTGCATTCTATTTTAGATTAATCGATATAAAAGCATCTCGGTAAATATAGGTAGTACTCACTTGACTATCAAAGCACAAGTTGCACTCAATCTTAGCAGAATATATTGGTTCGAGTGTCAACCAAAATCCGGCAAGATCAACTGATATACAAATCCGTAGTGATTACTAATAATCAAGTAAACCGCTGTACCGAGATTGATAAAAACGCATTGTCTGGTTAGTATTTAATAGCCAGGCAATTACGGGCTTAATTCACAATTTTTACCCATTTTTCTTACTCTTTATTAGTTTATCGTCAGTAGAGCAGTCGCCTTTTAAGCCTCTGGTCTTGACCTTAGATAGTGCCGCCTCAATTCTTTAATCCCCAACTCCCCATTGCCCCCGTCGGCGCCCATCGTCGATCCCTACTGAGTGAAACGAACGTTGGGACTGGCGGGAAGTAGCACTTAACACCGTGTCCAGCTTTTGGGGGTAAGCTCAGCTAAACGAGCATCCACTCCCGAGGATGTCGATTGTTGGTAGGCTGTTTTGCATTATGCCCGATCGCGGGTTTACTGTGGCAATGCGACTGATCTGTTGACAACTGGTAAAGTCCTTCATAGAATAGGCCTTATCAGTTGATTTAGCATTAAATTATGTCCACGACAACCTAATCATTATCTATTACGTCTACTAAATAAGCCTGTCAACTCTAATGAAGGATTTACCCTCATGCGCATAGCCGTTTTATTTCTATTCACCTCAGCCCTTTTTGCAAGTGATTCAACATTTAATGCCGAAGCATTGCGAGTCCGGGATGTTTATGCCGTTCGTTTAGAGCAACCACTTGTGCTAGATGGTATGTTATCTGAGGATATTTATTCAGGACCATCGGCCTCCGATTTTGTTCAATTCGCTCCTTTCAATGGGGAGCGAGCCACCGAAAAGACCGATATCTGGATCGGCTATGATGATCAAGCGCTTTACATCGGTGCCCGCATGTGGGATAGCAGTCCCGATTCCATCGCGACCCGCATCGGCCGTCGGGATGATGATTTCAATTCCGATTTGTTTGAAGTAATCATCGATGCGTATCACGATAAGCGCACGGGATTTTCATTTCAAATAAATCCGTCCGGCGCCATCCGGGACGAAGCCTATTTTAACGATAGTTGGACTGACCTGACCTGGGACGGCATCTGGGATGGTAAAACCAACATTGATAGCGAGGGCTGGACCGCCGAATTGCGCATACCATACTCGCAACTTCGCTTTGATGAGCAGGATGTTTATACCTGGGGTATTTTGCCGATCCGGTTTATTAAACGCCGTGGCGAATGGGATTTCTTTACGTACAAAAAATCAGAGGAGAGTGGCCGCATTTCAAAGGCGGCAACCTTACACGGCATCCGCGATATCAAGCCGCCCAAGCGACTCTCCTATATGCCCTATGTAACCACCGGGATGAGCAACCTGCCCTCCCAGGCGAACAACGCATTTACCAACGGGCGCAGCTCTAATTTTGATATCGGCACCGATATTAGAATGGGCATTGGTGGAAATCTAACCCTGGATGCCACAATAAATCCCGATTTTGGGCAGGTGGAGGTCGATCCTTCCAGTATTAACCTATCAGCCTACGAGACGTACTACGAGGAGAAGCGCCCCTTTTTCGTTGAAGGCCGTTCGATTTTTTCTTTTGGCAACAGTGGGCCAACCTACAATTGGAGTTTCAACTGGTCCAATCCAAGTTTCTTCTACAGTCGTAGAATTGGCCGATCGCCACAAGGCTATGTTGATGTTGATTCAGATTCGTTAAGCCAGCCCGATGTTACCCGCATACTGGCTGCGGCAAAAATTAGCGGCAAGCTAAAAGGCGATTGGTCTGTTGGCGGACTTACAGCTCTTACCAGCCGCGAGTTTGGCGAATATTATCTAGATTCAAAAAAAGGGCAGCAGCAAATCGAACCACTGACCTCATACAACCTGATTCGGGCTCAGAAGGAGATTGATGACGGGCGCCGAGGCATTGGCTTTATTGGATCTTTGTCCAAGCGGAGTTTCAGCGGCTCCAATCTGCAGGGCATCGATGACACTTATACTCTATCCGACGATTTGGCAGATCAAGCAATTAGCGTCGGCGTAGATGGTTGGAATTTCTTTGGGGAGGATCGCGAATGGGCCATGGGTGTCTGGGGCGGCGTATCCAGCGTGAGCGGCAGCCGCGAGTATATCACTGATCTACAGCAAAATTCCAGTCATTATTTCCAGCGGCCTGATGCCGACCATCTTGAACTCGATACAAATCTGACGGTACTTAACGGCTTTGCCGGACGGATTATCCTCAACAAGGAACAAGGCAATCTCCAGTTTAACACTGCCCTGGGCGTAATCTCGCCTGGGTTTGAGAGCAACGATCTGGGTCGCACATCAATCACCGATTGCATCAATCACCATGCAGTTATTGGCTACCGGTGGAACGATCCGGGTAAAATATTCCAATCGGCACGGATGGATTTCGCCCTGCAGACAAATCATAATTTCGCCGGGCAGAAAAATGGTGAACAGAGAATTGCCCTGGGGGACGCCAATTTCACAAACTATTGGAGCATCCACTGGTTCTATGATTGGATGCCCGAAGTATTGAGCAATAATGACCTCCGGGGTGGTCCGGCCGTCCTTAGGCCAACCGTCCATATGTTGGATATTGGTCTGAGTACCGATAGCCGTAAAGATATTGAGTTTGACGTGTATACTTCTTTGTCCACTGGCCCTGGAGACGGGCACAGTGAGTTTTACCATCTATCGGTCGACCTGAATTTGGGCGACCAGTTGAATATCAGTTTTGGTCCCTCAATATCGAACGACTTATCGATGGCTCAATATATCGAATCTGTTGAGGACGCCAGCGCAATCGCCATGGGCGGGAACCGCTATATCGTGGGCCAACTGGAGCAGCACACGGTTTCTGCCAATATTCGTGTTGGCTACACATTCACGCCGCAGCTATCACTACAGGCCTATTTCCAGCCTTTCGTTTCGGTCGGCAAGTATACCCACTTCAAAGAATACGCCGCGCCTGAAACTTATTCGTTCATCAATTATGACGCTTCGCCAATCAGAGTTGACGAAGATGGTGACGAGGTGCTTGATCTTTCACGTGATCCAGATGCTGAGGATATTACAATTGGCAATCCCGATTTCAACTCCAAGTCGATGGTCGGTACGGCCGTATTGCGCTGGGAGTTCAGTCCCGGTTCTACCGCCTACCTGGTATGGACACGTAGTGGCTCTAATGATGATCGCCCTGGCGTTTATGATTTTAACCGCGATATGCGTGATGTACTTTCTGCCCAGGCAGACGACTTTATTGCACTGAAAATAACCTACTGGCTGGGGCACTAGTACTGGCCAGCTGGTCGGCTAGTTTGATACCAGATAGCCTATCTGTAATTCGGCCATCCACTCCCGGGGATGCCGATTGCTGGTAGGCTATTTTGCATTGTGCGCCTGCTGCAGCTTTAGCCTGCGGACAGATAAGTTCCGGGTATGCCTCAGCCTTTGCCAAGCCTGCCCCCACCCGAATTCCTCGCACTGCGTAAGCGCATCAAGTTTGGCGGCTTAATCGATATTATCAGGGCCGCTGTTGTTGGACACGTAGTTGAGGCGTTGGAGCAGGTAGAACAATATTTTGACACTCGAAGCAGGGGCCTACTTCTGATAAAACCTCGAGAATTCACCCATCACATCACGAAGATAAGTTAGCCGTGTCTCTAATACCGATTCGCTATCTGTAAGCCAGTTGTACTCGCTATCGTAAATCTGTATACCGCCCATGTTATACATCTCGCTAGACATAACCAAGGTAACCGCAGTATCAATCAGAGCAAATTCATCCCAGCCGGTAGCAACCACGTAGCTCCGATTGGCTTTATCCTGGAGCAACGAAATACCTTGCGAATATATTTCGGGTGGTGTGCTCGCACCAATCATCTCCATAATGGTCGGCGGAATATCTGCATGGCTTGTCAACCTGTCAACACGACCCCGGCCTACCCCTGGTCCGCCCAGGACAAAGGGCACCTGTACTTGTTCCGCCGTGAAAGCGCTGTTATGTCCCCAAAAACCGCGCTCGTAAAATTCCTCCCCGTGATCACCGGTAATCATTATCACTGTATTTTTATCCAGTCCTCTGACCGCCAGTACTTCCAGCAACTTGCCAATGATAATATCATCAAAATAGATTGCATTTTTATAGTGGTTCAGATAGGGAGTGACATCCTGTTTCTTATTCAGGGTCAAATAATTGATAGCATCCACATGGGGGAAAAACTGAGCCGTAGCTGGATCGTAATCACCGCCGCCATGGGGCGCATTAAGCAGCATTAAAGTGAAGAAAGGCTGTTCTGCCGGTAGGGTGTCGAGCCAGCTCTCAAAAATTGGCACATGCTGCGGGTCGCGGTTCCGCGCACCATCGCCTTCAACTTGGTCGACAATTGACTCGGGAATATCAACGAATGCCGTACGCCGAAATTCCGGGAAAGTGAGCTGCGTACTGGAAATAATTTTTAATGCGTACCCGACATCCTTCAGGCTCCGAAACAGAACCGGACCTTTGCGCTCTGCCAAAAAAGTATGCCAATAGGTGCTGTGCAATCCATATAACAGAGTAAATATACCAAACCGGGTGGCGTTCCCCCCGCTATAATGCCGCTCAAATACTTTGCCCTTTTTAGCCAAACCCGCAATATTGGGAGTCACCAGTGAATCGAGCATATCATAGCGCCAGGATTCAATAATAATCAATATAAAGTTGGGCTTGGAACTTGGCTCACCAAACATTAACTCCTGGGGTGGATAGTTGAGTATCCCACCAGCTGGACTAGCCAATTCCAACTCGCGATTTACCTTGAACCCCCAATGTTTCTGGGCATATTTCTTAATGGTCAATGGTTGATATAAAGGCAACAGTTTGGCGTGCCTGGTAATTGTGATATGGTTAAATAAATCTGCCCGGGCGTACTGTCCCTTATCAACAAGATTGAGCGCTATTATTGCAATAAACGTCAGGCCATATAGCATGGGTAACGGCCACGAAAAGCGCCTGGCCGCCCTTAACCGTACTACCAATAAATGCATCCCACCCGCCAGAAATAGCAATCCCAGTAGCAGGGCAATCGCCGGTACTACTGTTACCCAGCCCAAGGCAAGCGAGTCCTTTGCGCCCTCCGTAGTAAGCACATTAAGCACCAGGCCATTGATGTGAAAGCGGTACATATTGTAGATAACCAGATCGAATAGGCTGATAAAATTCAGGAACCATATCGCGCTTGTGGATAGCACAAGCATAAATCTCCTGCTTGGCAAAATAGTGATGGCTGGTATCAGGATCAGCCATAACAGCAAGTATAGCATAGCCGTATTGCCGACCAATGCTGAGAGCAGGAATAACCACTCTTCGAACGTGCCGACCGTATCGGTAAGGGCGATGTAGCGAGAGTGAACAAGCAACGTAATAGGGAAATTAATCAGTAAATAGATATATACCGTTCTTAGCAAATTACCAGAACGGACGCGCGCGAACCAGCGTCCTGTAATACGTGATATATGGACAATTATTAGCATGCCGTAAAATCGGAGTCGCTGAATTTACGCTATGGTTCGTGCTAAAATGATAACACGATTTACTCGGCACTAACGGTAACCAAACAGCCCCATCCAGCATATCAGGAAAGGAGTTCATAAATGACCTCAG
>SDBT01012990.1_pt1 | contig 13355 bp, 13 predicted proteins | sample 2277101 | NCBI WGS metagenome assembly SDBT01 (sample SAMN10404973, study PRJNA504765) | marine sediment metagenome | isolation source: marine sediment core GS10_PC15, 103 cmbsf | place: Arctic Ocean: Southern Knipovich Ridge | collected 2010 | reverse complement strand
GAAGTCAGCTTGTTTAACAAGTATCCTGCTTTTCGGAAACCGCTTGCGAATACGATCACGTTCATGATGGTAATTATAGATAACAAGGATATTACTGCTACCATATTCATCGACTATCTCCTCGAGTATGTCTGTCTTATAGTTATGTATGAAACAAGGTACACGTCCAGAACCAGGATCCAGTGGATCTTCATACTTATACACTACACCTGATGCTATCTGTAACCGCTTGAAGGAGGCTACACCTGCATTAGCAGCAGTTACGACCTCCTTGCCTACCTTGATGGTCTTGGTCTTCTTCATCTTCTGATCAAGAGCGTACTGTTTCTTGGTCAGATCAAACCGATACTCCTCTTCTATGAGAGGTGGCATCTTACGGTACTCACTCTTCTTCGGTTGGAACACCCACTTCTTCAATCGCTTATCTATGATCTCCATCATGTATGGCATGAGCGTGAACTTGTACTTCACATGTGGATCTTGTCTGAAGTATACATTCCGGTAGTCACGCTCGAACTGATCACCATTGAATACCTCGGTCTTACCTACTATCCAGAACATACTGAACAGCTGGAGATATCCATTCGGGGCTGGACTACCAGTCATACACACTCGCTGCTCTATCTGTGGGTTAGCCTTTAACATGAATCTGATCTTCTTAAATCTCTGACCTGATGCGTTCTTAAACTTGGTAGCTTCATCTATTACCAGCTGTCTGAAGTAACCGAAGATATCTCGATGATCCTTGTACAATCTAACAAAGGTATCAGGAGTGGTGATTGCTAGATGAAAGTCTCCCTTCTTAATTCGGTGCATTGCAGAGTATTTGTTCTCCCCATATATGATGACAATTTTTAATTTTTTGAAGGCTTTAAACTTCCGCACTTCTGCCATCCATGCATTCTCGATGATCCGCTCTGGACAGATCAACAGACACTTCGGTGCTTTCTTCCTGGAGATAAGCCACTTCAAAATGATTAGAGTCTTGCCCGCTCCAGGCTTGATCCACATCATCAGACAAATACCAGTCAATAGTATTCGGACGCACCTCGTCTGGAAGCCGTAGTACTTCATCCGAATTCATGTGTAATAATATGATTGGAGTCAATGATATTGTCACAAGTATGTACTGTATGTCCCTTCTTCTTGAGTACCTTGTGCATCTCGACCTGATCGTCTTGGAGTGTATTACCTGGTACTTTGAATTCAATCCAGTAAAAGGATCGATCCGATTTAAGTATGAGTTGATCGGGCCAAGCTGCCCGTCCTCCGATGTCACCCTTAATACACACTGCCCCGTGTGCTTGAGCTTTACCAACATGATCGTTCTCAATCTGTATCTCCTTCATTTTTTGTACCTCTTAGCTATGTATCCTTCACTCTTTAGTGGTAGACCTGGACACCATGGTGGAGCTTCAGACATGATCTTATCAAGTAATCTCTGCCCTCGTACACTAACAGCGTCACGGATTTCCGCCCCAACTTCATCGTGTACATGGATAACCATTGGGAAGTTCTTTCGTTCAAGCTTGAGCATCCTACTACACAATATGTCTCGAGTACTGGCCTGACATATATTCTCGACAATGCTGCCACCATAGGTAGACACACAGGTCCATCGATATGCAGGTGGTTTCACCGTCCAGTAGAATATCTGTGGAATTTTGGTATCAGACTCCCAAGGAGGCCAAACCATTCTAACACTCGGATATGGATAGGACATCTCTCGACCAGAAGGTAGAGTACATACGAGTCGGTCAAAGGGTACAGCTCGACGCATAAAAGTACATCTTCCAACGGTTTTTGCACCTCCTTCTTGGATAACCGCAATTGCAGCCTTGTTAACTGCCCACCAGAGAGAAGGTATTTCTGGGTAACGGTCTCGATATGACCTAATTGCCTTCGATGCAAACTCTTCAGATATCTCAATTCCCCTAGAGTCACACTCTCCTTTAAATCTCGATCCAGACATACCGTACCCAGCCCCAAGTATAGTCTGTTTACCAACAAAGTATTCATAATAATTCTTCTCTTTATCGATCTTCTTTTTAAACAATGACTCAGCCATGTCGATGTATGGTGAGCCTCCTTTCTTATAGATATTGATTAGCTTACGACATCCTGATATCCAAGCTAGTTTACGAGCTTCAACTGATGCGAAATCTGACACCACGAGGGACTTATTGTTTTCCGCCCTCAATGCTGCCCTGATTAAAGATTTCAAGGCTTTGATTGGATCACCATGTGCATCTAATAGAAATTCATAGCATTCCTGGACATTGGGAGCTGCACTTATGCACTCGATGGCGGTTTGGATTTCCGTCTCTGTTAACTCTGGTCTTGGGAGATTGTGTGGCTGGATCAGACTGCCTCCGAACCTACCAGTCTGACTAGCAGCATGGTACATGAACATACCACGTAACCGTCCATCATCACAAGCACAGTTGATCATGGCCTCGAACTTAGCAGTGCTCGATCCTGAAGCAGATAAGCGTAGGTCCATCAGCTCATTCTGAAGTTCACTAAAGTCTGTCCTAATTCGGTTATTCAGCTCTTCCTTAGCTAACGATGGTACTCCCAGGAACTCGGTTAACCGTGCTGTCTGTGTTGCCTTGGTAATATCTCCGCTCGTGAGTTCTTCGATTCTAGAATTAACCACTTCTTGATGATATTCTTTGATCCTAAGTACTCGTTTAGCAAGCCCAAGATCACATCTAATTCCACGTCGGTTAAGTCTTTCATTCTGAATCCAGATTCGTTGCTCAATGGGAGGAAGTTCTCCAAGTCTTGCATGGATTTCTCTTTCAACTTCAACGTCAGTACTACAGTATGAGTATAATTTTTGGAAGTCATCAGGTTTAGTCTCCGGTGTCCATCTCTTATCGGGGTTAGCTGCTGAAGGTTTTCTAGGCCGGGACAGCTTCAGCATTATTCTATGCCCGACTGCATCTTTCTTATATTTCAGGTGTAAGGCCTTAGCACACTTATCTAGTGCTCCTGGTAAGCCATAGTACCGAGCGAGGGCTGCAGTATCTAGCCATTGTTTAAGCGGTGGTGGCTCAGGCCATCCATACTTCGGCACACATACATACTTCCAGATACACCACTCGAACTGTGAGTTATGAGCAGCAAATCTGAAATTCTTAAACTGCTTGAATGGTATACCTGGAGGTAGGTACTGTACTGGCTCATGCTCATCGATGGCATAGTACATGCACAGGACTATGGTACTCGGATGAGTGGCATAGCGGTAAGCTCCGACCTTTACTACTGATACATCAGAGTAGGTCTCGTAATCAAAGTGGACGGTATGCATTGGTACTCCAAAAAAACAGAGGGGCTTCGACGTCTACCATCTACGCACCCCTCCAAAGCTAGGTGAACTCGGATATCTCAGGACCTAGCTACTGGTCCACAATCACGTTATCACCTGTTCTCGATCGCTGGTATTACCAGTCCTCTTCTTCTTCCTCTTCCTCTTCCTCTTCCTCTTCCTCTTCTTCCTCTTCTTCTTCTTCTTCTTCTTCCTCTTCTTCCTCTTCTTCCTCTTCCTCTTCTTCGTCGAGGTCAAGAGGTTCACAGTCTTCGTCAACTGGCTCGCCATCGGCGTTGAGGTAGTTGTCATCTTCATCCACCACCCACTCACCATCTTCATCAATCGCGAAACCATCGTCATCAACATCGTACTGTTCCTCTTCTTCTTCTTCTTCCTCTTCAGACTCTTCCTCTTCTTCTTCTTCCATGTCTTCAGGAATATCCTGATCCTCGAATTCCTGAGAGGCTTTCATGCCTGCAGCTGTGAACGGGTCATCATCCTTGAGCTTCTGAACATTGTTGAGCGAGAAGCTGACACCCTTGTTGCCTGCTGTATCATATGCGAAGCAGGTGATCGATGCACGTGCCCAACAACCCGAATAGAAGTCACCAGGATCGATGATGTCTTCCAGGTTCTTGTCAACCACACCAGGTTTGAAGGTGGTGCGAGCTGACATAACAAGCATATCAGCATGTGAATCCTGGTACTCGTCGAACGCTGGATCTTCGTCACCATCACGGATAGGCATCTTCAAGCCACGAGTCTTGCCCTTCCAATCTTCTTTCACGATATGGTCTATGGCTGCTTGGATGTGATCCATGTTGGTGTCTTTCGGGAAGAGCATTGCGAGGTCGAACTGCTCTTTGTCTGTTTGCCGAGGATTCGGCACAAAGACGTGGGGGAATGCTACCCTGAATGGCGGTGTGATTAACCGAGCTGGGTTATCAGGGTTTTGAGGCTTGAGAGCCTTTTTCTTTGCTGGTGTTTTCTTTGCTGCTTTTTTTGCTTTCTTTCTTGCCATGATCTTTCCTTAATAGTGAAAAGACCTCCCTACCCCGACTTAATCATCGTGGTCTCTGCCTTGCACCGTCGTATGCAGGATAGGGAGGGTTGGAGTAACTGCTAACCAGCAGCAGCGGCTGGTACGTCGAAGCCTTCGCTCTCCAAACGACCGCGGTAGTAGCTGACTGCTACTGCGTTGATCTTGGAGTCCGGGAACTTCTTGACAACGTTCTTGATGATCGTACCGGTGCTCTCGCCGCGGAGGATCATGTTCTTGGAGTAGTTGCCGATGTTCTTCTTCTCACCGAAAGGAGGGTAAGCAACCTTCTTCTTGGATACCTTACCAGTTCTCTTGCTCGGTGCCTTACGCTTACCGGTCTTCTTACCGGTTTTCTTCTTACTTTTCTTCTTAGTCGCCATGAGTATCTCCTCGTATTGGCTGGTCAAAACAACTTTTTGTGAATTTTTATAATGTCATGTTTGGTTCTTGTTGTATACGTTTATTTTTCTGTACAGATCGAGATCGCTACGATAGTATACCTGGAGCAAGCACAAAGAATCTGTACTTACATCTTCTAAAAGCTTACCCCACATATCTCTGTTTGATTCTTTTAAGTGTGGAAGTGGGACTCCTATTAATTCTTCCCAAGTATCATTGAGCTTACTGAAAGGAATCACTTTTGTAGGTAAGAACTGATTGTTATATGAGTGAACGGTTGTTTGAGGAAGCCAATGTGTATTTCGGACATGAGTAACATGATGTATGAACTCATTAATACTTCTGTTCTTCTTGAATAAGGAGTATGCTGAAGCAAGTCGAGCATATGGTTGTCTTAACCAGATGACAACAGGCATTCCTTGTTCTCTGAGTTGCATTACTCTCTTCTGAGTAATGGTAGATCGCTTCTCAAGCACAGTGTGCATGCTGGAGGATGCAGCTCTCATGGTGGTCCCGATAATCAGGTTCTTATCTTTTAAATAATAATAACTGACCGGTTTGCTACCGATTTCTTTATGTTCTCTCATTCGAATTCTACCTTAGCTGATATGTACAGGGCTCGACCGTCTTCTTCTCCAACGGCTACAATTTTGCCTTCAGGGCGCTCAATATACTCTTCAATGTCATCGAATTCTTCACGACACTCGGTGATTGTCTTGGGTACTCTTCGGGTAAATGTGCCGGGGAGATTATCTGGATCTTTCCACCTGGCTCTTCCGGATGATCTGACAAGCTTAAGACCGGCGAGAGTGGATCCTCTTTCAATTCTTTCGACAGCTTCTTCTGCGCAGCCATCAAGCCACGCTCTGAACGCTCTCGTATGATCGACAATTCTAGCAAGTTGATCATCTGTAATTGCATCAATGCTAGGGAGTCCAGACTTTGTGCCTGATACACTGTCAGCAAATTCGATTCTTGCAAGTTCTTGAGCAGTTCCCACGATTTCCGGGCAATGTCCAATAGCTGGGCAGTATTGACACCATGATCCTGCTGTGAGTGTTGCGTTTTCATTCTTGGTTTCCTCTATAGCTTCTTTTAACTTGGTTTTGAATACTTTCATATGAGCAGGAGTGACCCTCTGTGATCTGATTGGGCCATTCACGTGTGCTGCTCTCGGTTGTGCGATGACTAGATATATGTACTCAAAGTCATATCCGATCTCTTCCAGGATACCGAGAGCATAGATCTTCAGTTGTTTATTATCTTGTGCTTCTACAGTAACCAGACCATGCTTGTAATCACAGACATACAGATCACCTCCTACCACCCAAGAAGCGTAGTCCATAGTCCCCCAACAATCGCCTCCAAGGTGGCTGAGGTCGACCCTTTCTTCGACAAGGTACTCAAACTCGCCTCCATATCCTTCTTCGAGGTCTTCAACAAACGTAACATACCTTTTAACACTTGATCGCATGTCATTGTCTGGGATGTCACCCAGCTTACTCTTCTCGAGTAGTATTTCCGATGCATACTCGTGTGCCTCTGTCCCAACAATCGCAGCTGGACCACTTGTCGACCTCTTACCTCTAGACAGTCTAAGAGAACCTGGACAGTTAAACCATCGCTCTGCAGTACTAGGGCTGAGCCTTGCGTGCTCTCGGTCATTGTGCTTCTCCATTATTATTCCTCATTCTAATGCTTCTCTTATTGTAAGTACAAACCTATTGATGTCCTCAGATGCTAGGTGAGATACAGTATTGATGCTGAAATCACTCAATAGTACCAATGACTTAGCTTCACCAAATGTGTGATGATATTCCATAAATTTAGCTCGTGCATCTCCTAATGAATATTCACGAGGTTCTTGTTTGCGGTCAGCTCTCCGATTTCTCATCTTGACTGCTATAGGAGTGAGCTTAGACATGTCGCCCATCTCAATAGCTCCGATATATATGTCAGTCAGCTCCCGGACTTGAACGGTGAGTTGTAAGATGGCATCTGTAAGGCTTCCCAGTCGTTGTTCTATTCCCATGTCAGCATATCCTCGTGATCTAGGTATTCTTCCCACTCTCTTCTTATTACCACTGCTTTCTTATAATTTCTGTGTTCTCTCAGTACTCTGAATCTTAACATCTTCTTTCGAATTCTAAACTGCTTATTCTTCTGCAAGAATGGGAGAGTGCTGATGACTTGCTTGATCTCTGTTTCTGATGCATGCTGACGATGATGATCTAACCACTCCTCTAACCATTTGACAACAACTACTGATGGAGCAATATCAGGAAACTGATTACTCTCTCTGATGAAGTGCAGTGCTTTCTCTGTGGGCAGTCTAGTAGCTTCACGCATCTGCTCTTTCAGCTTAGTCTTGAATGGGATATGACCAAAGCTAAACTTACTAATATCTCGGTACAGTAGATCATGTAGTATGGCTGATTGATTTGACTCTTGATCTATCCACACTGCAAATTTCTCATAATAGGAGCCTGCTTTAGGTCTGTATCCTGGTTCGGATGGTCCAATCACCCAGAATCTGCGGTCTGACTCTTCAATCGGCAGAGCATCAATCGCATTGGTCATAAAGAAAAGCCTCGCATAAAGTGGATACGATGGTAATTGTTTTCCATACTTTGGGTTGATATTGGCAGTTCGAGCTGTAACAAGCTCTTTAAGTCTGGGATTCGCACCTTTCGCTGACTTAGTCTCCGTCTCTTCAACTCCAATCCACAAGGTGTTCTTAAGGTAAATATTGTAAGGAGATTCGAACAGCTCTTGGGGAGTAACTGTAACTGAGTATGGAGATGTGATTGATTCAATGAGAGTATGTAAGAGTCCACGGCCTAATCCTTGTGTTGGAGATACGTGAACTGGAGACCAGGTTGGCCGTTCCCATGGACACTGTATCATATGAGCGAGAAAATCTGCGAGTGCTTCTGCCTCTTTCGGATCAGGACAGATGAATGCGATGTGACGATAAAAGGGCTTGATATTACCTGCAACAGGCTTTAGTCTAAATCCACGCCAAGAATTCAGGTATGTCTTACCATTTGTAATACTGATCAGAGACGACGAACGTGGATCCCATCTTTCGGCAACGACAACCTTGCAGCCCTCATGGTGAGAATTGGATACCATAAGAGCGTCCATTCCCTTAAGCGGTTTGATACCACTGTGCTTGTCCTCTGACGATGCCCAGACTCTTCTATGGAGGTTAGATAGTGTCGCGGGATTAAGAAGTGTTTCTGCACTAACTGAGTAAGCATCTCCTGTTGATTGAAGATAGATGTAGTTTGATTGGATCTCGTCAGTGGACCAATTAGAGATATGCTTTTCATCTAATTTGAACTCCGACTTAGCCGTCGCCTGATATATTCTATGAATTCGGGCTTGAGATATGATTTTGCTCTTGACAAGCTGATTGAGATACCATTGCCATCCATTTCGTCCACCGATATGTGTGTTGGCATGCTGGCAATGGAAGGATGGGCCTTTACCGTGATCTGGCGCCCATATAGTCGAAGAAGTATGATTATCACTTCCGCCTGAGTGTTCGGATCCGAGCGGACAAACCACGTCAAACTTATTCCCTTCGCGAGCTTGATAGATCTGTCCTTCATCCTCAAGGCGTCCTCTGACATAATCAAATAGTTCTTGATCTCCGGCTCGTTCTGTTGGGACTTGTGCATCTCGCATACCTCTTATGTTTAGTATTATATCGGACGATATTATCGGTGTTCCTGATTTCTTGGTATATATACGCTGGATCTTGTTCAGCTTGTCAGCTCTCATTCCACCAATCAATTTGGGACGAGCTGTGTATATCGGTTGAGCTCTCTGATATATTGCAGGATCGATGTCTAACTTGTTATCCTCTTTAACCTGCTTTGCCCATGCTCTCAGCTTCTGCACTTCAACTGGATTGTCTAACCGCACAAATGCATGAACCTTCGGACACTCTTTAGCAGCATCTCCCCAACTGTTAGACAGATGCCACACACTTGGAGGTACGTCTTCTGGTATTCCAGGAGCTTTACCGATTGAAGTCCACAGTTGCTCGAATGTATCTCTTGGAGGAGTATCTGGTGTCCAGGATGGTGGGAGTATCTCGTCGAAGTCGATGATCAGCCATCTCGTCTTCCGGTCAATGAAGTTGACCTTTTGTCTGCGGAATGTCTTTCCTGGTTCGATGTCTCGTTGGGGTAGTCCGTACACTAAATATGATTTGGACTGCTTCTCGAGCTTCCTCAGCAACAACGACATGTCTGCTGCTTCTGGTACTCGGAATATCTGGTAGGTATGTTGTTTCGGATGGTTTCGGGGCTGTTCCTCAAACTCGCCTGAATTTAGTACTCGATATACTTTACTTACTGAATTATCTGCTATGGAAGTGAGGACACACAACAGATCTGATTGTTTTAGTTTCTTGCCTTCATAATACTGTCTCGTTACTTCTACTAATGCCACAACCTTCTCCCTGCTCCAATGATACAGAGGAAAAAAGAGGGACTGTCTTGGAGTAGAACAGCCCCTCCTCAAATCACCTAGATGTCTGTAGGCATCGGGCACCCGACACGGTGCGATTGATTTGAAGTGTCAATTATATATCACTGGATATTTGGTTGTATACACTAGCAGGAATCTTTTTTTCAGACAAAAAAAAGCCTCTGAAATCAGAGGCTTAGTAGTATATCAGGAGTTATACATGATGAAGAACAGGATCAGTCCATAGATGACCCCGATAACAACAGCAGTAGTTTCCCCGGTTGTCCGATGCCGGAAGCCAATGAGCTTGTGTTTCAGACTCATGATACTTCACCCGCTTCATAATGATGTCGGGAGAAGTTATTCCACAACCAAACTTCAGCTTGTGTCTTATTGGCAAACTCATACTCTCCGTTTCCGAGAATGACTCTGTATGATCTCCCGTAATCAACATCAATATAACAATCATCACTATACTGATATCGGAGTTCACCTTCCACATTCTCTCTCATGTTCCCGGAATCTGCCCACTTCTGAAATTTAGCAGCGGATCTTGTACCACCAATTCGTGATACTGGATTAGCAGGACTATCCTCAATTGATGTATCCAGTGTTTGATCTCCAAACTCTGAATCAATATCGAAGGAATGCTCAATTGCACTGGATACAACTTCTATCACAGACTTCTGCCACGGATGATCTCTTAAAGCAATGAGAATATCTGTTGCTAATATCTGCAGTTGATCCCGATCTGACTTATTCATCAGATCATATGCAATCTCTGCTTCCGGTTCAAAGATGTTTCCATCTTCAATGCTTTCAACGTTTGACATTATTTACTCCAATAAAAAGCCCGACAGATTTCTCTGCCGGGCAGGGTTAGAAAGCCAGGATTTTACTTGTTACCAGGAAATCGGTAGCAATTCAATCCGAGAATCACACCATCTCCAACATCCGTGTTTCCTTTGGAGGAAGCAATGATATTAGTCTTACCAGAAGCTGACTTGGTAGTCTTTGCCTTCAAGTCGATGGTGATCAGAAGCTTTCCGTTTTTTACAGCAGTTTTCACGTTTTGCATTTAATTGTACTCCAAGTTGAGAAAGATCAGTCAGTCAGGTTTGACCGACTGAAGTTGACAAACTGCCAACTGTGATCGATTATGCACTGTTAGAAGTCGGATGTAAACACTTATTTTTCAGTTAGTCGGGAGCTACGCGCGAAGATCTATAGGTATGTTGGAAGAGCAACAACATTCAGCAACACGGGATTAAAAGCAACACGGTAATTCCTGGAACTATGTTGATTGTTCTAGTCGGGACAGGATTGAGCAACAGGGATTTGTTGTTGCAACTGGACTGATTGTTGCTTGTTTGTTGCTTGGTGGAAGTGTTGGTATGATTGGTTTATGGGGAAATTAGCAACAAAGTAACATGGAAAGACTGAGAAAAGGTATTATTGTCTTACTGGATATGCTCAATAGTTCTAGACAATAGAAGAATGCGATACACAGACTTACTCACAATTGTCTGTTGCATTGTTGCAAAGTAAAAAAAAGTCCCAACTCAGAGAGAGTCAGGACTTGTTAGAACTTCAGTTAGAAGTTATCGGAACATACCATGTATAGTAGTAGTCCAATTGCGAATACTAGAACTAATCCAATAACAGCAGTCATTTGGAGTAGATTTCCGGAAAAGTCTTCTGGAAATGCTTACTTGATTCTTTCTTCATATCCCACAAGTACCAAGCAATGTGCTTTTTGTTGACATTCTTTCCATTCTTCCGTTTGTTAGCGGACTTTATCACTTCTTCCGGACTCTTTCCTTCTAACATCAGCTTCCTACAGAAATCACCAATCTTTACTGTTTTCTTAGTCATCAGTCTTACTCCAATAAGCAACACAGTTGTTGTGTTGATGGAATCATGATAGATTGTTGGATTGAGAATGTAAATACTTAATTGGAATATGTATGGAATGATTGGACAATCAACTGGAATTGATATGATTGATTGTGGGAAGTGGAGCTGTGTCACGTATAGATAAGGTAAAGGGGGTGGGGATGGTTGCATTGGAAACAATATGGTAGAAGGGAGGGACGGGACCTTCCAAATGAGTCGGATCGGACCCATCAATGGCATCACATCTCCGACATTTCCACTATTTAGGGATCTATTAGGTTTTTGGGGCTATAAACCCCTGATATTCCAGGTGATTTAGTTGTATACGTGCACTGAAAAGCATGACATAGTGCTCGACGAGTATATTAAAGGGATACCATGAGTACTAAAGACGAGTTTATCAAGACCTATGACAGGTATGCGAAGATGTACTGCGACCCTGTCGAGGTACTATTCACCATGGCTATGGACGCAGGGCTAGAGGCTGGGCATAGGATCGCTGCAGCCAAAGATCTAGTCTCATATCGCTTTCCTAGACAAAAAGCTATCGATATTTCCGCTGGCGAGGGCGTGGCAGGGCTAACATTCGTCATGGGCCCACAAATTAACGTAGAAAAGATGGCCGTCCTAGGACCTCGTCTAGAATTTGGGAACTATGATGACCAGCAAATGATGCTCACCCAGGGAGACACAATCCAGTGAGTGTACCTGCAGAAAAAGTAGAGTCTAACGTCGTAGATTACAAGGCTAGTAGGACAGTCTGGGAGTTCCTCGAAGATGATGAAACTTTCGTCAAAGGTATTATGGGTCCAATCGGCTCAGGAAAGTCCGTTGGCTGTTGCTGGAACTTATTTAAGTGGGCACATCAGCAGAAGCCCTACAATGGAGTACGAAAGTCCCGATGGGCAATTATCCGAAACACCTATAGGGAATTGGAAGACACTACGCTGCAGACCTGGTTCGACTGGTTTCCCCGCGACCTAGGACATTTTGCACAAGCCAAGATGACCCACTACCTAGACATCGATTTAACCGATGGCACGAAAGTTAAGGCAGAATTTATGTTTAGGGCCTTGGACCGTCCTGACGATATCCGTAAACTCCTCTCACTGGAACTATCGGGTGGATGGGTGAATGAAGCTCGCGAGGTTCCATTGGCCGTGGTCGACATGCTTCAGGGGCGTGTATCACGGTATCCATCCATGCGTGAGGGCGGTCCATCTATATCTAACATTATCATGGATACTAACCCACCTGACGAAGATCACTGGTGGTACAAAACATTCGAAGAGCAAAAACCAGAAGGCTGGAAACTTTACAGACAACCGTCAGCTTTAGCACCAGATGCAGAAAATCTAGCAAACTTGCATCCGAAGTACTATACACGGCTGATGGCCAATAAAACTGAAGAGTGGAAAAAGGTCTATGTTCATGGACAGTATGGGTTTGTTAAAGATGGTAAGCCGATTTATCCTGAATATAATGACAGAGCTCACACAGCTACCGACTTCATATCGTATAACCCTGATCTTACTTTGTGGGTGGGTATTGATTTTGGTCTTACCCCTGCTGCTCTTCTAGCCCAGAGGGACCCTAGAGATGGACAATGGCAAATCCTTGACGAACTTGTTACAGACAACATGGGAGCACAGAGATTCGGCAAAGAACTCGGACGTATTCTTAGATCACCTGAATACCGTCGCGCTCCAAACATCGAAATCTTCGGTGATCCAGCCGGTGAACAACGAGCACAGACAGATGAAAGAACTCCTTTCGATATCCTTGCTGCTCAGAAAATCCATGCCGTGCCGTGTCACACTAACGACTTCACAATCCGGCGAGAAGCAGTTGCTAATTGCCTGACCAGAATGACCCATATGGGCCGGCCTGGATTAATCATTAGTCCGAAAGCTAGGATGTTCCGTAAGGGTATGGCAGGACGATATCAGTATAGACGGCTTCGTGTGGCTGGGGACGAGCGGTATGAAGACAAGCCTAATAAAAACGACTACTCTCATGTATGCGAAGCTGGACAGTATTTACTTGTATCAGCAGGTGAAGACTCTGAACTTCTTAGCTCGGGAGCATCTAGTATTACTCGAAAGGTCCATACGCAGGTTAAACACAAATCACGACGACCACCAAAACAAAGACCAAAACTTAGGAGAGCAGGACAATGATGCCAGTTTCAGGTAAACTTACGGACGACGACATTGAAGG
>SDBT01012989.1_pt1 | contig 13356 bp, 14 predicted proteins | sample 2277101 | NCBI WGS metagenome assembly SDBT01 (sample SAMN10404973, study PRJNA504765) | marine sediment metagenome | isolation source: marine sediment core GS10_PC15, 103 cmbsf | place: Arctic Ocean: Southern Knipovich Ridge | collected 2010 | reverse complement strand
TATCCGAAGCGAAGGAATCCCAACCAGACCGCCCAATAACCCGCTGATAAGCACCGCACAGATAACATTTATCACAAAAGGACTGCCCACCCTCAAAGCCATAAGCGCCGCAACATAAGCCCCAACCCCATAAAAAGCTGCATGAGCAATAGACAGTAATCCCGTGTAACCGACAATAAGGTTAAGCGACTCGGCAAGAATCACATAGATGCCGATCAATATCAAAATATGCAGCAGATATTCCACCCGATCTCCATATCAAACAGTCGCACTTTCAACTTTTTTCCCGAAGAATCCTTCCGGCTTGAATAGCAAAAACAAAACCAGAATCAAAAAAGCAATGGCATCTTGCCATTGCGAACCTATAAACCATGCTCCAAAATGTTGAGCCATTCCAAGTAAAAATGCCCCAAGAACTATTCCGGGTATACTATCGATGCCGCCTACTATTACGGCTACTATCCCCATCATAAGAACATTCATTCCCATTGTGGGAGTCATATCAACATCAAGAGCCATAAGTATTCCTGCTACTCCAGCTAAGGCTGATCCTATAGTAAGAGAAAAGCGAATAACTTGGTCACTATTGATACCTGAAATACTTGCGAGGGTAGCATCATTTGCTACTGCCCGAAGAGCTTTTCCAATCTTTGTTTTTCTAAGCAGAAATATTGTAACAATTATAAGACTACCACTTATGAAAATTGTAATTATTTGAATAGAGGTAACTCTTGCCCCTAAAAAACTGTGGCCTTCAACTATCTTGCTCGAACGGATACTCAGAATACGATCTCCAAATAAAATGGAAATGAGGTTCAGTAAAATGACATAAATACCTAAAGAAGCAAGGAGGTGGATAAGGGGACCGGCTCTCTTTTGTCTAAGCTGATGGTATATAAAAATATCAACTATATAACCAAGAAGCAAACAAAGAACAACCGCAAATAGGCATGATAAAAGCAATGGAATATTCAAGCATACTTTAAACATAAAAGCAAAATATGCTCCACATGTTAAAACAATACCATGTGCAAAGTTAAAGAAACGTGTGGTCCTATAAATCAGAGAAAACCCCAAACCTACAAGAATATAAATGGATGCTGATATTAGTCCATTGAATAATACTTGTAGCATATTACATCCTTGACTTTTCTGCTCTGAACTCGCTACTTACCTCTTCAATGAGTCGTGTTGGGATTATCTGGGCCTGTTCTCGGAATGGGCAAAAATATGCTGTACAATAATCCTTATGACCTTTAAATCTACTCCATATATTCTTCAGTGATTCCTCTTTAGCGTTACCTAACAATTCAAAACTTCCCGGACAATGATAAACATGCCCACGGTTAGTAACATAGAGCCCGTTAGCAAGTTGAGTACATTCAAGGCCTCCCATAAAGGGTGATATCGTAGAGTAGGGAATGTCATGTTGAAGATTGAACTGATAGATTTTACGGTATAGTTCTTTTTTTTGTTCTAAAGTTATATCATAGTTTTTATTCTTGAAGTAAACATCGCAAGGCATTGAAATAACCACATCTTCATAAATATTGTGTTTGACACGCAACGAATAAATGTCCATGATTTCATGAACATTATGCCTGCTAACATTAACTTCTAAGCCCAGCCTTGTCGGATTACACTTATTAAAGTCAAATTGAAGCAAAAGTTCTAAAGCACAGTCTCTTACTTTCGTATATCCTTTTTTGCCTGCGATTCTATCTTGCAAAATAGAGTCAAGGCTATCAACCTTAAGAAAGATTGACATTCCAAGATCATACATCCATTGCGCCATTTCACTGCTGCTGATCCCATGTATCTTATGGCATAGTTCATCATCCCCAAGGACAGTCCCTGCAGTAAACAAAACTACTATAATGTTTTTTTGAACTATATACTCCATGGCCTCCATAAAACATTTATCTTCAGTAATTTCACCACCCCCGATAAGTTTCATAGACTTGACACCTAGCTCCGCAGCCTCATCCACTATACCTTTCCATCTATCAAAAGCCAACAAATCATATTCTTCGTCACGTGAATCATCAGTTCTATAGCAATATATACAATGTAATGGACAAGCTACCCCAAATTCGTAATCCATAGTTAACATAGAACCATTACGATTGGCTTCTTCTATAATACTATATTTAAAATGCCACCCATGAATACCATTTATTTTATTACTTTTATTCATCTGTTAATTATTCCTTTTTTCCAAGAACAAAAGACATTCTATGTGAGTGATAATTATCGCCATGATACTCCATGACATAGATTCGTTCCATTTCTACTATTTCAAGTCCATTGGTGTTCTTAAATGAATTTTTTGAATGAGAGTACATTAATTTCTGTCTCCCATCAGAAAACTGTCTTTTAGGTTGATCTAAAAACATGTGGTACATTCGCCCACCAGGTTTTAATGCTACGGAGATTTTTTTCATTAGGTTCTGGATTTGATCTGAATTCCCAAAGTGAAGCAATTGATAACTGCATATGACATCATAATCGGATTCACCTAATGACTCTACCTCGAAGACATTTATTTCTGAAAATTTGATTGTTGACTTATTTCTTTCATTACCTTTTTTCACTGCAACATCACTTATGTCGAAAACATGCATTGAGTTAACTTCTGGCTGATTTGCAAAACAAATCGCATCTCGGCCAGTTCCACCACCAATATCTAAGATGTCTAGGCTTATAGTACCTTGGTCCTTAATTACCTTCTTTTCATTTATTTCTTTCCCGTAAATAAATTCACATGCATAACTTGGATTCTTGCCATATGGATATTCCTGTTTTGAATACTCTTTATTGAATATGTCTACTATTTCATCATACATAATATTCTCTCACTAATTTAAATTACATACAGATCTTTAATCAAAGCCTCTATTGCCCGCCATGGATTCGATTCCCCAACTGAAGCGGAAGAGATGTATTTGTCATCCCAACCAAGATCCATCCTATGAAAATCACCACCAACAAATCCTGAAAGACATCCCTTCCAGTCAACTTCTTTACTTTCGCTTTTTTCTACTCCAATTGCAAAAATATCAACGGGTAAATGTTGGTTGAAGAAAATGTCATGCCATTTACGGTCATCAGCATCTTCTCCTTGTACTACGAAATTGCCTTTTTTGATCTCACTTAGCATATCAAGCCAAATTTTATCCCGGGGAAAAGCTTGCTTAAGAGTGGTCTCGTTTTTTTTAACAAATCCTTCTATCCAATCTGAGTTTAGGCATTTTTCGTGGAAATCAGTGTCCCTCGGATGATAGAGTTTCTTAAATACATCGATAGCGATTGGTGGCCTATCACCTCCATGACTTGCATAAATTGGATCACCATGAAGTAACTCAAGATAAGAAGGGTACTCGTAATTATTTCCGAATGGCGTTCGCTCACCACAAACTTTGAACAGATTATTAATTTCTTTCTTACTTTCCATTTCCCATTCGTCTTGAGATAAAATGCCGTCATCAGAGCTATGTGTTTTTGCATCATTTTCCAAATAAATACAACATCGTTGAAAAGAATATTTTTTATGCTCGCGAAGAAAACTCCACATATAACCTTCATCATGATCATATTTGCCAAACTGTCCTTTGGTTGAATAAACTGACTTTCTGGTTTTCCTGCGATAATAATCCCATTCTGCAAGAGCACTTTGTGTACCACCAAATAATTTATTGGGGTTCAAGTATTTGTATAATGACATTGTCAATGTTGTGAAGTATACAATATTAATTGCTTGGTTTTTATATTCATCAGAGTTTGAATAGCATGAGTAATATTCTTCTCTGTTTGAATATAGTTGGTCAACAATTCTTGCCATGGTTGCAAAATTCGCTTGTACACGATTTTGCTGGGCTCCCTTTTGCTCAGAAAAATAGGACCTCAAGAAAGAACACGCAAGGTCTTTTTCTATAAAAGCATTTTTTTGTTCACTTTGAATATAGGGTTCAAGCGATTTAGCGATTTTACTAGATATGGGGGGACCTAATTTCCTATAACATGCAGAAATCTTTTCCGTTCTATCATGGCGATTACACTTCTCCAAAAAATCCCCTTGATCTGTTAAATCCTGTATCCATTTATCATGGATTTCTTGTGTCTTCTTAAGATTTTTCAGGTTTTTGCCTGAACTAGATTGCATTTCTTTCAGGCTGTTTGCCTGTTGTTCTAACTTATTAGCAGACTCTGATAAAGATTCTTTAAGACTTTCCACCTGATTATGGTATTCACTTAATCGGTTGAAAAAAATTATGAGAAAATCAGCCAACATAGAGAGAAAAAAAACAGCAAAGACATTGGTCATGCCACCTTTATGCAAAAAGCATTCCACATATGCTCGTACTGAATAATCTGTATCACTCTGAAGGAAGGTATACCAATGATTGACTAAGGCATAATAAAGGCCCAATGCAAATACCCAAAACCATACATTATGCAGGGTAATGCTGTGTTCTCTATTATTGCGTTGGGATGGAAAAGGGATTTCGCCGATAAACAACATCCAGACTATGACAGCTAAGCAGAGGTACGCTATAGACGAAAACAGAAATATCCATGTTCGACTTCCCAATATAAAAAGCGGAAAGGTTGGACAAAAAAGAGCCAATGCTCCGTAAATAGTTCTGTAGTCTTTATTATTATACCCTGGGAGCTTTTCACTTAAAAAATTCTTTGATGAAACAAAACACTTCCATACTTTTGGCCCAAAATTTTTGATTTGTTCACCAAATAACATCAGGATACTCCCTATAACAAAAGGGGATTCAATTACTTGACAATTTCGAATTTGCCATTTTTGACAACATAAACATAAAATGCCTTATCAACCTCACCATATGTGTCAAAATTCGTAAGCCCCGTAATACCCCTAAAATCTTTTAAGGCATATAATTCTTTCTTAATGCTCTCTGGATTATATTCAGCTTTAGCTAAAACATGTGCTACAATCTTCCCTGCCTCATATGCATATGCAGCATACACTGTTGGTTCTTCAATATACTTGGCGAAGAAATTTTCCTTGAATTGCTCAATCAGGTCATCACTAACACCAAATCCCATTGCCATCAAAGTATAATATGTGCCTTCGGCGGTATTACCGGCAATAGTTATAAGATCGGGAGAATAAGAACCGTCACCACCCACAAAAGAAACATTTAAAGCAATTTCTTTCGCTTGCTTTAAAATCAACCCTGTTTCACCTGCTTGGCCAGGAAAATATATCATTTCTGGATTGGTGGTTTTGATTTTTTGCAACGTAGAGCGAAAATCTTTTTGCCCAGGTGCAAAACCCTCGTAAAAAATAACTTTTCCTCCCATATTCTCATATGCTTTTTTGAATTCAGCCGCTAAACTAACTCCATATTCATCATTTACGTAGTAAACAGCCGCAGACTTTTTTTGAAGTTTATCTAAGGCAAATTTCGCTGCACTCGTACCCTGCGTTTTATTTGGTGGTACGATTCGAAAGATATAATCACCGGCATCTTTAATTGAGTCGGCTGTTGAACTTGCTGAAAGCAGAACGACCTTGTTCTTCTCGGCGATCGGTGCTATTGCCAGAGTTACTCTTGAACTGAAGGCACCTATAATAACAGGAGTCTTGTCTATGCTTATAAGCTTGTTTATTGCTTGCACACCCGTCTTTGCGTCGATCTGACTGTCTTCATAAATCACCTCGACTTTACGCTCACCAAAGATCCCGCTCTGATTTGCCTCTTCAATGGCAAGATCAATACCTTGCTTGGTTTCTTTGCCATAGGTTGCGACCTCACCACTTAAAATAGAAATACAACCTATCTTTAAGGTATTGCTATTGTTTTGCGGTTTTAGGCGTGAAATTGCTATGATAACTATAACTAGTAAAAGTGCCGCGCTACCAATCCAAATTCTCTTGTTCATTTCTAATCTCCTATTCTGGACTACTTGTTCTGCTCTGATTTCAGTTTATAAACGTTCACTTTGGTTCACCAGTAAGCTAGAATATTTCCGTCTGACGATACTTCTGTGTTTAGGCAGTCATTGACCCTGTCAGAAACCTCGTTTTCTTTCCTCACCTGTCCCTTCCACGTGCTCGGGCCACAGACTTACCCCACAGATTAGAACCGTCTTTCTTCAGAATATCAAGGTGTTCTTGGAAAATCTTATCACCATGGATAATATTGCTGATACCAAAGTCGCTTATTAGGGCAAAAACAGCGTTTTCCAAATCCTGAGAGAATCGGGATTATTGGGTAGGCATGTTGTTCTTGGTGGCCAGGATCGGGACAAGGCTGGAATATCGGCAAGCCACCTGCAAGTACCTCCGGGCTATTACCCCGGCCCCTATGCTTGGGAGCATTCGGATATAATGACTTGTCTTGGATTCAAGCTGCTGACGACTTGTTATATTGGTGAGCAAATTTTGTTCATATGCAGATGCCAACGTGCTTGTCCCCTCAATTGCCACTATAATCTCATCGCGTTCAAGTAGATTGAGCCTCAGGGCTCCACACGTCCAGCACAGCAGCACAAAACGACCACCCGCTGAGAAAAAGGACCACGCTTGAGCATCGTGGACGACTCAGTAAACCTGCTCACAGCAGCACCGCTTTTGGGCATCACGCAGCACATGGCAAGCCAAAACCAAAAATCCAAGTACCTGAAATTCCTATAATGCATTTTGAGCCCCCTCCTCAGCCCTGGAAGCGGAAGCATTCAGATAGTTGTGCCCTTTGCCGTTTATGCCGATGTTCCATTCGCGCAGCCCAGAAGCAACCACAACTGACCGGCAAATCCTAAGCTGTTTAACTGCCAATGCTTACACCACTGCTAAAACAGTTTATTAAACTGTTGCGTTGATCTCAGCGTTGAATGCGAGTCAAAAACAGAGATGGGGGGGCCTATAAATGCGTCAGCTGCTCCCTAGAACTGCACCTTCAATTTTTACCAGACTATTAGATCAGTATTCGAATCGCCCCGTTGCTCCTGCTTGAAGGCGCGGACTTACTGCTGTGCTATTCTGCACGGAACGCTGTTAGGTAAGGCACAAGAAAAAAAAATAAGAAAATGAATTTTGCACCAACTTGTTTGGAGGTTCTTACGGTTGCGGCGGTGCCCCAGCAATAGCAATTTGCATGCCACGACGGAAGACAAAATACGTCCGCTGCGCAGCCAGAAAAAATGGGTTGCAGCGACATGACTATATGGTTTAATGGTGCTGACGCAGTAGTGATTCCAATAGTCGAATTAGATGAGAGGTGAACTGTGTTAGCAGATTGGATAAGGCTGAGAAAGAACTTCTTAAGCCTCGAAAAGTATTGCAGGAATTTGGCTGGAGAGGCAACTCCTGAAGCTGTAAACGCCATGTTGAAGGAGGCGGGCAAATTATTCTTTGAGAAGTATTCAGATTTCAAAGAACTAATGGAACTTGACAACGGTTTCTCCTGCTGCCCCATTATTGAGTCTGTCACTGATGCGCACGGTAAGTATTACAAAACGCTTGAGTGTTATGCAGAATACTGGATTTGTCTCATTGGGTACTTTGGCAGAACAGACATAATAAAGGTTGGAAACAGAAAACTGTTTAACGCTGAAATCCCAAGAGTCAAGAATGTGGTGTTCTGGAGAGGACTTCTTTGCGACAAGGAATGCGCTGACATCTTGTGGTCGAAGGAAAAAGACTTCTTGGTTGATGTGTGTCGCGACTCAATCTCATTGTGTGACGTATGCATAAAGATGGCTGATAAGCTGAAGAATAGTTTCGTATGGCCGGACACTCATATAACATTAAGCCAAGCTAAGCGTGAGTATGGTATACCCCTTCCGACAATGCGCTCGTGGAAAGAACGCGCCAAGGATGATGGATTGGTAAAGATCGACTTAATCACGCATCCACACAAGAAAAACAACTACGCCGTCTCGAGAAAATGGCTTGACCACAAAGCACAGCAAAGGCTCAAAAGAAAAGGTAAGTAAAGTAATCAACCTCTCCGCAGTATATCTGACCTCATACCTTGGGGGCTTCGTGCGCGTTGCTCGGTTTTTGCATGCATTGAAAGAAGAAACAATAAAAGCAGGCAACACAACACCATAACTCCTTATATCACATCATCTTAGAAACAGCATTTGCATGCATGCTAAAAAGTGAGAATTTAGCTCCAAAAGATGCTTTACTTGTGTCCGTGCGCCTCCTAATATCCGCATCAACAGCTTTGAGATGGCCGCCAGCAACTGATTCTTGCGGCGTCATAGGAAAGCTAGTGTGGTTACTTTGATGCAGAGGCGTTTGTTGAAGATGGGTTATTGATTCATGGACAGAGTCAACTCAGTCTTATACGCCTCGCCTGTTGGCTCTGTCCTATTTTTATGAAAGGAGTACGAAATGAGTAGAATGACGCTTAAATATTGGAAGCAACTTGAACGGGCATTTGCAGGACTTTATAAGGACAGTAGCAAAATAGAGGGCCCCTTTCATATTGATTTCATAAGGCCAACCCTGGTAGAAGCTGGCAAAAAACTCCATGAATTCATGGCAGACTCTAAGGGTAATGACTTTGGCCTCGGAGACGAGTTCAAGAAGGAGCCAGTCGCAGACAGCCCCAAGGGAAAGAGAACAGAATACTACTCCGGATATTGGCTCTGCATACTTATAATACTTGGGCGCAAAAATGTGATTAAGCTGGTCAATCCTAAACTACGTGATTATCCTGCGGCCCTACTCCGCGGTTCAACACCTTTTTGGCAAGAAACAATGAGTGATGACTGCGATTTGCGACGGAGGGAGTGGGAGAAGGGTTACATTCAAGATATATGTCTTGGATCGCAGGAGCTTTGTACGGTTGTTGCCGAGGCTTTGAAGCCCGCAATAGAAAACTGGAACCGTCCCGAAGACACCCATTTCAGTGTCTCAGCCATTGTGAATGACCACAAAATGCCTCGCACTACATTGCAAGGACGCGAAAAGAAGGCTTTAGAAAAAGGCGAGTTCACAAGAAGTGACATCAAGGAAGATCCCAAGACCAGGGAGAAGTGGTTTCCCCAGTGGTGGGTTTTGAAAACCGCTGCGGAACTCAAAGCACAACGCAAACGTAAGCGGTGACGTAAGACTTTTCCGCCTAAATTTTGTCGCCTGCACTTCCGCAACTCCCTTCCCAAACAATGCTTACAGACTCGCTTTACGTAAGTAATTGAATCCTCCAAATCCAAGCACTTACTTCTTTGAATCATCAAAATTGCCTTTACCATCGGTTTATAAACACGCAGCAAATCAAGAGAGAATATTTGATTTCTGCTGACGCTTTTTGACAAGTTAATCCTGAATTGGGATGGTAGCAATTTTGTGAGTGCTCGTTTCTCGCCCCACTTTTCAAAAGGCGACACCGAGTAGCCTTACCCAAGTGTCAAGCAAAGTACATAGCTCAAAAATTAAAAAAGAAAGGAGGCATAAATTACTCAGGGGCATCATCGTACTTGTGCTGCTCCTGTTGGAAGCGTGGCTAAGTGACATGGCCAGTGCATGACGAGAGAGCACACAAGCGGGAAAGCAACAAGTGGCAAAATGTCTAATAATTAACAGGAAATTTATTAAAGGAGTAATGCAATGAGATCCAGAAATAAAAGAAAGCTTCAGAAGTTCAAGGACATTTGTCACAAGTGGTTGGTCATTAAAGATGACGAGTATATTGATATCCAATTTGGCGTTTACTTTGCCAACATGTGTTTGGACAGTAAGCCCGTCTGGATGTACATAGTGGGACCGCCGGGTTCAGGAAAGACGGAAATTCTGCAAGCCTTTGATGGACACAAGGACATATATTCATTGTCGAGCCTTACCGGGAACACTCTGATCTCTGGTAAGATTCAGGGCCCCAAAGAAGGTGATCCATCGCTGCTGCCAAAGCTGGACGGAAAGGTGCTTATAATTAAGGATTTCACCGTCATATTGAAGGATAGGCATGAGACGGTTGCGGCAATCATCGGGCAACTGAGGGATGCATATGATGGTTCGACTCGAAAAGCTTTTGGCACAGGAAAAGACATTGAATATCGATCCAAGTTCGGAATTATAGCGGCAGTCACGAATGAGATCGACAAGCATCTTGGCAGATTGTCAGCCCTCGGAGAACGCTTCCTGATCTATCGGTGTCCACAAATAACCGAAGCGGAAAAGAGAGCAAGGGCAGATAAGGCAAGTCAGAATATCAACGTCACCGCTCAAGAGAGGGAAATTCGAAGGCATGCTCACCTCGTCTTGAACCTAGAGCCAAGCATTCCAAAATTGTCTGAACATCGAAGGAAATTGATTCGAAAAGCTGCCTTGTTTGTCGCACGAGCGAGAGCATCAGTTGAACGGAATCGCTATACAAGAGAGCCAATATACTTGCCGGAGCCAGAAGTCCCCACTAGGCTGACAAAGCAACTGTGTGACTTGGCAATGGGGATTACGATGGCAAGAGAGAAGCAGCAAGTCGGAAAAGATGAGGTTCGCCTTGCTCGAAAAGTTGCGCTGGATTGTATATCTGTGAACCGGCTTTCGGTGTTGAAGGTCTTGGCCGAACATTTCCCCACCTACCTTCGACCCAAGGAGGTGGCTGATGCTCTTAAGCTCAGTTATAATACCGCTAAATACTGGCTGGATGATTTGTATTTGCTGGAAGTGATTGACAGAGAGGACTGTCGGAAAAGCAAACATGCCCTTCCCTCTTACCGCTGGAAACTCACTGACAAGTACGGCCCCCTGTTGAAGCTGATTTGGGATTTATGATCGCATCGCTACTGAAGAGAATATGGTTTAGTGATTAATGAACATACGGTATATCGTTTGGAGATGAAATGAAAATGAAAGGGAAAAGAAATGATATTTGGATTTGAAATTATTACAAAAACACCGGATGATGTCAGCTCTTACGAATTCTTAGTTCGTCAATTCAAAACTAATGTTGAAAGAGGTAAATGGCTGCGACAAGGTAATATGAAGCCATACGATTACCCAGTCTTGTACTTAAAACGTCACAATAAGATTGCCACATATCATCCTATATGCGAAGCTGCAAAAAACATTGGCGCTTGGCCATGCATAGTAAGAGCCGCTGATGTGAATTGGTGTAGAGTGGTATGCGGAATGATGGCGTTTAAGGGAAACTTTACGGGTAATTGAGAGCTTACAGAAGATCACCGTGCGATTTGGGCGTACGCCGCTCGAAGAGGAGCAACGTCTCGCATTTTGCTCAGTCGAATCTATGACCGGCTTTGACCGTTGCCCACTCGTCGAGGGAGCGGGTAAATCTCTGCGAAACCGGATCGCTGAATTGTTCTACGGCAGATTTGAATTCGTGAAAAGAGATGATATCCGAACCCTCGCCGTTGGGCTGAATATATATTACAGTAGATTGTTGAGGGCATTCTAAGATTTTGATATTCTCGGCAGCGGCACTTATTCCCTGCAAGCTATCTTTACGAATGAGCGTGTACATATCAGTGGGAATCTCAAGGAGGCCAGCCTGTGCAAGCATATTCAGCAGGTAGAAATATTTTCGTTTTGCTGCGGTAGCCTGAAAAATCTTTATTACGCCTTCCAGCAGTGAAGCGAAGCCAACCTTGCAGGAGGCTGCAAGATACTTGTCCTGGCTCTCGCGTCTGGATAGCTCTTCCGTTTTCAATTCGACAAAAATCACGGTCTGCATATCAGCCGAGAAACACACGTAGTCCACTTTGTAAGATTTATCTATGTCAATGTGGGGATAGATCGTGCCAATGCGCACAGGAAATTCAGGAATGATGACAGGGCTGATTTCAAAGCGCAGTTTTTTCTGCAGCACTTCGGGAAGATACAGCGAAAAGAACAAATCTGCCCTTCGTTCAAGCTGATAATTTGGTAAATTCCTCCACGCATCCATACGCTCAAAGATTTTATTAATCATACAAATCCCAATCATTCAATTTATTGTGCTTCAATTAAGGCGTATCTGAGCGAGTTAATAATTGGAAGCCATTGAATCGTATATGAACCTTTGATATTGATAACCGATTTTTGCTGCCCAGTTGGCTTCATAATTTCACCGTGAAGAATATCATTACTCCTGAAATACTTATAGATTCCGACTGCCTTTCCTTCATAAAAATTATGATCATCGGCTATAATTAAAAGATATGTCTCTTGAAATCCTGCTTCTTTCAGTTGTTCGAGAAAGGCTATGTCTTTACAGAAGCTAAACATTTGCTCTGGATATTGTCCATTCCGAGGGAATTTCAGTTCTATCGCAGAACGCATTTGGAACGGATTATCCATATAGACAGAAATGTCAATTTCTCTTTTTACAAGAGTGTCCTTGGGTATGCCAAAAAATGATACATTTCGTTCAAACTGAACCTTGAATGCTTGCTGCTGATTTCCAAGAAAATATCCAAGTTCATGCTGTAAGCTGAGTTCATTATAAATTTCTATTTCATTTTCAGCGATATTTTTTATGAACTTTCTTAATTCTGATTTTATATCCATCTCACAAAGCTTTCATTACGCAAATACATCTCGGAATACTGCTTCGGCCTTGGGGAATTCTTCTTTCATCTTGGCCAGAAGCTTTTCAACAGCAGAACGCATTTCATCATAATCCGTTTCATCTTTGATTTTTACAGTCTTACCATAAAATCGACTGAATGTCGCATTTTTATCAAAGGCTCTTTTATCTAATGTAAATCCTGCATCTCGCAAAGCCTCAACACATTTCAGCCGTAAATCGAAATCATCCATCTTGCATACTTCAAAATGACTATACAAGCTTTTCTTATAATACTCAAACCAGCAACAAATACTCACTGGCCGCTTCAGAGAAGTCCATACCTCAGCAACGCCATTCTCGGGAATTAATGGCACCCAGGATTGCGGCATAAACCAGAAATGTGTAGGAGTAGAAGAGAGAATGTCATATACACCATCATTAGTGACAACCTCTTCTGCTGCTTCTGAAAAAGCGCTCATCATTCCATACTCAACGATCAAGTCGATGGCTTCTCTGTGTTTGCGATATATCGTTTTACACAAACCTGTCAATTCCTGATCCTGCATTGTCAATCTCCTTAATGTATCCAAATAGTGCCGCAGAAAAACCTGAACAGGTTCGGCTAATTGAGATTTGCGTTGCTCAAACAGCTTTTCAAGTACTGAAAGAAGCTGCAAGTGGCTGTAAGATATATAATCACTAGCATTATCATCAGAACTTTCTTGACCATCCAGAGTCATGTCCAGCGTCAACTATAATTTCCCTTCAACGACAATTATTTCTTCCCTTCAGTTATCATAGATCTCCCATGAACTAATGTTTCCTGGGGGTGCCCCCCATGGGGGGCAGATTTTGGATA